>ERZ779632.517-NODE-517-length-21802-cov-17.779050_pt1 | contig 21802 bp, 15 predicted proteins | sample MGYA00514194_ERZ779632 | MGnify/ENA primary metagenome ERZ779632 (study PRJEB29562, sample SAMEA4376704) | mouse gut metagenome | isolation source: Cecum | study: EMG produced TPA metagenomics assembly of the A DSS colitis mouse model was used to assess the...
CGAAGGCGATGCGGCTGGGGATGTTGGCCTTCATCAGGCCGGTGATCACGTCGGCCCGGGGGCTCTGGGTGGCGATGACCAGGTGCATCCCCGAGGCGCGGCCCATCTGGGCCACCCGGCAGATGGATTCCTCCACCTCCTTGGCCGCCACCAGCATCAGGTCGGCCAGCTCGTCGATGACCACCACGATCTGGGGCATGGGCTCCAGATCCTCCCGCTGGGCGGCGTGGTTGTTGTAGGACGCCAGGTCCTTTGCCCCCACCTCGGAAAACTTCTGGTAGCGCTTCATCATCTCGCTCACCGTCCACTGCAAAGCGCCCGCGGCCTTTTTCGGGTCGGTGACCACGGGGATGAGCAGGTGGGGGATGCCGTTGTAGACGCTCAGCTCCACCATCTTGGGGTCCACCATGATGAGGCGGACCTCCTCCGGGGTGGCCTTATAGAGCAGGGAGATGATGAGGGAGTTGGTGCACACCGACTTGCCCGAGCCGGTGGTGCCCGCGATGAGCATGTGGGGCAGGCGGGCGATATTGCCCACGATGGGTCGGCCGCTGATGTCCTTGCCCACGGCGAAGGACACCTTGGAGGGGCTGTCGGTGAAGGCCCTGGAGCCCAGCACGTCCCGGATGCACACGGGGGACACCTGCCGGTTGGGCACCTCGATGCCCACGGTGGAGATCTTGTCGGGTATGGGGGCCACGCGGACGGCGGACGCCCCCAGGGCCAGGGCGATGTCGCCGGACAGGTTGGTGATCTTGTTCAGCTTCACCCCCTGGTCCAGCTCCAGCTCATACCGGGTGACGGCGGGGCCCCGGATGACGTTGACGATGCGGGCGCTGACGCCGAAGGACTGGAGGGCGTCCTGGAGGCGCTGCTGGTTGGCGTGGAGCTCCCCGTCCGCGGCGGCGGCGTTCCCCCCTCCCCCCTGGTTGAGCAGGGTCACGGGGGGATAGCGGTAGGCGGGGGGATCCTGCTCCATGCCCGCCTCGATCTCCCGGGCCATCTCCTCCCGCACCTGGGCCTGCTCCTCCTCCTTGGACAGCTTCTGGGGGGCGGGCTCCCGGATGACGGGGGGCGGCACCGGCTCCTCCCGGGCCGCCGGGGGCGCCGCGGGCTCCGTGCGCAGGGGGGTGGGCGCCGCCGGGGGGATCAGGTCGTCCATAGCCGGGGGCGGGGCCACCGGGGAGGGCTTGGGGGTGCGGGGAGGCTCCTTCATGGGGCGCAGCTCGGCCACGTCCTCGTACTCCGGGGGCTCCTCCTCCACAGCCGGGGGCCTGTCCCCCTGGCCGGGCAGGGCCACCCCGGCCACCTTGTCAAAGAAGGACTTCTTGCGCACGGTGGTCACCGGGGTGGTGGGCTTTTTGGCCAGCAGGGGGCCGTCGTCCACGGGTATGTCGATGGCCGCGCTCCTCCGCCGGGCCGGGGCGGGCTCCGGCCCCTTGCGGGCGGGCCTGCGGGGCCGCTCCTCCGGCTCGGGGTAGTCGTCCGGGTCGTACTCCGGGCGCTGCTCCCGCCGGTCTTGCAGATAGTCCAGAATATCCGCCGGGGTGAGGCGCAGCGCGCACAGCGCCGCCGCCGCGGTGAGCACCAGCAGCACCACAACGGCCCCGACGGTGGTGAAGGCGAAGCGGAAGGCCATGGCCAGCGTGCCGCTCACCACGCCGCCGCAGCTCACCGCCCTGCCATCCGCCCAAAGCCGGCCGAAGAGCTCCCAGCCCCACTCATACTCCCCCTTGCTCAGCAGCAGGTGGAGCAGCGCGCCCACAAACACCGGCAGGCACACCGCCCCCGCCACCCGCAGCCGGACGGGGCGGCCCCGGTGAAGGATCAGGATCACGGCGGCGGCCAGCAGCATGGGCGGGGCCAGATAGAAGCCGTAGCCGCACAGCCCCTTGAGCAGGTCGCAGAACAGGGCGATCACCGCCCCCTCCTCCGTCTTGAAATAGCCGATGGCCCCGAACAGGGCCAGCAGAAGGCAAACCGCCCCCCCCACCTCCCGACGGTAGGGCTTTCTCTGGGGGGCGGACCGGCGGGAGCGCCCCTTGGACTGGGACGGGGCCCCGGACCTGGACGCAGAACGCTTGCCGCCGCTGTTTGCCGTATTGGACGCGGGGCGGCCCTTGGAACCGCCGCTTGACGCAGAACTTTTCTTTTGTGTGGAAGCCATGGGGAAATCCTCCTGTTTATGTTACGCCGCGGGGGCAAGGATGGGGAGAAGGAGGCTGCCTGCCAGGGCGGCGGCCCCGGCAATCCAGCAGTAGTAGGCAAACATGCCGAACTTGCCCTTGCTGGCCAGCAGCTTCACCAGGGAGATGGAGAAATAGCCCACCACCCCGGCCACCGCCATGCCCGCCAGGTACATGGGCAGCAGGCCCGTGTCGATCTCCCCCGCGCCCGCCACCTTGACCACCTTCAGCAGGGTGGCCCCCAGCACGGCGGGCAGGGAGAGCAGGAAGGAGAAGCGGACGGCGAAGTTGCGCTCAAAGCCCAGGGCCATCCCGGCGGAGATGGTGGTTCCGGAGCGGGACAGGCCGGGGATGGTGGCCGCCCCCTGGGCCAGCCCCACCAGCAGCACGTCCTTCACCGTGGCGGTACAGCCGTTTTTCCGCCCGCCGCCGTAGCGGTCGGACAGGTACAAAATACAGCCGGTGACCAGCAGCATGACGGAGACGAACACCGGGTTTGCCCCCAGCTCCTCTACAAAGTCCTCAATGGGCAGCACCAGAAACAGGGGAAGGGTGCCCAGAATCAGCAGCAGCACCAGCCGCCGGGCCTCGGGAGGGTTGCCCCGCTCCCGCGCCCCGGACCCGCCGAACAGCGCGGCGATCCCCCGGAAAAACTCCACAACCATATCCGCGATGTCCCCCCGGTACACCACGCACACCGCCAGCAGCGTGGCAAAGTGGAGCAGGATATTATATAGAGCGTCTGGCTCCTCCATGCCGAAGAAGGATTGCAGCAGGGACAGGTGCCCCGAGCTGGAGATGGGCAGAAACTCCGCCACCCCCTGCACCAATCCCAGCACAATTGCCATCCAAAATTCCAATGCAGTCACCCCATTCTCAAACTGCCGCGGGCGCGGCATATGCTTGGCTTATTATATTACCACACTTCGCCGCAAAATTCCAGTGCCAATCGAAAAACGCCGCCCCGGCCCCGCTCTTCCCCCGCCTTGCGCTCCCCTCCGGCCTGTGGTATACTGTTGAAAAAAGGAGGCGCGCCATGGATAAAAAACCTCTCTCCCGGTGGTTGATCGCCGCGGCGGCCCTGCCGCTGTGCGCGGCGGTGATCTTTTTGCTGCTCTGGCTCAATCCCCAAAAGGTCTACGCCTACAGGGCCCAGACCGCCTCCGCCGGCGAAGCCGTCAAAACCTGTCCCTTCGCCCTCATCACCCAGGAGGAATTTGAGCTGGCCAAAGCGCTGCGGGCCAGCGAAAACGTGGCCGCTTTTTTCCCCAACCCGGGCGAGGTGGACCCGCCCGCCCATGAGCTGCCCGTTGGTTTGGTGGACGCCGGCGTCCTTCGGATCGACGGTCAGGACGCGCAGGTGACCAGCCTGTCCGTCCAGGGCTTGCAGATCATCTTGGACTATACCACCCCCGCGCCGGATGTCCAAAGCCCCCGCAGCCGCTGCATCCTGTCCATTGACCAAGACGGCACAGTGGTCAAGACCTCCGCCCAGTATGAAAACGGGGTGGCGCTCTACACCGTCGACAACACGGATAACGCCGCTTTCATCGTGGGCCGGAACGTCCGCGACCTGCTGTACTTCCTCCACGATAATTGACCAGGCCCGCCGGGGAATTTTATTGTGCATTTTGATGCCGGTAAAATTCCCCGGTTTTCTTGCTTTTTGCCCGATAATTTGCTACACTAAAGCAAATCACCCCACGGGAGGAACCGCATATGATTACCGTTCAAACCACCCCTGTCCGCTGGCAAAACAGCGGCTTTATCCCCGCCCAGGGCCCCCAGGGCCGGGAGGGCTCCATGGCCCACGCCATCCTCATGGCCCACAACACCTCCAATGACCCGGACCGGCTGTCCATCCGCTTTGACGCCATGGCCTCCCACGACATCACTTACGTGGGCATCATCCAGACCGCCCGGGCCTCGGGGATGAAGGAGTTCCCCCTGCCCTACGTGCTCACCAACTGCCACAACTCCCTGTGCGCCGTGGGGGGCACCATCAACGAGGACGACCACGTGTTCGGACTGAGCGCAGCCAAAAAGTACGGCGGCGAGTTTGTCCCCGCCCACCAGGCCGTCATCCACTCCTACATGCGGGAGCGGTACGCCGCCCCCGGCCGGATGATCCTGGGCTCCGACTCCCACACCCGCTACGGGGCTTATGGCTGCATGGCCATCGGCGAGGGCGGCCCCGAGCTGGCCCGGCAGTTGCTTCGCAAGACCTATGACATCGCCTACCCCAAAATCGTCGCCGTCTACCTCACCGGGGCCCCCCGGCCCGGCGTAGGGCCCCAGGACGTGGCCCTGGCCCTGGTGGGTGCCACCTTTAAAAGCGGCGCGGTGAAAAACGCCGTGCTGGAGTTCTTCGGCCCCGGCGTGACCTCCCTGTCCATGGACTACCGGGCGGGCATCGACGTGATGACCACCGAGACCACCTGTCTGTCCTCCCTGTGGCAGACCGACGGGCAGACCAAAACTGCCCTCACCCTGCTGGGCCGGGGGGACAGCTACCGGGAGCTGTCCCCGGTGGAGGGCGCGCGCTATGACGGCCTGGTCACCGTGGAGCTGGACAGGGTGGAGCCCATGATCGCCCTGCCCTTCCACCCCTCCAACGCCTATACGATCAAGGAGTTCAAGGCCAACATGGCCGACCTGCTCCACCAGGCGGATGTGGACGCGGCGGAACAGCTGGGGGTGAAAAACGCCCCCTCCCTGGTGGAGAAAATCGTGGACGGCCAGTTCCGGGCGGACCAGGGGGTTATCGCAGGCTGCTCCGGCGGCACCTACCAGAATCTGAAGCGTGCCGCCGAGATTCTCAAGGGCTGCTCCACCGGCTCCGGGGCCTTCTGGCTGTCCTGCTACCCCGGCTCCATGCCCATCAACCTGGAACTGACCCGCCAGGGCTATATTGCCCAGCTCATGGCGGCGGGGGCTTCCATCCGCTCCTGCTTCTGCGGACCCTGCTTCGGCGCGGGGGATGTGCCCGCCAACGGGGCCTTCTCCATCCGCCACTCCACCCGGAATTTCCCAAACCGGGAGGGCTCCAAGCCCGGGGACGGCCAGATCTCCTATGTGGCCCTCATGGACGCCCGGTCCATCGCCGCCACCGCCCGGATGGGGGGCGTCCTCACCGGGGCGGACGAGCTGCCGGACGTGCCTGCCGACCGGGCGGACGAGCAGTGGAGCTACGACGACACCCCCTACCAGTCCCGGGTCTACTTCGGCGTGGGCCGGCCCCAGGCGGATGCCGGGCTGGTGTTCGGCCCCAACATCGCCGACTGGCCGGAGCAGATCCCCCTGCCGGACAACCTGCTGCTCACCTGCTGCGCCGCCATCTACGACCCGGTGACCACCACCGACGAGCTCATCCCCTCCGGCGAGACCTCCTCCTACCGCTCCAACCCCCTGCGGCTGGCCGAGTTCACCCTGAGCCGCAAGTGCCCCGGCTATGTGTCCAGCGCCAAGGCCGTCCAGGCGGAGGAGCTGAAGCGCCGGGCCGGGCAGGACCCGGATTTCCCCGCCGACACCGGCATCGGCTCCTTCGTCATGGCCCTCAAGCCCGGCGACGGCTCCGCCCGGGAGCAGGCCGCCTCCTGCCAGCGGGTGCTGGGCGGCTGCGCCAATGTGGCGGAGGAGTACGCCACCAAGCGCTACCGCTCCAACGTGGTCAACTGGGGGATGCTGCCCTTTGTGGCGGACGATGTGCGCGCCTGGAACCTCCAGCCGGGGGACTCCCTCTACATCCCCGGCATCCGCGCCCTGCTGGAGGGGGACGGCGAGGAGATCGAAGCCCTGCTGCTCCAGGGCGGCGGCGAAGAAAAAACACAGACCCCGGTGAAGCTCCTCCTCCCCGGCCTGACCCGGGAGGAGCGGGACATCATCTTGGCGGGCTGCCTCATCAACTACTACGCGGAGGGCTGATTATGGAGTTGGAGCTATACGTCCCTGCGCTGGACGAGCTGTGGTTCTACCAGCAAATGATGTCCGACCCCGCCACCATGTCCTATAACGCGGGGTATGACCCCTGGCCCGGCTACCACCGGGACACGGGCTGCATCGACTTCCCCCGGGAGGAGTGGGACGGATGGTACGCCCAGTGGGTGGGCCGGGAGCCGGAACGCTTCTACGCCTACATCCGCCGGAAATCCGACGGGGCCTGGATTGGCGATGTAAACTTCCACCACACGCCGGACAAGGACTGGTGGGACATGGGCATCGTCATCTACGCCCCCTACCGGGGCCAGGGCTATGCCGAGCCCGCCCTGGGGCTGATGCTGAACCACGCCTTCCGGGACTGTGGGATCAGCTGCATCCACAATGATTTTGAGGCTACCCGGGACGCCGCCTGGAAAACCCATCTGGCGGCGGGCTTCCGGGATATGGGCGCTGCGGACGGCATGCGTCACCTGCTGCTCACCCGGGAGGAATACCTGGCCGCCCAGGGCGGATAAACCGCCCCGGCGCGCCGCTCCCCATCCCCCAGACCGCCTTTCCCGCCAAAAAGAGGCCAGCCGGTTTCCCGGCTGGCCTCTTTTTTAGGTTTTCTGTTTCAGCCTCTGTCCGCCGCTCAGCTCATCTTCAGGAAGGTCTGGCAGTAGCGGGTGAGCATAGCCGCCGCCTGGAAGCGGATGGCCGTGCCGTTGGGGCTGAGGGTGGTGTTGCTGGTGCCGCTGATGATGCCGTTGCCCACGGCCCACTGCATGGCGTTCAGGGCGTAGCTCTGGACATAGCCCCGGTCGGTAAACTGGCTCAGGTTGGAGGTGTTACCGGCGCCCAGGCCGCGGAAGTTATTGTAGTTGTACAGGATGGTGGCAAACTCCTGACGGGTGACCGCCGTGCCGGGATCAAAGACATTGCCGGGACGGCCGCTCACGATCTTGTTGGCGGAAGCCCAAGCCACAGCCTGGCTGTACCACGCGTTGGCGGGCACATCCTTAAAGCCGGAGTAAGAGGACACCGCGGGGCTGCCGGACAGCCGGTACAGGATGAGCACCAGCTGGGCGCGGGTGACGTTGCCGTTGCCGTTGAAGATGTAGCTGCTGCCGTCGCCCTGCATCATGCCGTGCTTGTAAACGAAGTTCACATACTGCATGTAGAAGTTGTTGGCGGGCACATCGGTGAAGGGCACGCCGGTGGTGCCGCTGACGGCAAAGCTGGGCGTGATGGAAACGGTGGTGGCGCCCGCAGGCACGGTAAACGTCCAGGTGTTGGCGCCGGTGTTGGTGGCGTTCACGCTGGTGCCGTTGCTGAAGTACACACTGACGCCGGTGGCGCGGTAGCCCGCGTTGGGCACCGTGTACACGGTGACGGTGCTGCCCGGGGTCACCACACCGGAACCGCCGACAGTGGCGGTGCCGTTGGCCACGCTGTTCACGTTGACGACGGCCTGGCCGCTGCCGTTGCCGAAACTCGGGGTGACGGTGACGCTGCTCACGTTGTCGGGCACCTTGAAGGACCAGCTGGTGCCGGAACCGCTGACGCTGATGTTCACGTTGTTGCTGCCCACCGCGGACACGCCCAGAGTGTAGTAGTTGCCGTTGGGCCGGGTGGTGATGGTCACGGTGTCGCCCGCCTTGGCGCGGGTGACGCTGGCGCTGGCGTTGCCGTTGGGCACGTCCTTCACGTAGATGGCCACCGTGCCGGTGGCAACCTCCCTGGACAGCTGGACCGTCCACAGGTTGCCCGTGGCGTCCGGCGTCATGGTGAAGTTGTTGCTGGCGCGGGTGATGGTGGTATTGCCCTGGGTATTGATCTTGAAGATACGGGCCAGGCCGGTGACGTCGATGGAGTCGCTGGCCTTATAGCCGTTCATCACGGTGATGGTATCTTCCGCTCCCGCAGGCTGGGGCAGGGTGTCGTTCACCGCGGCCTGGAGGCTGTTGTAGTAGGCGGTAGCGCCGGCCGGCACACGGGCGGTATTCGTCGCGCCAGCCGAACGGGTCAGGGTCACCAGCGGGGCGGACTGGTTGATGACGATGGTGCCCAGGCCGCTCCTGCCGCTGTGGCTGATGGTAAACGCGCCGCTGCCCATTTTGTACACATAGGTGTCGTCCTGGCTCATGTAGGCGTCGTTGGTGATCAGCGTGTTCAGCTTGCTGCCGAACTTCACGACGACGCCGGTGCCCAGTTCCTCGCCCAGGTTGCTCATGGCCCGGCCCGCCTGCACCTCAATGGGATCCTGCCCGGCCTGCGTGCTGTGCACCTCCACGCGGTAGTACACGCTCAGGGCGGCGGTGAGGGTGCCGTTCTGGTTAAAGTTGCTGGCGGTCACGTTCAGGTAGGGCACCAGGACGACATCGGTGTAGTACTTGGAGGCCTCATCCGTGGTGTACTTGTCCTTTGTGGGGCTGCCGGCGTAGGTGTTCTGCCACGCCTTGCGCTGGGCCTGGTCACGCCAGTTCTGAATCTGGCTGCTGGTGATCCCGGCCTGGACGGCGTTCACCGCCTGTTTGACGGCGGTGCTGTTGCTCCAGTTGAAGGAGGAACCGTCATTTTCAATCAGGTCGGCAACATACTGCTTGGTGGCGGCGTCGCCCTGGCCGGTATAGGTGGCCTTGACCTTGCCATCCGTATCCACAGTTGTGGTGAAGTTCTCGTCCATCACCCGCAGGCCGGAGCCGTTGAGGGTATAGTAGGTGCTGCCGTCGAACAGGGTCAGCCTGGAGCCGTCGGCGTTGACGGTCAGGCCGCCGGTCAGGGTGTCGTACTGGTTGCCGAAGTAGGTGCGGCCGTTCACGCTGTCGTAGTTCACCCAAACGGGGATTTCAACCTGCCTCTGGTTGTCGTCCACCAGGTCGGTGAGCAGCTTCAGCTCAAAGCTGGCGATGCCGCCGATGGGGTTCACCGCGCCGGACAGGGTGATCACGTTGCCGTTCAGGGAAACCGTGATGTTGCCGTTAACGCCGCTCGCCTTCACGCCGTTAATCTTGGTGACCACCTGGCTGGCGCCCTGGGTGGTCAGGGTCACATTGCCGCCGCTCTGGGGCACATCGTAACTGCTGCCCGCGTTATAGGTCCTATTACTCTTGTCCGTCCATGTGGCCACCGGGGTGCCCAGCGCCTTGTCGGGCAGTCTGGCGATGGTAGTCACGCCATAGTAGTTTAGTACGCCCGCAGTATTGGTGCCGCGCATAAAGGTGATGGTGCCAGCGGGGGTAGAACCAGCCGTCTGCCCCACAATGGTCAGGGTGCCGCTGGTAGTAGCCTGCTTGTACAGGCCGTCGGCCAGCTGGGCAGAGGTGTAGAAGGTGGTGCTGCCGCCGCCCACGCACTGGTAAATCAGCGCGTCGTTGCCGGAGTTGGCCAGGGCATCGGCGGTGGGGGCGGTGCCGGTATAGGTGCCGCCCTTGATGCCGTGGCCCTTGTAGCCGGTCAGGGTCACGGCCCCAAAGGTGTTGGTGGGCTCGGCGGTGATGTCCACCTTCAGGCTGGCGCCGTTGGTGGCGGAGACACTGCCAATGGCGTTGCCGCTTCCGGTCACCTTAAAGGTGGTGTTGCCGCCGTCGTTCAGGTTCAAAGCGCCCAGGCTGGCGCTGGGGCCGTTGACGGTGAGGGAGCCGGTGGGCAGGGTGACAGAACCCATCTTGCCCCGATTGACCACAATATCGGCGCTGTTGTCAATACTGGTAGCGCCAGCCACGGTGCCGTTCTCGCCCACGGTGATCTTGACGGCGCTCTTCAGGGGCTCGCCGGCCTGCTGCGTGATGGAGGCCACGGTGCCCTGGCTGATGTTCACGGTGGCGTTGGTGCCGGTGTCCTTGAGCTGGCCGCTGCTCAGGGTCACGGCACCCACCTTGGAGATCATGCCGTTGACAGCCAGCTGGGTGCCGGTGCCGTTGAGGTTCAGCGCGCCCATCTCACTGCTGGTCACGGACACCCGGGTGCTGTTGCCGGTGAGGGTCACGGTGCCGGTGATCTCGCTGTGGTTGTCCAGGGTGACGTTCTGGGCGTTGGCGTGGGTGGTGGCGTTGCCGCTCATCTCAACGCTGCCGTTCAGCGTGGCGTAATCCTTCATGGAGATGGTGTGGTTGGCGTAGTTGGTGAGCTGCACACCGCCGCTCAGCTGGCCGCCGTCCCGCAGGGTGAGGGTGAAGGTCTGGGTGCCGGTGCCGCTGTTGACGATGTTCCAGTTCACCGCGCCCTGGTCGGCAGACCGACCCGCCTTCATGGCGGCGGCGTACTGGGAGTCCTCCACGATCAGGGAGGTCACCTTGGTCATGTCCGCAATGCCGATGGTCAGGGTATGGCCGTTGGTGTCCACGGTGAGGTTCCGGCTCAGGCCGCTGATGGACTCATTGCCCAGCAGGGTAAAGCTGGCCTGGCCCTTGTCCAGGGCGGCCTGGGCGCTCTCATACCAGGTGCCGCTGGTGCTGGTGCCGGTAATGACGCCGCTGTTGACTTGCGCATAGCGGGTCTCTTTCCGATTGCTGCCCACATTCATCTGGAACTGGTAGTACCAGCCGGGGCCGATGGGGGCGCCGCCCGCGTCCAGCAGGGTGGGCTGAATCTTGTCGTAGTATCTGACGCTGGTTCTGCCGCTCTCGGCAGACGTCGCCGCGAAGGCCGTGGCAGGCAGTAATGCCAGCACCATGACGAGCGCGAGCAGGGCTGACAAAATCCGTTTCTTCATGTACGTATTCCTCCTGTTCTGGTTTAGATCTCTCTAGGGAGTGCCTGGGTCTCGCCGGTCTGGCCGGCTCGGGTTGTCCCGTTGCGGGGTGTGGCCGGGCATTCGGCCCTCCTTCCATCGGAATGATTGGCTGACGCCTCCGACGCCACAGTTATACGGCTACTATTATACTATATCGGCAAAAATTTGCAAGGGATTAGCGGAACTTTTTAGAAAAATTCTATGGAAGCTGTTCCACCCCCTTCCAGAGGGGGGCCGCGCTTGCATTTTTCGAAAGGACATGTTAGAATAAAAATAAGCGCTGTCGTATAAAAAAGGCGGTTGGCCACTCCCTTGCGAAAGGGGGTGGGGCAGATGGGAAATGGGCGCGGGGCCGCGGTTCTGCGTATCCTGATATGGTTTATCATTACGCTTTTGCTGATGATTTACATATCCCCAAAAGCGTATTGACCGCTCGGCTGGCACCCAAGCGGTCAATATAGAACGTTTGATTTTGTTTGATCAGTGAGGGCTGACCGCCTGCGGCAGCGCCCCTATATGCCTATTATAACAGCTCCCCCGGCTTTGTCAAGCGCTAAAAGCGTGTTGACCGCCCCCGCCGCCATATGGTATAATGTGTTATGCTCCAAAATCGAAAGGAGGCTGGCAGAATGCCCGCCGAAAACGAGCGCAAGGACGTTCAGAAAGCCATGGCGTATGATCTGCTCCGTATTTTGAAGCAAAACCCGGAGAAAACGTACACCGCTGAGGAATTGGAAAAACTGATCGACGCCTACATCACCGGCGCACAGCAGTAACCCACCCAAAAAGGGGCCGGATACCGGCCCCTTTTCCCTTGAGGAGGCCCTTTTATGGACTACGACACCCTGCTCTCCGGCTGCTGTGAGGTGGCCCGGGAGCTTTTGCGCCACGGCGCGGAAATCCAGCGCGCGGAGGACACCATGCGCCGCCTGCTGGCGGCCTACGGCCTGGAGGGGGAGGTATTCGCCATCCCCAACTGCGTGTGGGCCAGCGCCCGGGAGCCGGACGGCCGGGTGTGTACCGTCATGCGCCGGGTGCCCCCCTCCACGCTGAATATCGAGGGCATCGAGCGCTTCAACGACCTTTCCCGCCGCCTGTGCGCCGCCCCGCCGGACGACCCGGGGGAGCTGCTCGCCCAGTGCCGCCGGGAGGCGGCGCTGCTGCGGCGCTACCCCATGCACCTGCGGGTGGCGGGTTATTTTGTGGGGGCATTTTTCTTCGCGCTGTTCTTCGGCGGCGGCTGGGCGGAGGCCTGGTGCGCGGGGCTGGCGGGGCTGGCCTGCGGCGCGGTGCTGTCCTACCTGGAGCGGGCGGGGGCCAACGCCTTTTTGTCCACCCTGGCGTCCGCCTTTGTGCTGGGGGCGGTCTCCTTCACGCTGCGGGCCTTCGGCGCGCCCATCAGCCTGGAGGTCACCCTGGCCGGGGGCATCATGGTGCTGGTGCCGGGGCTGGTATTCACCAATTTTATGAGCAATCTGCTCACCGGGGATATGGTGTCCGGCCTTGCCACCTTTGCCCGGGCGCTGCTGTCGGCGGCGGCCATCGCCCTGGGGGCGGGGGCCGCCATGGCGCTGTTCCGGGGGCTGTGGCCCGTCCAGGCCGGGGGGAGCACCGCGGCCTATCCCCCGGCAGTGTCCTGCCTGCTGGCCTTTGTGGCCTGCCTGGGCTTCTGCCTGCCCGTCAACGCCCAGGGGGTGGGGGCGGCGCTGTGCGCCCTGGGGGGCGCGCTGGGCTGGGCGGTGTACCTGCTCTTCTCCGGGCTGGGGGCCAACATATTCCTGGCCAACCTGCTGGCGGCGGTGGCGGTGTCCGCCTGGTCGGAGGCTATGGCCCGGCGGCGGCGCTGCCCCGCCACCTCCTATCTGGTTGTAGGCATCTTTCCCCTGGTCCCCGGCCTGACCGTCTACCAGGCCATGGACTACGGCCTGCGGGGGCACACCGAGCTGTTCTGGAACACCTTTTTCCGCACCTTCGGCATCGCGGGGTGCCTGGCGCTGGGGCTGCTGCTGGTGTCCGCCTCCCTCCAGCTGTGGCGGCGGACCCGGCGGGGGTGAGCTTCCCCTGTAACAATTTTGATTCCGCTTCGTAACCATTCCCGTCTTGACCCGGTTGGGGCCAGATGTTAACATAACACGGAAGTCAACACAAAGGAGCCCTGATCGAAATGCCCGTCAAAGCCCTGTCCCTGTTGCTGTGCATGCTGCTGTTGGTCCCGCTGTCCTCCTGCGGGACCACATCTGGGCACGATGTGCCCAGACCCTCCCCGGACGCCGCCGAGGTTCCCTCCGCCCCGGAGCCTTCGCCCTCCCCCACCCCCTCCCCTGAACCCACGCCGGAGCCCACACCCACGCCGGAGCCGGCGGAGCCCTATGAGTTCGGCACGCCGCTGGAGGAGGGGGAATCGGTGGAGGACGACGCTTTTTTCGACACGGCGGCGTACCTGGGCGACTCCCGCACCGAGGGACTCCAGCTCTTCAGCGGCCTGAAGCACGGCGACTTCTATTGGGCCCGGGGGATGACGGTGTTCAAGGCGGACAGCGAGGACTACCGGGTGTTTGAGGTGGACGGCCAGAAGTATAGCCTGCTGGAGGTGCTGGCGCTGAAGCAGTACGGGAGCGTGTATATCATGCTGGGGATAAACGAGCTGGGCTTCCCCGCCGAGAGCTACGAGCAGGGCCTGGGCGAGGTGCTGGACAAGGTGATCCAGCTCCAGCCGGACGCGGTGGTATACCTCCAGGTCATGCCCCCGGTGAACGACGCGCTGTGCCGCGCAAACAAGCTGGCCGACTACATCAACAACGAGAAGCTGGGCCAGTTCAACGACGCCATCGTCCGCCTGGCGGCGGAGAAAAAGGTGGTGCTGCTCAACACCGCCGAGGCGTATACGGGCGAGGACGGCCAGCTCCCCGCGGAGCTGGCCGCCGACGGGTGCCACTTCGCCTACAACGCGTATCGGCGCTGGGCGGACTACCTGCGCACCCACGTCATGGACCGGGAGCGGTACTTTGCCAACCGGGAGGCTTTCATCCGCTGACGGTCCGGGGCGCTGTCCGGCACGCTCTTGCCCGGCGGCGGAGCGGAATACGACATAAGCAAAGCGGCTGTCCGGCAGTGAACAGCACCCCATTTGTTAGACAGTATGGTATACTATTATCGTCTGAAACGGATGAAGTGCTCAGATAAGTACAGCCAAGGAAGAAATCATGGCAATCTACCATGAAAACCGAGGAAGGTACGGCTATCGCCGCATTACAAGCGAACTCCTTTATATGCAGGAATTTCAGTCCATGGAGCATTTCAAACGGGAACTCTTCGAATATCTTGACTACTATAACAACCGCCGCATCAAGGCAAAGCTAAAGGGCTTGCCGCCTGCCATTCACAGGCAACAAGCCCTTTCGGCTGCTTGAACAATTTCTTCTCCCAATCTTTGTCTAGGGCTTGTTTGAAAATTGTCAACACGCCCAATCGGCGGGCCTTTTTCCGCTGAGCCGCGTTGATTTGCCTTGAAATACACAAAGTATTTCTGCGCCAAATCGCCTTGCCCGGCGAAAAAATTCCTCGCCGCTGGGCATATTGCCAATTTTCAAACGGCGCCTAACCTTTTGGGGGCGCTTCACACCCTCCGGCCGGCCCGCTCTTTTCGTTTTTCTTACCGAACCCCGCCCATCATCTGGTGGGAGTCCTTCAGCTTGAAGCGCTTGGTCTCGTCCTCCAGCACATGAACCTGCTCAAACAACTCGGAGCTCACCGCAGCGGATTCCTCGCTGCTGGCGGAGTTGGTCTGCACCACCGAGGAAATCTGGCCGATGCCTTCGGACACCTGGGCCAGGGACCCGGCCTCCTCCTTGATGGCCTCCGCGATGGTGGCGATGGCGTCGTTGGACTGCACCACCAGCTCCTGGGTCCTCTTCAGGGAGTCGGACACCTCGCCCACGATCTTGGTTCCCCGCTGGGTGGCCTGGATGGAATTCTCAATGAGATCCTTGGTGGCCTTGGCCGCCTCGTCCGACTTGGAGGCCAGGTTGCGCACCTCGTCGGCAACCACGGCAAAGCCCTTGCCCGCCGTCCCCGCCCGGGCGGCCTCCACCGCAGCGTTCAGCGCCAGAATATTGGTTTGGAACGCGATATTTTCAATGGTAGCGATGATCTTGCCGATCTGCTCGGAAGCGTCGGCGATGTCCGCCATGGCGGATACCATATGCTCCATCTGCCCGCTGCTCACATTCACCTGCTCGCTGGTGAGCCGGGCGCTCTCCTGGGCCCCGGCGGCGGTCTGGGCGTTGCGGTCTGCGCTCTTGGACAGGTCGTCCACCGTGGCGTACAGCTCCTGCACCGCGCTGGCCTGCTCCGTGGCCCCCTGGGCCAGGGCCTGGGCCCCGCTGGACAGCTGCTCGGCGTGGCTGCTCACCCGCTGCTCCGCCTGGACCACGTTGCCCATGGCGTCGGACACCGCTGCGGTAAACCGGTCCAGCGCCGTCTCAATGGACTGGAAGTCGCCGATGTACTGGGTGGAGGTGGCCACGTCGAAATTGCCCTGGGCCAGCTCGCCCATGATACGGTCGATATCGTTCACGTACTCGTGGATACGGCCCAGGGACTGCTCCAGGGTCCGGGCCAGCTGGCCCAGTTCGTTTTTGGAGCTGTAATCCAGCGCCAGCGTCAGCTTGCCGTCCTGAAGCGGCTTGACCTTCTCCGTGATGAGCAGCAACGGCTTGATCACCCGGGTGAGCACATAATACACCAGGCTGATCATGCAGATCAGGTTGATGACCAGGCACACACAGGTAATCAGGTGCATCTGGGTCACCGTGCTGCGCATGCTCTCGTTATACCCGGCGCTCAGCTCCTGCCCCCGGGTTACCACCTCGTCCATCAGGCCCACCAGGGTGGTGAGGTTGGACTGGATAGTCTGCTGATAATACTGCTGCGCCTGGGCCCGGCTGTTGGCGTACATATCCAGCGCGGTCCCTGCGGAGGCGTGAAGCTCCTTGTGCAGCGGCTCGATTTCGCCCCGCAGCGCGTCGATGGCGTCGTCGTGCAGGCTCATTTCGCTGTACAGCCACTTGCCCAGTACGCAGCCGGTATGGTCCAGGCTGCCGGTGAACTCCGTCCCGGCGTACAGCGCGTTGCTCAGGTTGGCCGACCATTTGTAGTGGGCCACCTCCGCCCGCTGGATGCTGTCCAGCATGGCGTTGGCCTGGATGCTCTTATCCTGGGTGCCCTCAATGCGCAGAATGTTCACCGTGGTCACCACGCTGAACAATGTCACCGCCACGATGGCGCAGATAATGCGGATGCTGACCGACCTCTTGATACTCTTTCCCATGGCAAAGGTCCTCCTTCATTGATTTTGCCGCAGAACACACAACTGTGCCCCGGCGGGAGGCGGAACTCATACTAAGTCTATTATATCGGAGAATCCCTCCGATTGCAACAGGCAGTATGCGCTTTCCGCAGCAGGAAAAATATTCCTGCCCGGCCCCATTTCTCCCATACATGCCGCAACCCGCCGGGCTTTCCCGGCGAGCTGCGCATTTTCCGTCATTTTCAGGTTCTCGGCTTGCTAGAACGTGAGTACCTCCTGCCCCGGCTTTTCAGCGGGACTGACGGCGGCGGCGTACAGCACCGGGCCGTCCTCCCCCTCATAGGCCTTGTGGGGCTCCATGCGCACCACCCCGGTGACATCCGCCCAGGCGCGGTTCTCAAAGGCGCCAAAGCCCTCCCCCCTGGCCACCAGCCCCAGGAAGGTGATGTCGTTCTCACAGCATGTCATGGCAAACCGGCCCAGAACCGCATCCTCCGGGTACTGCGGCAGGTGGCACACCACCACCTTGGCGTGGATGGCCTTGCCGTCGTACCGCTCCGGGTGTTCCATCGCGTCCACGTACCAGATGCCGAAGTCATCGTCGGGTATCTCGATGACGTCCTGTTCCAGATTGAAGGGGCACACCGTATCGTCGGCGTAATCCTCGCTGGTGCCGTCGGTGTTCTCCAGATAGATGCTGGCCCGGCGGTTGACCATTTTCAAATTGCGCTGGCGCAGGGAGGCCCGCAGGGCCTCGTCGCACCGGTTGAACACGATCATGTCCGCGTTGATGAGCTTTTCCATCATGATCTGACCCAGGTTTTTGGCGTAGGTATCGAAGGTGCCCGCCTCCACCATGGTCATGACCTGGTAGAGCACCCAGTTGTCCGGCAGCGCCTCCTGGTACAGCCGCGCCAGGGACCACATGCCGTTGAACTCAACCAAAACCTGCTTGGGGCGGTGTTTTTTCTCCAGCTGCTTCAGGTAGGCGGGGGTGAGCTTCTCTTCCCCCTCCACCCTGACCACGGTAACATTTTTCAGCGCCTTGGGGTCGTACTCCTCCTCCCCCTCCTCACAGCACAGCAGCAGCGTGCGGTCCTGGATGGCGAAGCCGTCGCGCAATATGCCGTTGATGAAGGTGGTCTTGCCGCCGTCCAGAAAGCCGGCGAACAGGTATACCGGGATATCCATGGGTGGTACGCCCCTTTACAGGCCGAACAGGTCGGCCAGCCTGTCCCCGTCCAGCCCCGCGCCGATCACGCACAGCCGCCCGGTGTAATCCGCCGGGCCGGTGCGCACCTCGTGTTCCTCGGGCACGTAGTCGAAGTGGAGCCAGCTGCCGTCCCCCGCAGGGACGATGCCCTTGGCCCGCAGGATGGCGCCGCACTCGCCCAAATCCAGCTGGGCCAGAATGCGCTCCAGCTCTTCCCGGGCAAAGGGCTTGACGGTCTCCCTGCCCCAGCTGGCAAACACTTCGTCCGCATGGTGGTGTTCGTGGTGGTCGTGGTCATGACAGCCGCAGGTACACCCCTCCCCGTGGTCATGGCCATGGTGATGGTGCTCATGTTCCTCATGGTCATGATGGCAGTGCCCGCCGTGGCCATGATCTTCCCCGCCATGGCAGCACTGGTGGTCGTGCCCCTCATCATCGTGATCGTGACAGTGTCCGTGTCCGTGGTGGCGCTCCCCGTGGCAGCACCCGTCCTCCCCGTGGTCATGGCCGCAGTGTTCGCCGTGGTCATGGCCGTGGTGATGGTGGGCGTGGGCCTCCTCCCCGGCGGCGTGATCCACCCGGATGCGCGCCAAAAGCTCCTCCTCCAGGGAGGTCTTTTCGATGGCGGACAGGATGGTCTTGCCGTCCAGCTGGTCCCAGGGGGTGGTGAGGATGACCGCCGCGGGGTTCTTTTCCCGCAGCAGGGCCACCGCCCCCTCCAGCTTGTCCTGGGTCAGGTTCTGGGTGCGGGAGAGGAGGATCGTCCCCGCATGCTCCACCTGGTTGTTGTAGAACTCGCCGAAATTCTTCATATACACCTTCACCTTGGACGCGTCCGCCACGGTGACAAAGCTGTTGAGCTTCAGCGCCGGGTCCTCCCCCGCGGCCTTCTCCACCGCCGCCACCACGTCGGACAGCTTGCCCACCCCGGAGGGTTCGATGAGGATGCGGTCAGGGTGGAAGCGCTCCTCCACCTCGTGGAGGGCCTTGCCGAAGTCCCCCACCAGGGAGCAGCAGATGCAGCCGGAGGACATCTCGGAAATCTCGATGCCCGCGTCCTTCAGGAAGCCGCCGTCCACGCTGATCTCGCCAAACTCGTTCTCAATAAGCACCAGCTTTTCGCCCTGGTACGCCTCCGCAAGCAGCTTTTTGATGAGGGTGGTCTTACCCGCCCCCAGGAACCCGGACACAATGTCGATTTTTGCCATTGGGAAATCATTTCCTTTACTTAGGGCTTGTTTGAAACTTGTCAACATACCCAAGCGGCAGGTCTTTTCCCGCCTTACGGCGTTGATTTGACTTGAAATACACAAAGTATTTCTGCGCCAAACCGCCTTGTCTGGCGAAAAAATCCATCGCCGTTGGGCACGTCGCCAATTTTCAAACAGCGCCTAGAATTTCCTTCTATTTTAACCCCGGCCGGAGGGAAAGTCAAGGCCCCTCCCATGTGGGAGGGGCCTTGCTCATGCTCAGTCGGCGCTGATGGGGTAGATATAGTCCTCGCCAAACTGCACATAGTCCACCTGACTCAGCTCCAGCGGCGTATCGAACCCCCAGTACCGGCCCAGCTCCCACTCCGGCCGGGCCGTGAGCATGCCGGGCGTCACCTGGAAATAGGGGTCGGACCTGTCCTGGTGTTCATCGGTCAGGAAAACGTCAAAGCCGTACGCACGGACCAGCTGTGTGCCGTCCTTCATAACGATGCGCGTGTTCCCCGGGCAAGCGGGCTGGATACGCCCGTTGTCCTCTGACACATTGCTGTAAAACTCAAATTTCAGCCCCAGGGGGGAGAGCTTCATAGACTTCAGTACGCTTTTCTCCCCTGTCTCCGGGTCGGTCCACTCCGCCCCGGCGCAGTCGATGGCGGCGATCCGGCTCTCAAAGTGCCCGCCGATATCCAGCTTGAACTCCCCGCCAAACACCTTTGTAAACACCCAGGTGTCCAGTCTCTCGTCAAAGCGCTCCACCCACAGCCCCCTCAAAATGAGCTGCTTGGCCCTGCCGTCGTTATAGCGGATGTCGTTGAACGCCCCGGAGTAAATGGTCAGTACGAGTTCCTTCACATTGTCCGTGGGGTCTGCGTCGGGCAGGGTGGTGCAGCCGTAGCTCAGCCCCTCCACCATGGGCACCAGGCCCTGGTCAAAGGGGGTGACTCCCCCGCGGTAGACCTCGCCCCGCTCGGCCCAGCTGCTGTAGGCCACCCCCAGCCGGATCTTATCCGCCCACTCATCGCCGTACACCGTATAGAAGCCCTGGGTGCCCCTGTCCAGGTCGGGCAGCACAACGCCCTCGGGGGCCTCTACCCGCAGGTGCAGGTAGTAGCAGTCCTCGTCCGCCAGGGCGGCCACGGGCGTGATGGTGGCCCCGCCGCTGGTGACGCTGAACTGCTCGCTGCCGTCAAAGAGGCAGCCCACACTGTTGAGGGTCTCCACCTGGGTGACGGTGAGGGGCTGTTCCCCCCACCGCTCGAACAGCCCCGCCATCAGATCCCCCGCCCCCAATATGCGCGCCGCCGCGAAGGCGGTCATGGTGAGGGCGGCCAGGGCGGCAGCCGCCGCCAGCACCCGCAGGGGGACCCCGCGCCACGGGTTCCTTTTCCCGTCTTTGATTTGTCTCATGGCCAGCCCCTTGACCCGGGCGGGCGAAAGTGGCGTATCCATGGGCAGCTCCACGCCGCCGTCCTCATAACCGTCCAGCAGGTCGGAGATCCTTTTGTTCACCTTAACTCCTCCTTCGTCAGCAGTTCCTTCAGCCTGAGCCGTCCCCTGTGCAGCCTGGCCTTGACGGCCCCCTCGCTCATTCCCACGGCGGCGGCCACCTCCTTCACACTCTGGGCGTAGTAATAGTGGCGCAGGAAAATCTCCCGGTCCCGGGGCGGAAGGCCGTCCACCGCCCGGCGCACCAGCTTCCGCTCCTCCGCCCGCTCCAGCGCCCCGGCGGGATCGTCCGGGCCGGGCAGCTCCAGCGCGTCCTCCTCCAGCGCAAGGGTATGCCCCGCCTGCCGGAGCTTGTTTTTCGCTTTGTTCCGGGCCACCGCCCCCAGCCACGCCTTCACCCGGCCCGCCCGCAGGTTGCCCGACTGCTCCCAGGCGGCCAGAAACACATCGGACGCCACCTCCTCCCCGTCCTCCGCCGTCATGGCCCCCCGGAGGATACCCCATACCACGGCGGATACATAGGGCCGGTAACGGTCCATCAGCCCCTCCAGCCCCGCGGGGTCACGGGCGCGCAGCTTGCGCAGAATGGTCTCTTCTCTCATTGAACGGCTCCTTGTCACGGTTGAAAGCTGCTTTCACCTATCATATCACAGGATGCCCCGCCCAGGTTACATGAACCGGGCAAAAAAAGCCTCTCCCATAGGGAGAGGCCCCTGCTATGTCCCGTCAGTTTCCAGATGGTAGCCCAGCCGCCGCACCGCCTCGATGCGCACATTGGAACCGATGCTCCCCAGTTTTTTTCGCAGGAAGCCCACGTAAACCTCCACGTGGTTTTCCACCGCGTTGGAGTCATACCCCCACACCCGGGTCAGGATGGCCTCCTTGGACAGGTTGCGGCCCTTCGCCCGCATCAGGCAGCGCATCACATCCAGCTCCCGGGCGGACAGCCGCACCCATCTGTCCCCGCAGGCCAGGGTGGAGCCGTCCAGGTCCAGCACGGTGTTCCCAAAGGCAAGCTGGTCCCCCTGCCCCCCCTGGCGGCGGAGGAGGGCCCCCACGCAGGCCAGCAGCTCCCGGGTGTCAAAGGGCTTGGTCAGGTAGTAGTCCGCCCCGGCGTTGAGCCCCTCCACCCGGTCCTCCAGCTCCCCGCGGGCAGTGAGCATGAGGATTGGGACGGCGCACTTTTGTTCCCGGAGCCACCGGGCCGCCTGCCGGCCGTCCAGCAGCGGGAGCATCACGTCCAAAATAACCAGATCGCATTCCCCCCGGATGGCGCACTGCACCCCGGCTTCACCGTCGTAAGCGGTTTCCACCTGGTAGCCCCGGTTTTCCAGCAGCGCCCGGAGCGAATCGCTCAAGGGCCTGTCATCCTCTACGATGAGAATTTTCACGGCGGTCTCCCCCTGTCCTGTTCTGACAGGATTATATCAGCTTTTCCCGGAAAAGGAAAGCGGCAGGGGAAAAAATCCCCCGCCGCTAGGTACGCTGTCAATTCCCTGCCGATCCCCGGTCAAAAAGGGAGCAGCTCCAGGTGCTCCAGCAGGATCTTCAGCCCGATGAGCACCAATACCGCCCCGCCGAACAGCTCCGCCTTGGATTTATACCGCGCGCCGAACACATTGCCCACCTTCACCCCTGCGGCGGAAATGACAAACGTGCAAACTCCGATGAGGGCGACGGCGGGCACAATGTCCACCCGCAAAAAGGCAAAGGTGACCCCCACGGCCAACGCGTCGATGGAGGTGGCCACCGCCAGCACCAGCATGGCCAGGGGGGCCAGGGAGG
>ERZ779632.518-NODE-518-length-21801-cov-14.046997_pt1 | contig 21801 bp, 20 predicted proteins | sample MGYA00514194_ERZ779632 | MGnify/ENA primary metagenome ERZ779632 (study PRJEB29562, sample SAMEA4376704) | mouse gut metagenome | isolation source: Cecum | study: EMG produced TPA metagenomics assembly of the A DSS colitis mouse model was used to assess the...
TATGATACAGGATGGTTCGGATTTTGTATAGGTACATGCTATCCACCGTTTACCAAAATATTACAGAATACATTGACAAATTGATGCAAAAAAATGTAAAATTAAAATTAGGTCATGTATAATTTGCATAAACAAGGAGCGGATACATTGATGTACAGCAAAAATACGATATTGTTAGTTGATGACGAGGAGGTCGTGAAGCAGAGACTTTGTGATGTCATCAGAGATGAATATGAAATACTGGATGCGTCTGATGGACAGGAGGCGCTGGAACTGCTTGCCCAAAATATTGACAAAGTGGCAGTGATTGTGCTGGACTTAATCATGCCAGTTATGGATGGATTTCAGTTTATGGATGCATTTCGCAGACATCAGGAGTATGATAATATCCCGGTGATTGTCGCCACCTCCAATGAGGACTGGCACTCAGAGCAGAAATGTCTCGAGGCGGGGGTATGGGATTTTGTGATGAAACCATACAACCCTGTACTTTTGCGGTTTCGCATCAAGAATGCGATTGACAAGAGCCGCATGATTATGGCGGAGCGGGATGCCGTCACGGGGATTTATACGAAGTTTAAATTTTACAGAGCGGTGCGCAGTATGCTGATAGAGGAGACAGAGGAGACGTTTGCATTTGCCCGTTTTGATATAGACCGCTTTAAGATGATTAATAATTTCTATGGCATGAAGGAAGGCGATAAGGTATTGAAGAGCCTTGCGCTTGAGTTAAAGAAAATATCGACGGTTTTTGATAAGTTTGTCTACGGGCGTGTGGAGAATGATATTTTTGCGGTGTGTATGCCCTTCAAAGAAGAAAATGTGGAGTTGTTGGTCAAAGCGCTCCAGATCAATCTGAGAAAAGTAAACAAAGATTATAATATCAAACTCTCATGCGGGGTATATATCATCAATGATGAAGCGGTGGATATACCGGAAATGTACGACAGGGCATCCTTGGCGGCAAAGAGCTGCAAGGGGAAATTTGTCCAGAGTCTTGCATACTATGATGAGAAAATGATAGAAAATATGCGTCAGGAGCAGTTCATTATCAATGAAGTAAACCGGGCGATTGAGGAGGAGCAGTTTGAGGTATACTTGCAGCCCAAGATCAATCTGGTGACAGACCGCTCCTACGGGGCGGAGGCGCTGGTGCGTTGGAATCATCCCGAAAAAGGAATGATGTCGCCGGGAGAATTTATCCCTGTCTATGAACGCAATGGGATTATCGGCAGATTGGACCAGTATATGTGGTGCCATGTCTGTATGCTGCTACGCAAGTGGCTGGATGAGGGAAAAACACCAAATCCAATCTCTGTCAATGTATCCCGGGTAAATATCTATAACCCTCATTTGATCAAGATATTCAAGAAGCTACTCACAGAATTTCAGATTCCGGCAGAATTATTGAATTTGGAGCTGACAGAGAGCGTCTTTATGGAAGATCAGGATTTGATCATGAAGACGATGAGCAGCCTGCACCGTCTGGGATTCAAGATCATGATGGATGATTTCGGGAGCGGTTACTCGTCACTGAATGTCCTGAAGGATATGGAAGTCGATTATCTGAAGGTCGATATGAAATTTTTGCAGGATCAGGAATTTAACGGAAAGGGTGAGAAAGTGCTGACTTCTGTGATCCGCATGGCAAAATGGCTGCATCTGCCGTCGATTGTAGAAGGCGTGGAGACGATTGAGCAGGTTGATTTCCTCAAATGTATCGGCTGTGAATATGCGCAGGGATACTATTATGCCAAGCCAATGCCGGTTGCGGACTATGAGAAGTTTATTGCCAGAGAAGAGGAGATGGGCGCAAAGAGCAGTGCAGATGAGAATGCAAACATTGTCAATGAGCTGTGGAATACGCGGTCGAGCATCAGCAAGTTCTTTGATATGCTAGAGACGCCGATTGCCGTCTATGAATACAGAAATGCCAAGATTGAGCTGCTCAGAACCAATGCAAGATATGACACTGAAATATTGTTTGAGAAAAATGTGAACGAGTATGAGCACAATCGCAGAATGCAGGCAGAAAATACTCTATTGGCAGAGGCGTTTGCCAAGATTGTGAAGGGAGATTTCTGTGGTCCTATGGAATACGAACTGACACAGGATGTCTGGTACCGTGTGACGGTGAAAGTGATCGGAAAGCGGGCGGACACGATGATCATGATGGTTACTTTTTATGAAATCAGTGAATATAGATGAAATTTAGCGGGCGCATCAGAAATGGTTGCGCCCGTTTATGAATAATCTTTCCTACTCGATTTGAATGTGATATAATAGTTATACTCGCGTCAGCCGCAGCTGCGAAGCGGTATATTTCCTTATGCGGCTGTGTGCATAATTTTATACTGACGGTCAGTCTTTTTGGCTGTTCGTATATTGGCAGGAAGGAGGGTCATGGATGGATGAAAAGATGAATATCAAACGCATTTTAGAACAGGTACAAAACGGCATTATGACAGTAGATGAGGCGGAAAAATATCTGAGAAAAGAGTCTTTTGAGGAGATGGGATTTGCCAAGCTTGATATGCAAAGGGAGCTCAGGACAGGATTTCAGGAGGTGGTCTACTGTGCTGGTAAGCCGGATTCGTACCTGATTTCTATTTTTGAGACCTTATATCAAAAGAACGGTGAGGTTTTTGGAACGAGAGCGACACCAGCGCAGTATGAGCTCGTGCGGCAGACGCTTCCGCAGCTTCAATATGATGTGGTGTCCAGAATATTAAAAATTGAGCAGAATTCAGAAGAGAAAGCCCAAAAGCGCATTGGCAAGGTTGCCGTCTGTACAGCGGGGACAGCAGATATTCCTGTGGCAGAGGAGGCAGCTCAGACAGCGGAGTATTTCGGTACATCTGTTATGCGGATTTACGATGTGGGTGTGAGCGGTCTGCATAGACTGCTGGCAAACACAGAGACGATCCAGCAGGCAAACTGCGTGGTGGCAGTGGCAGGGATGGAGGGAGCGCTTGCGAGTGTGATCGGCGGACTGGTCAGCAATCCAGTCATCGCAGTTCCTACCTCCGTAGGGTACGGCGCAAGCCTGCATGGTTTGTCCGCGCTGCTCACGATGATTAATTCCTGTGCCAATGGAATCGCTGTGGTGAATATTGACAATGGGTATGGCGCTGGATATCTGGCAACACAGATCAACAGGCTTGCAGAGAAACAACTGTAATTGTATCAATACAATAGAAGGGATTATTGGATGGAAAAAACATTATATTTAGAGTGTTATTCAGGTATCAGTGGGGATATGACCGTGGCGGCACTGCTGGACCTCGGAGCAGACAGGGCAGCACTTGATATCGCAATAAACAGTATCAAACCGCTGGTGTCAGGGTTTGAAGTAGAGGTGAAAAGAGTTCAAAAAGCGGGCATTGATGCCTGTGATTTCAATGTGATATTGGATAAAACACATGAAAATCACGATCATGACATGGAATATCTCCATGGACATCATGGAGAACAGGACGCAGGACATCATCATGACCATGGGCATGATGAGGAGCATAACGCAGGACATCATCATGACCATAACGGGGATGCGCATCATCATACACATATCGGACTAAATGAGATAACGGATGTTTTGAATAAAGCAGCGCTCACAGACGGTGCGCGGGCGCTGGCACTGAAAATCTTTGGTATTCTTGCCGATGCAGAGGCCAAAGCGCATCATAAGCCTGCCAATGAAGTGCATTTTCATGAAGTGGGCGCAGTGGACTCTATCGTAGATATCATGTCGGCTGCGGTGTGTGTGGATTCTCTGAAAAAAAAGCATCAGATAACAAATGTTGTGGTATCCGTGTTATATGAGGGACAGGGCAGCGTGCGCTGTCAGCATGGCATTCTTCCAGTGCCAGTGCCGGCGACGGCAAATATTATAGAAGCCTATCAGCTTCCGGTTCATTTTATGGAAGTTCAGGGTGAGTTTGTGACGCCGACCGGCGCGGCGATCGCCGCGGCAGTCAGGACAGCGGAGAATCTGCCGCAGCAGTTTCGCGTGCTGGCGCAGGGTATTGGTGCAGGCAAGCGCAGCTATGAGAAGGCAAGTATGCTAAGGGCAATGCTTGTCGAAGACGCTTCTGTGCAGCAGGATGTTATTTATAAATTGGAATCAAATATTGATGACTGTGCCGGCGAGGCATTTGGTTATGTGATGGACAGGTTGTTTGAAGCGGGGGCGAGGGATGTGTATTTTACACCGATTTATATGAAAAAGAACCGGCCATCGTACCAGCTCAATGTCATCTGTAAGGAGCAGGACATCCCAAAACTGGAACAGATAATCTTTCATGAGACGACAACGATCGGCATTCGCCGGGTGAAGATGGAACGCACGGTGTTAGAGCGGGAAGAATGTATAAAAAACACCAGTTTTGGAATGCTTGCAGTGAAGAGGTGCGGGGACAGGGCGTATCCTGAGTATGAGTCCCTTGTGTCCGTCTGCCGGGAGAGCGGGATTGCATATCAGGAAGCCTACAACATCGTGTATGCAGAGCTCAATCAATCATTCCAAACAGGACAGGAGGTTCGCATATGTCAGACACAAAAATAACTACCGTAATTTTTGATTTGGATGGTACACTTTTGGATACGCTGGAGGATTTGAAGAACGCCACGAACTATGCCTTAAAAACTTGCAAAATGCCAGAGCGCACCTTGGAGGAGGTGCGTCGCTTTGTGGGGAACGGCGTGAAGAATCTAATGATTCGTGCTGTGCCGGGCGGTGAGGAGAATCCGCAGTTTGAGTGTGCATTTGACACATTTAAGGAATATTACGGTGCACACTGCAATGATGCGACAAGAGCATATGACGGGATACCAGCACTTTTGCAGGAATTAAAAAACAATGGTTATGCGATGGCGATCGTGTCCAATAAGATAGACTCGGCGGTGCAGGAATTAAAAAACAGATATTTTCCGCAGGTGGAGGTTGCAATCGGCGACCGCGAGAATCTAAGCAGAAAGCCGCAGCCGGACAGTGTGTATCTTGCGCTGAAGGAGCTTGGCAGGCGCAAAGAGGAAGCCGTGTATGTGGGAGATTCCGATGTGGATTTGGACACTGCAAGAAATGCAGGGCTTCCGTGCATCAGTGTGCTGTGGGGATTTCGTGACAAAGCGTTCTTAACCGGGCATGGAGCGAAATGCTTTGTGGAGAAACCCATAGAAATAACAGATGTTTTGAAAAGGATGAATCAATAATAGATGTCATTTCAAATGCTTTTGGAGACATTAGCGGTTTTGATAAAATATCGGTATTGGACGAAGTGAGGGCGTATATGAAAAAGTTTAATACAACAGGGGCATGTTTTTCAGACAGGCACTATATGGTGAGCCTTGATCAGCGTATAGACCAGTTTAAAGAGCTTGTAGATGCTGAAACGTATTTTGTGTTCAATCGTGCAAGGCAGTATGGCAAGACGACGGTACTGAAAGCGCTGGAGAAAGAACTACAGGCACAATATTATGTAGCCAGCCTTGATTTTCAGATGCTCGGAAATAAGAGTTTTGAAGATGAAGTACTTTTTTCCAAGTCTTTTGTGAAGCTATTTGTGAAAAAAATGCGAACGTGTCAGTCCGTTTCGCCAGCAGTGCAGAAGCTTTTGGAGGAGTTGCTACAGGATGCGAACCAGAATGAACTGTATCTGTTGATAGACCTGTTTTTGAAGCTTTCTGAGCTTTGTATTCTTTCAGATAAGCCTATTGTTCTGATGATTGATGAGGCAGATAATGCCAGCAACAATCAAGTCTTTTTGGATTTTCTGGCGCAGCTTAGAGGATATTATTTGAACAGGGATAATGAACCGACATTTCAGTCTGTCATACTTGCAGGAGTATATGATGTCAGAAATTTTAAGCGCAAGATAAGACCGGATGAAGAACACAGTACGAATAGTCCATGGAATATAGCTGCACAATATGAAATTCATATGGAATTTTCTAAGAAAGAGATCGCAGTTATGCTCGCAGAGTATGAGAGGGACCATCATACGGAAATGAACTTGGATGAAATGTCAGCGTTGTTATATAACTATACCGCAGGATATCCATATCTGGTGTCAAGATTATGTCAGATTATAGACGAGGCAGCATTGCAATGGACGAGAGAGGGATTTCTGGAGGCTGAGAGAAGGCTTGCAGTTGAGCAGAATACATTGTTTGAATCACTGATCAATAAACTTGATACCTATGAGAAGCTTCGTCAGATGATCGAGCTTATATTATTTCATGGAAGAAAGATATCTTATAATATGGACGATTATATGTTGTCTCTCGCAAGTATGTTTGGCTTTATCAAAAATGTGAATGGTTCTGTCATGATCGCCAATAGAATCTTTGAGATCAGACTGTACAATTATTATCTCACATCGGATGAGATTAAGCAGTGTGATTTGTATCAGATGTCGGTTTTTGACAGGAATCAGTTTGTTCTCAAAGGCGTGTTGAATATGCGGTTGATATTAGAAAAGTTTGTGGTGCATTTTCATGAATTATATGGAAACAGCAGTGATCGGTTTAAAGAAGAGTATGGAAGAAAACATTTTCTATTATATTTGCGTCCGATTATTAATGGTACGGGAAATTATTATATTGAGGCACAAACGAGAGATGACAGACGCACAGATGTAGTTGTAGATTATCATGGGCAGCAATACATTATAGAGATGAAAATCTGGCGCGGGCAGGAATACAACAGACAGGGAGAACAGCAGTTGGCAGAATACTTGGATGCCTATGGAATGAATGTAGGCTATCTTCTGAGTTTTAATTTTAATAAAAATAAGAAAATCGGCGTCAGGGAAAACATGATAGGGAATAAGACGATTATTGAGGCTGTTGTCTGAAGGGAGGAACAACCATGATTTACACCATTACACGAAACCCGTCTCTGGATTATGTTGTCTTGATGGATAGCTTTGAGATGGGCATGACCAACAGCTGGGGGAGGTGATCTTTGAGTCAATGCCATTACAGCAAAGCGAGGCGGAGGAAAAAATACGAATGTTATAAATATACTTGTTATAGAAACAGATGTTATAGAAACAGATGTTGCGAAAGGAGAAAACAGATGAAACTGTCAATGAAAGACAAGGATTTTTTGAACTATTGGCTCTATGTGGCTTTTCCAAATTGTTTTGATTTACAACAGTATTTTTTACAACACGGTCACAATACACACCATTATAATCAAGAGCAGCACACCATCACCGTGGCAGGGAAAGAAATTACAATCTGGATGTTTCGGCACCATGTAGAATACAGAATCGGGGAACGGGAGCTGTATCAGCCTTGTCTGCCATATGATGCGGTGAAAACACTGGACAGTGATGCGTATCTGCTGCTACTGCCGATTGTGGATATGGCGACATGCGACTACAGGAGCGAGCGCGTTCTGCCGGATTTGAAACAGCGCTTGTCAGAGACAGCGTTACCCGGAGAATATGTGGAAGAGGTGGCATATGACATTTGCTGCGGACTTGTGGATGGAAATGGCGCAGAGGATGAACCGCTGTGGATGATTTGGGACGAGACAGAAGAAAAACGTTATGGCGCATTTTGGTGGCACGATGCACAGGAGCTTGAGCTCTATGCGGAGGATGAAGAAATCCCTTCTGTGTATATCGCTGTATCGCAGGGGGAGGATAACGATTCATGCGTCCAGACGCAGGAGGGAAAGCTACAGCCAGAGCAGCCTGTGTCCGACATGTGTGTAGGAAAAGACGAAGCTGCTCTGTATGACTGGGCAAGGAAAATGCTTTCCGATTGGATCCTAAAATTTGTGTAGCACATAGTAATCCGTGTAGTGTTTCTTATCGTGACCGCCGATCAGGATTTCGTCTGAGGCTGCAAAGCCCAATTTCTCAACTGCGGTTTTCCGCTCTGCTGCAAATGGTTTTACCTTGGTGGCGATCATCTGACAGGCAAACAGTTCACAGGTCTGTGGCACGATGAGAGATAAAATTTCATAGATCGCGGACGCCTGCTCATAGTCGCTTCGCAAGTCCAGCCGCAGAATTGCGCAGTCGTTAAAATAATCGTCAGCTTTGCGGCAAAAAAGTTCGATCGTTCCGACTGCGCGCTGCGCCTTCTTGTCGAGGATTGTCCAGCGGACAAAGCCATGATTGCTGTATTCCTGCTGCCACGCCGCGATCGCGCCCTGCATATGTTCGAGCAGCGTGTAGTGGAATGTATCGCCGTTGCAGTTGTCGCTGTTGAAGTAAGGCACTGCTTTCTCGTCGGAATACACCAGAAACAGGTCTTGCGCGTCGGCTGTGTCGATCAGTCTCAGGCAGAAATTCTCATTTTCAAATACAGGACAATTCTCATAAGGATTTAACATTGTTGGATACCTCCGATTTAATATTTTAATGTAGTGATGTGGTGATATAACTAGAATAACATAGCATATACGACAGCAGTGTGTCGTATATGCATTTTCATATTTTCAAAAATATTTTACAGTTCCTTAGAATACAGCGCGACGATCTTTTCAGCAGAAGTGAACAGGCGTGTGCGCACATGTTCCGGTGATAGGATTTCCACAGCATCCCCGAGCGCTAACAGCGTGCCAAGCCAAAGGTGTTCATTTTCCACAACCGCTGCTTTTATCAGGAGGCTGCCGTCAGGATTCGTTGCTAAAACTGTTCCTTTTAAGTATTCGATCACCCGCATTTTTGCTGATTCTTGGCATTTTAACAGAATTTGTGTATACTGGCGGGAATCGTTTCGGTCCTTTTCCTTCAAGATCACATCTGCCGCAGCATGTTCCTGTGTAAAAGGCTGGCTGGTGAGCGCCACCTCGCGCATTCGGACCATTTTGTAAGTGCGGTAGTCATTTTTTTCCATGGAGTAGGCAAGCAGGTACCATGCATACCATCTGTACAGGACCGCGATTGGCTCTACGCAGTGCAAACGGGTTTGATTGTTGTTGTTTGTGTATGAGAAAGTGACCGCATGTTTTTTGGCGATGGCAGTTTGTAGAAGCTGTAGGATGTTCTCATCACCTTCTCTTAGAATGGAGAAGTCCAGAATCATGCCAGTTTCGGCGGATTCTGACAGGGGAAGTACTTTTTCCAGAAGCTGTTTTGCCTTGGGGTCGCAGGTGGCGGAGATTAGACCATGTAATGCCGTCAGGAGACAGGCGTAATCTTTTGGCGTTGCAAAGTTTTTGTCCAACTGATATCTGTCGGACAGTTCATATCCGCCCATAGCGCCTGCGGTGGCGATGACTGGGATGCCTGCCAGACACAGGGAGTCGATATCACGCTGAATGGTTCGCGTTGACACTTCGAAATAGTCTGCAAGCTCGGCAGCGGATGTCCGCCCATGATTGAGCAGATACAAGGTGATGGCATAGAGGCGTTCTGTTTTCATAGTGTGTGGGATCTCCTGTTCATAATAATCTTGAAGTTCATTATAAGGGGATTATGAATAAATAACAACCAGAATATAAAAATAAAATTTGACTTTTTCTCCGTTGACTGTTAACCTGATTTATATAAAAAGTTAACATTAGGAGGAAAAGGACATGACTTTTACAGAAGAACTAAGACAAAAAATAGATGCCGGGCTGGATATTACCAGAGAGGAAGCGCTTGCACTTGTAAACGTGCCATTGGAGGAATTGACAGCGGCAGCAAATGAGCTTCGTGCGCAAATGTGCGGAAACCGGTTTGACTTGTGCACAATCGTAAATGGAAAATGTGGAAAATGTTCGGAAGACTGCAAATATTGTGCACAAAGTGCGTATTATCATACAGACTGCGAAGAGACGTATCCGCTGTTACCGACAGAGGTACTTTTGGCAGGCGCGAGGCACAACAAGGAGCAGGGGGTACGCCGCTACTCGATTGTCACGTCGGGAAAACGTCTGAGCGACAAGGAGATTGAGGCGGTCTGCGAGAGCATCAGTGAAATCCGCAGGCAGGTAGGCATTGAAGTCTGTGTATCCTTTGGATTGCTGGAGGAGCGGCAGTTTGACAAAATAAGAAAGGCAGGCGCGTCGAGAGTACACTGTAATCTTGAGTCTTCGCGCAGATTTTTTCCACAGATCTGTACGACACATACGTATGATGAGAAGCTCGCTGCGCTGAGAGCGGCAAAAAGTGCCGGACTGAGCCTATGCTCCGGCGGAATTATGGGACTGGGAGAGACGATGGAGGACCGCATCGACATGGCACTGGACATACGGGCACTTGGCGTAAAGTCCATTCCTGTCAATCTCTTAAATCCCATCAAGGGAACACCTTATGAAAAGAATCCAATACTCTCTGGCGATGTGTTCTGCCGTATCCTAGCGATCTACCGCTTCCTCATACCCGATGGGGACATCCGCCTTGCAGGAGGCAGGGGCCTTGTGGGCGATCAGGGCGAGCGGTGTTTTCGAAGCGGCGCAAATGCCGCGATATCGGGGGATATGCTCACTACGGCTGGCATCACGGTGGCAACGGATTTGGCGTTGGTAAAAAAATTGGGATATGAGGTTATTTTATAGTTTTTTAGAGGTATTTTAGAGCTAGATGTGCTATACTGTTTTCGCAGTGAGCAACGATTCAGAAAATTTCCTGCATTAAGATCTATTTGTTTATTTATTCTTTATAATATATTTATACTTTTTTTAGAAAGAAAATGTAACTTTTTGGACTGCAAAAACGTCTAATATTATAGAGACTATAAATTGGGGAACTACAAATGAATTTGTTTTATTATGGGGAGAGGTACTATGGGGAATCAGGCACAGGAGCTGGAATTGTGGCAGGTGGTGAGTCCGCCGGATTATAATAGAAAACAAAATAAACAAGATTCAATCAAGGTAATGTATCCAAATGCCGCCGGGACAAGACCCCGCGCATCAAGAGGACAGGCAGTAAGGCGGGATTTTCCAAGGACAGATGCACGCCAAACAGCAAGAGCCAGCATATCTCAAATAAATACAGGCCAGACAGCAAGAGCCGGCGCAGTTCGAAGAAACGCAACAGCAAAACAGCGAGTCCGCCAGACATGCGCCAGACAGGCAGCGTCCGAATACATACCATCCGGCAGAGGAAGGACAAAGACAGCGGCAAAACCGGGCCGCCGTGCCCGAATCAGCCAGTGTCTTGCGATTCTTTGGATTGCAGCAATGTCCGCCGCCATCTTTTTGATGGGAAAAGCCTTTTATCAAAGCAGACAGAAGCCGCCTGTCACAAAGGAGGAGATCACTGTAAACTCTATATTAGAGGCAGTGCCTGTCGCTGAGGACAGCAGAAAGAAACCAAAGATGTCAGAGGACTTTCTGACAATCAGCGAGTATAACCGCCCCGGGACAAAACTTGAGAGAGTGGATAACATTTTTGTTCATTATACAGCCAATCCGGGAACGTCCGCAGCGCAGAACAGGAGTTATTTCGAAAGTCTGGGGCAGACACATGAGCGGGCGGCAAGTGCGCATTTCATCATCGGTTATGAGGGGGAGATTATCCAGTGTATTCCTTTGGAGGAGGAAGCCTATGCGGTGAAAGAGCGGAATGTCGATTCGATTTCGATTGAATGCTGCTATATCGCTGAGGATGGTTCCTTCACACCGGCAACCTATGATTCATTGATTGAAATGCTTGCATGGCTGACGGACAAGTACCATCTCGAACCACAAGATATTCTGCGCCACTATGACTGCGGCGGAAAGAAATGCCCGCTTTATTATGTAGAACACGAGGACGCATGGCAGCAGCTGTTAGAGGATGTGGAACACTATTTATAAATATGCCAGCCAGTTAAAATTCTCAATATATTACACACTTTTACGGCACAGAGGCAATCGCTTGCGATTGCCTCTGTGTATTTTTTGCGTTTTTATTATGAGAGCTTTCTGATTTCATAAAGAATATTTATGATATGTTCCATTTCTTCGTCGTTAAATGAGTTAAGAAGTTCTATTCCGACATCTTTATCAAAACCTTCTTTGTGTCCAAGTACAATATAGTCTGCTGAAATATTACATGCAGTACAAATCTTATAAATTGTTTTTGCCGTTAAGCTTTTTTTCCCCCTTTCAACATCTGAGAGAAAACTGGGCGAGATATCACACTTCTCACTGAATTTTTCACGGGAAAGATGTAAGGATTCACGTATTTCCCGGATGCGCAGGCCTACGAATAAGTTGTAATCTTTGTCTATGTCTATTGTCATATTATCACTCCTAAGGGTTAAAGAGAGGTGTTTGGACGATTTACAAATCTCTATGTTGATACTTATGAATATGGAAACAATATTGGACTAATCAAGAATGATTATTTACAAATTAGTATAACAATATCCATGTCTTACAAATACACTCTATAGAGTATATAATTTTACTCTATAGAGTTGACAACGGATACTAAGGCGTTTATAATGATAATGTAAAAAAATGATGAAAAAAGTAGAAAAAAGTTTCAGTACAGAGGTAATTATTGAATGTGGATAAAAGTTGCATTGTGTACAATAGATATTGAGTATGCACAAAAGTTAAATTTTATATTTGATAAAGAATATGCTGATAAAGCTGAAATAAATATTTTTGATAATATCGACACAATGCTCGATTATATAAAGAAATATGACACTGATCTGGTTTTATTTGGAGAAGAATTTGTTGAGGAAGCAAATGATCTCGTCTCGGGCATACATTGTGTTTGTGGATTTCTTGTCAAACAATTGTATGAATCTACTGAAACTGCTGGTATTGCCATAGCAAAATATCAACGTAGTGACAATCTTTATAAATCAATGTTGGATGCATACTCAAGAGGAGAACATGTAAAGCAGATTTCTCATAATGCACTTGCAGATAAAAAGAACAAGATTTATATGTTTGTTTCGCCAAATGGAGGAACTGGAACGACTACCATAGCAAGAGCATTTGCAAAAAAATGTGCACTATTTGAAAAAGTGCTTTATCTGGACATGAGTCTGATCAATTGTAATATTGACAGAGGAGAAAATCATGGTTTCGATGAGATTATAATGGCATTGAAGAGCAGGAGAAATATATTACCGATCAAACTGGTTTCCGCAGTGAGTACAGATAAAGATAAGATTGATACATATGCTGCCTGTAAAAATCCTATTGACATTTTAGAGATAACGAGGGAAGATGTGAGGCAGCTTTTTGAGCAAATAGAAGGATCAGCCATTTATCAGAAAGTTATAGTAGATGTCGGAAGTTACATTACGGAAAAAGAAATGGAACTGTTCAAATTAGCAGATGAAATTGTGTGTGTAGTGGGAAACAGGAGCATTAGCCGTATAAAATATAGAAAATTTATGGAAATCTTAGATGCGTTTGAAAGAAGTGAAGGAATTAAAGTGATGAGAAAGGTTACGTTATTTAAAAACATGTCAGGACGCAATGGATTTACAGAATGGGCAGAGATGGGATGCAGGGATGCTGGATGGGCTCCAGATGTACACATTGATGACTATGAGGCTTGTATAGACAAGATTGCCCAATCGGATGCATTTGATATCTTAATGCATTGAAAGAGATGGGCACTTGTTTGAAGGAGAGGATGGTTCATTTGACGGAAAGTAATCGGAAACGTGCAGAATACATAAGAAAGTTTATATTGGATAATTATGATTTTGCCGTTATGACAGATGACCAGCTTGAAGAAACGATTTCAAAATGTATTGAAATAGAATATAAGGATCAGTATATTACGATAACGGATAAGGCAGATATAGCGGATCAGGTATTTAGCCTGATCAGAGGACTTGGAGTTTTGGATGCTATTATCCATGATGATACGATTACAGAAGTAATGATTAATGGATGTAAAGATATATTTGTTGAAAAAAATGGCAGACTCATGCGTTTAAATGAAACATTTGAGGATAATAGTAAACTTGAAGATGTCATACAGAAAATAGTTGGAAAGGCAGGCCGAGAGGTTAATGAAGCAAATCCTATTGTAGATACACGCTTATCGGATGGTTCGCGAGTAAATGTTGTATTGCCTCCAATATCTTTGAAAGGACCGATTGTTACGATTAGAAAGTTTTCCAAAGAACCTATGACTATTGAAAAACTAATACAATATAGATCGATTACACCCGAGATTGCAAAGATTCTGGAGACGCTTGTGAAGGCAAAGTATAATATATTTATCTGCGGAGGGACTGGTTCAGGCAAAACTACTTTTTTAAATGCGATATCAAACTTTATACCAAAAGATGAGCGTGTTATCACGATCGAGGATTCCGCAGAGTTGCAGATTACAGGTGTGGAAAATCTGGTTAGTCTTGAGACGAGGAATGCAAATACAGCAGGAATAGGAGCAGTAACGATCAGAGATCTGATCAAGTCAGCGCTTCGTATGAGACCCGAGCGTATTATAGTAGGTGAGGTTAGAGGGGCGGAGGCGTTAGATATGCTTCAGGCAATGAATACGGGACATGATGGTTCTTTGTCTACAGGACACGCGAATTCTACAAAAGATATGCTGAGCCGCTTGGAAACAATGGTGCTCACAGGTGCTGAAGGTCTTCCGCTTGAAGCAGTACGACAGCAGATCGCATCTGCTGTGGACATTATTATTCATTTGTCAAGACTGCGGGATAAAACAAGGAAGACGATGGAAATCACAGAGGTCGTTAAGTATGAAAATGGACAGATTATATTAAATCCATTATATGTGTTTGAGGAGGATCAGCATAGTACAGTAGAGAAAGTGAGCGGCCAACTGCAACGGACTCAAAATTCATTGCAGCATACAGAGAAACTGCAGATAGCAGGATATAAGATAGAGATATAAGGGAGTATTATGAGAAGGAAAGAAAAATATGAAGAATACAATGGTTTGTTTCATAATGCCATTGATTATAATGTTTATCACATGCAGGTTCAGGAAAGGATACTAGGTGCATTGGCTGGAATGGCGTTTGGCGGTATCGTATTTCATGTTTTTTTTGGCATATGGATATTGACAGTGTTGAGTATACCTGTATGCGCAGTAGTAGGCATAAAGGTATACAGGCATATGCTTTTGAAGAAAAGAAAGCTGCGTTTGACGATGCAGTTTCGGGATATGCTGGAGACAGTCAGTGCATCTCTTGGAGGCGGAAGAAATATAAAAGATGCATTTTCAGGTGCCTGTAGCGAGATGGAAATACAGTATGGTGGAAGTGCTGAAATTGTATATGAATTGCAGATTATCAGATCAGGCCTTGACAATAATATTAATATTGAAGTGTTACTGCAGGATTTTGCCAGACGCAGTCATGACGAAAATGTTCAGAATTTTGCGGATGTATTTGAGGTGGCAAACAGAAGGGGCGGAAATGTGCGCCAAATTATATATGAGACAAAAAATGTAATTAGTGACAAAATTATGATCGAGCGCGATATACAGACTCTGGTAAGTGGTAAGAAAAATGAGCTGAATATCATGATGGTGCTGCCGTTGATTGTAGTAAATCAGACAAAGGCAATGCACGGGAACACATCAGATGATCTGGCATTTTCGCTTCTGGTAAAGATGATTGCATTTACTATGTTTGTTATAGCTTATCTGGTTGGAAGGAAGATAATGGATATTAGAGTATAACGCAGAAAATGAGGGGTGAAAGAGGTGTTGAATATAATACTGGGTACAATAGGGTCTGTTATGGTTATTATGTGGTTTGTACTGTTTATCGGCAGTGGAAGCAAATATCAGGAGCATATTGCTGCTCTGGATGGAGACGAATATTTTCTAAAGGATCTGTATGGTATCGGGTATCAGTTTATCAAAGCAGTAGGTATTGATATAAATGATGGGTACTTTCAAAAAAGGACAAACAGGCTGTCAGAAATTTATGGGAAAAAATATGCAAGATCTGTAGTGCTTGCTGATCTTGCTGCACAGACAACTTTTTTGCTGACATTTTTTCCGATCAGTATTTTGGTCACTGTAATCACTGATGAATTTTTTGTTTTTATCATTGCATTCGTGCTGATTATATTTATGGTATGTAATGTAGTATATGACAAAAATGCGAAGATTGACAGCCGACATGATAGTATTTTAAGGGATTTTCCACATGTTTTGTCACAGATGGCACTATTGATTAATGCTGGTATGCCGTTGAGGGAGGTGGTCGAAACTGCCTCAAGAAAACAAGGTGGTGTACTATATGAGGAGATGCGTGTACTGAATGATGATATTAGGAATGGTGTGCCAGAATATGAGGCAATGCGTGAGTTTGCTGACAGGTGTGGTGTGGATGAAGTACGGAAGTTGTCAAGTCTCATCATACAGAATGTCAGGAAGGGAAATTCCGAACTTGCAGCGGCGATGATGGAGTTATCTGGTGAAGTGTGGCATCGCAGAACCAGTCAGGTAAAAGAATTGGGGGAGAAGGCATCCACCAGACTGCTGATACCCATATTGATCATTTTCGGAGGCATCATTGTCATGGTGGTTATTCCGATATTCAGAAATATGGGTGTTTAAAGTTGAAATTAACATCTCAGAAAGTGGGATGATTAATGAAAATATACAAAAAAGGAGCAAAGAGTATGTTAGATTATGAAGTGCGCGCTATGAATAATTTATGGAGGGCAAAGGAAACTGTGATGAATGGACTGAAAAGGTTCTTTATGACAGAGGACGGAGATACCAATATGATTTCCATTGTTATAGTTTTGGTTATAGTACTTGCATTAGCGGTGGTGTTTAGAAAAAACATTGCTCAATTAGTTAATGCTATGTGGACACAAATCTTTAAAGATGCGAAAGATGCAACGAAAACGTCTGGTGGACCGACAAAATTCAATTGATATGAGGTAAATTATGAAAAAACTATTGCCGTGTATCCTGTTGCTCTGTGTGGTTCTGGCATGGGGAGCTATATTTGTGCGTGGTCAGGGGACCCCCAAAGAATATACAGAGTATATACATAATGCCGAGGTGGCTTATGAACAGGGATATTATGTGGAGACTTTAAACTGGATACAAAAGGCAGAGGCGTTTCCAGAGGAAGTGCTGTCCTACGGGATTGAGCAGAAAAAGAGAGAGGCTTATCGCAAAACAGGCGACATGGATTCCTATGTCGCCCAATGTAAGTATATGATCAGCAGCTTTCCAGAAAAGGAAGAGAGTTATGTGATGCTGATGGAGTACTATGATCAGATAGGTAATTATGGGGGAATGTATCAGTGTATTGACGAATACGTGGCGCTTTGGCCTGAAAATACCAGATTGCAGGAGATTCAGGCTGAATATAACAGGAAGTGCGATTATTTCAATATGGGCTATTATGACATTCGGTATGCAACAGATTCTCTAATTGATGTACAGCGGGAAAACGGGCAATCTGCGGGGAGAGAATTGTGTCGGAGCCGTGGAGATGCGGTTTTTGACCACGGGTATAAACAGATGGTTGTATCTTCAGATTCTACTAGCTGTTTTGTTCAGACACAGGATAACAAATGGTTGTGTGTAAATATAGCAAACAATCTGCTGGCAATAAATGAGAATGTTTCATTTGAGAAGATCAGTAAGCTTTCTACTGCGGGTTTAGCGACAGCGGTCATTGATGGAAAGTATTATTTTATAAATGAGAAAATGAGAGTTTCTGATATAGAGTGGGAGGCAGCAGGAACGTTTTCAGAAGGCATTAATGCCGTAAAACAAAACGGAAAATGGGCTCTTGTGACAGCAGAGAACTGGGGAGATACAGCAATATTTCCGTATACAGCAGTACCTTTGAACTCCATGGGATATTGTGTGGTGGAAGGACGGAGTGTTGTGGCAGACGAGACAGGATATTACATTGTTGATACAGCAAACAAATATCAGTCTGTAACGGAACATCGGTATGAGGAGATGAAAGCTTTTGAAAGCAATCAGCCTACGGCATACCGCAAGGGTTCCAAATGGGGGTTTGTAAATAAGTATGGTGAGGTATATCATGAGGCGGAATATGAAGATGCACTGCCATATAAAAATGGCTATGCGGCTGTAAAACAAAATGGGTTGTGGGGATATATAGACTGGAATGGAAAGATGATAATAGAGCCACAATATCAGGAAGCGTTGAATGTTATGCCAGATGGTGTAGCATATGTCAAAAATGATTTGGGTTACTGGGATTATCTTATCATATACAAACTTTATTATGAAAGTGCTGTTTTTGGAAATGGAGGGTGAAATGTGGTATGCAGTGCTATTTGGCATATTCGAGACTGCCGCAGTTCTATTTTGCTGGGATAGATATAAAGTACTGGATAAAAAAGCAGGATTGATTGTATCAGTTATGGGATTGATGATTTTTTTTCATGTGTTGATGCTGAAGAAAGAGTACAGTATATTGACACAGATTAATCTCTGTAGTGTGCTTGTGCTACTCTGTATGATTGCAATGATTGATTTCAGGATACATAAGATACCAAACAGGCTTATTCTTATAGGTCTGATCGTGCGAACAGTGCTTTTGATGATAGATATCAGGAAACAGTTTATGTTTGCATTCGTAGGCCTGTTTTTTGGGCTTGGCATAATGCTGTTACTGTCTGTATTGACTAGACATGGCATTGGCTATGGAGACGTAAAACTCTTTGGATGGATTGGGTACGCTTTGGGATTGACAGATACATACAATGTATTGTTTTACAGCGTCCTATATGCTGCCATGGCAGGAGTGTATCTGATAACAATTAAAAAGCAGGGAAGGAAAACAAAGATTCCTTTTGCACCTTTTGTATTTCTGGGAACATATTCTGTATGTGTGATAAGGTTTTTGAGCTGAGGGGAGCCATAAATGTATAAGAAAAAATGTGAAGATGGAATGATCATGGTGGAAGCAATTTATGTAGTAGTGATTGCAATCATGGTCGTATTTTTTGGATTTAATGTTGCGGTCATGTATCATAACAGGATTGTATTAACAGCAGTCGCTGATGAGGCAGCAACAAGTGTAGCCAATACATATGGCATACCAGGCAAAGAACCATTTTATTCCTATATGGATGAGGAAGATTTTAAGAGGTGGAATCCATATAGGTATATGACTTATGGAACACGTAAATTTGATACAGTTGTACAACAAAAAGGTAAATGGTATACAAGTTTTTTGATATCAGAAAATGAATTCCAGTCAGAAAAAAATATGGATTTTTCAGGAATAGAAGTAAAATGTGATAAAAATCCCATGTCTGGTGTTACTCAGGTCACAGTATCCATTACACGGGATTATCCTGCATTTGTTATGAATCCTGTAAGTTTTTTTGGATTGGAACCAGTATATACAATAAAGACGACTGGAACAGCAGTCTGCTATGATGTAATACATCAGATGAATACGATTGCGTATATGAATGAGATCTGTGAGAAAGCGGAAAAAATGGTACCGATATTAAATGTACTTAGTCCGGCTAGAAAGATAATAGTGAACACAATAAAATTTTGGGATACAGTAACATCATGACAGAAAAAATAAGACAGTAATTCATTATGGAGGGTGGGAACGGAAATGCTTGAATATTTTTTATACAGAAGACATGGTTCTATTAGTATCATGCTGTCATTTTTGCTTATTGTGATCCTCTCATTAAGTTCTACGATGATGGAAACGGCCAGATATAGAAGTACACATATGTTGCTGGAAGAATTGGAACAAAATGCCGCTTTTTCACTTTTGGGCTACTATGACAGAGATTTATATAAAAATTTTGGTCTGTTAGCAATGGATACACATGTAGGAGAGCAGCAATTACGTCGTTATCTGGATCAAAATATGAATGGAGCAGACAGCGGAATGGATTTAAATGGTGTGGATACTATGCTGGCAATCGGGGAGATCAAAGTAGATAAGCTTTATGACTTGGCACAGAACGAAGTTTTTCGTGATCAGGTCATGGAATTTTCAGCGTATAGGGCACCTGTAAGACTTGCAAGCAACATGGCAGATCTTGAAGATATTATGAAAGATCTTAAAGAGAAGCTGGAAGAGGCGGTTCCGTTACTGGAGACATTTAGAAAACTGGCAGACTGTTTACAGAAGATTATAGATACTTTTACAAAACTGGATTTGTTGATAGATGCGGCAAAAGATTTCCAGAAAAAAACAGACGATTACAAAAAAGCAGTAGGAGAATTTAATAATGCTGTAAGTGCAAGAGACAAGTATAAAGATAATCATACACATGATGAAGAAGGATATGCTGATCAATTGGCATCATTGAATACCACGGTCAAAAACAAAGCGTCAGCACTTAAGGAAAAGATTAGTGACGTCAAGAAATCTATGGGAACATATTACGAGAAATATAATGATTTTAATGGCGCATACGAAGGTGTAATGGATGCAGAAGTAGATACGCTTATATCAGGTGCGATGCGCGATGCGGATAAACTTAGTGATAAAAAGACCCGGGATAATACTAAACAAATGCTAGAAGATATGAAGAAAGGTTTTGACGGGGCAAAGGATTTGTGCAATTCTGTTGTGAGCCAGATGGATACATTATATGAAGGATTCATTGCATCCTGTCAGGATGCACTCACAGTACAGATTGGAATGCTAGAAGGCAATCCAGAAGATATGGGAAGTATTACAGTAGTAGAAACGTTGGCAGATGGAGCCATATTGATTATTATAGTTCGTACAGTGGTAGGATTAGCTAAAGTATTGATAGAGCTGGTGGAGGGATGGAACAAGTCGATAGCGAAGATTGGTGACATGATCAACGTGATGAAAGCCAAAGAGATTAAAGGACTGTTTGAACCTGAATATAATAATTATTTGGGAGGAGATGTCTGGAATTCGCTTCCTGGAGTATCAAACGGTGGAAAATTGAAAGAAATCAGGAATCCTTATGCATCATCAGATGAGAAGTTAGTGGAGGATAAGCTTTCAGAGACATCAAAGATAGCTGAAAGTCTTGATTATGATATACGATTTCTTGAGCCCGGAGTGGGACCTGTAGAAGAATCAGCGCTTGAGATCGCGATGGAGGAGATGAAGAAGGCAGGAGATGCTTTTCAGGAGAAATGCGGAGAGATGGGAAAGGCATCAAATGTATTTAATATCCTGAGTACATTGATGGGCATTGTGACGACATTGAGTTATTTTTTGGATCGTGTCATAAATCTGATAAATGTATTTATTAGCTGTGTATCTTCCGATTTTTCAAGAATGCTTTATCAGAAGATGTGGGGAGCAGTGTACGCAAACGAGATGTTTAGTAATAGGACAACAGATACGTCAGAAGATAAGAAGCTAAACAACAGTTCATTTCCAGATTTTACTTCTTTTATGTTGAGTATCGATAATGAATGTTTTGATATGGCAAATACGGAATACATTCTTGGAGGGACGCAAAGTGAAATTGAAAATCAATTGATTGCGTTTGTAGACATTCTGGCAATGCGTGTGCTCTGTAATATTCCTGCCGTACTAGCAGATCAGGAATTAGTAAATTTAGTTGGGGAGTTGTGTGCTGTTCCTGTTGTGGGATGGATTGCCGCACTTATTGTTGTGTGCATAATGTTCTTTATAGAGGCATGGGCTGATATGATTTTTATGATTTACACAGACGAGGGAGTGGATATTATTAAGAGTCAGGGATATTTTACGTTAGATGGAAGTGGTATAAACAAACTTGAAAAAAAGGTTGAACAGCTTATGGGATCAATGGCAGATAATAAAAATAAGGATGAGAAGAAAAATGAGAAAAGTGAAGAAAAAGATTCTTCTAAGTGGGATTATAAAGATCATATGCAGGTCATGTTACTGTTACTCATACTTCGCATACTGAAATATGATAAAAAAATAAAATCAATACTTTCA
>ERZ779632.519-NODE-519-length-21775-cov-5.884346_pt1 | contig 21775 bp, 15 predicted proteins | sample MGYA00514194_ERZ779632 | MGnify/ENA primary metagenome ERZ779632 (study PRJEB29562, sample SAMEA4376704) | mouse gut metagenome | isolation source: Cecum | study: EMG produced TPA metagenomics assembly of the A DSS colitis mouse model was used to assess the...
GCGTACCCTTTTTTTCTCTCCGTGGGCCTTACGCAATACCCAATATGCCCTCCCCACAGGCTTAAAACCGGATGATTGATATGATGGCGAAACTCTATCACCCCCACGATTTTATTGTCCGCTTCCCGGACGGCAAGAAAGATATCCGAGTCTACCAAAGACGCCGGACAGGTCGAACGGTTCCGCATGGCATCCACATCCTTTATCCATTCCTCCGCGCTTACGCAGTCCCTGAGGCTTCCCGTGCCGCCCATGTTTTCCTCAGGGTCGTTATCGAGAAATTCCTGCCGGTAAGCCATAATCGCCTCCCCATAGTCCATGGATGGATGCACGAGCCGCAGCCCGCTTTTGCCGCTCTTTCCGGTGCTTCTGACCATGCGCCTTTTCCCCGTGCAGGATTCCACAGTCAGCTTAAACACTGCGGTTCGCGGGATAATCGCCTTATTGTAGGGAAAATCCGCCCTGCGGTAATGGCTCATCAGAAGGTTCAGCGCCTCCTCCTTTTCATTATCCGGCAAAAGCGCCACAATGCCCTGCCCAATCACGCTTTCATACTCCATCGTGCAGTTCCCCTCTTCCAAAAGAAGCGCCAGCCTTGCGGAACAGTCCATCTCAAAGCAGACTTTGCTGTTTGCAGCTATAAGACCGTATTTTTTTCCTTCCGGCGCGCTGTGGAAATAAAGCGTAATTTTTCCGTTTTCTGTCCGCATTCCGAAATTAAGCGGCACAATATACGGATATTCGCCGTCATGAAAAGCCAGCCTGCATATCTCGCATCTTTCCATCACTTTGACGATTTCCTCAAACTCCCTGATTTCCCTGTCTTTCCTTCTCATACTTCTCCTCGTTTCCGCGCTGCTTTTGTGGCTCAGCCATGCCGGCTGAGCTTTCCTATACAAATATTACCGGATTGCGGGAATTTTTGCAAATTATTTGTGATGCCTCCTTTCCACAAAAAGGCAAATTAAGAAAAAAATGCAATTTTAATTGATATTTAAGATTTTATTTCTATTTCAGCAACAATTTAGACACAAATATATAGTAGAGTATTATTATAGCAAACGGCTCAAGATGCGAGCCGCTTTCAACCAAACGCCCGCTCTTTGCAGAGGGGTTTACGGAATAAAAGAAGCCGCCGGTGCTGAAAGGCGGTGCCGACCGGCTTCGACTAACCATAACAGGATACCTCCTGTTTACATACAAATCGGCGCCCCTTTGGGGCGCCGGTTCTTCCACCATTTCGTTACTCTGGCCTTCGCCAGCTATAATGCAGTCTGTCGCTTCTCCAGTCCATCTTTCCGGCCATCATTGCCGACATGGGATTGCTCTCATCCGGCTTTTCATAGGAGGTTGCAATCAGGCTGGTGTTTTGTTTTTTCCCGTAGAACACCATATTGCAGAAATCTGCCGCTACAAGCCAGTCGCTTCCTTTATATTCGTGACCGCCCTCCCTGATGTGCAATGCGTTTTTTCCGTCGGCTCCAAGGAACTGATAAACCTCGTCGGCTGCCATCCACGTAATCTGGGTTCCGTAGGGATTTGCCCAGGTATCTCCAAGTCCGTCCATGGTAAGAAGGGCTCTCGGCGCAATCAAAGCCTTTACTGTATGAAGGTCAAAGGGAAGCTGCTCCTCATCCTTTACCCGGCCAAGCTTTTCCATATCAATGGATTTCATCATGGAAAAGATATCTGTCTCTTTCATCGTTTTTCGCGTGACGTCGCTCTGGCGCAGGCCGTATTTCCCAAATTCGTCATTCCACCAGAAGGGGAAGAAGTCGGCAATGCTGCCTGCACTCTCGCAACAGCCTGTCCCCTCGCCAAGGCGTCCGCCCAGATAACGGAAGCATCCCGCTCCGCCGCACCCTGAACCGCTGGCGGCGCACACCGCTATCCTCTCGTCGTAAATCGCCGCACACAAGGCAACCTTTCCCCCTCGGGAATGGCCTGTAGCCACAAGCCTGTCCATATCCGCATAATCAGTCTTTGCCAGATAATCGATTATTCTGCTGTGCCCCCAGCTCCACATGGCGATAGCACCCCAGTCATACTCGGGGTAGGCTTTCGCAAGAGGGCCTTCCATTGCTTTTACAGAATCCGCCGCCAAATCCTCCTTATCAAATTCAGCGATGGCATAGCCGTACCCGCATACCAGCTTTTCTTCCTCCGGGCAACCGTAACGCCCCTTAAACTGGTTCCAGGTAATTACCGGCACCTTTTCCTCGCAGGAGGGACGGGTTATATGTACAAGCATCGACACCTGATGCGCCGGCTCGTCGTCCGGTCCAAACGTAATACGGACTGTCTCCGCCAGAGCCTTTCCTCCGTAAATTCTCCTGGAATACAAAAGCTCTCCTCTGGTGTTGGCTGGGGCAGGGGGCATGTGCCCATACATATAGTGGGCAAGCATTTCCTTTAAATACTCCCTGTGGCTCACCCACTCTTTAACTGTTTTTACCCTGCTGCCGTCCGGCTTTAAAAAAGGGTCCGGCAGTTCGCAGATGCGGGGCAGCTCTTCCTTTGGCAAAAAATTCATTCTTTTACACCTCCTATCATCATTCCTGATACAAAATATTTCTGTACAAACGGATAGATACATAAAATCGGAACCGTTGATACTACAATAGTAGCATATTTTACAATCTCCGCAAGCGCCGTCACGTTTGCGGAATCCCCTGACGATGCCAGAATCGACTCCGATGAGCTGGTAAGCAGTATTTCCCTCAGGAAAATCTGTAACGGGAATAAATCCCTTGTGCGCAGAAAAATCGTAGGGAGCATCCACTCGTTCCATCTTGCCACTGCATAGAACAATACAATTACCGCTGTAGACGCCTTGCTAAGCGGAATCATGATTTTCGTCAGGCATACAAACTCGGACGCGCCGTCCATTTTTGCCGCCTCTATCAGGCTTTCCGGTATACTGTCAAAAGCAGAGCGAAGCACAATTACATTATAAGTACTCAGCGCAGCCGGCAGAAGTACCGCCCAGCGGGTATCTATAATATGAAGCTGCTGAACCCACAGATAAAGCGGAATCAAGCCTCCGTTAAAATACATGGTAAACATAATCAAAAGCGTCAGCGGCTTACGGAACATATAATTTTTTCTTGAAAGTACATAGGCCCCGAGAAAAGTAAGCGCCATGCTAATCAACGTTCCCGCCACCACATAAAAAATTGTATTCAGGTAGCCCGTTGCAATATCCTTTGTAAACACCTGTTCATACCCCGCCAGACTGAACCCGGCAGGCTTTAACAGGATTGAAAAGTCATGCTTGATAAATCGGTTCGGCTCGCTGAACGAAGCCAGTACCACATACAGAAACGGATACAGGCATATGATACCCACCAGCGCCAGCAGCACAGTATTTGCGATATCAAAGATATGCTCGCCGGCCGTTCTTTTTTTTATCATTTCATTATCCTCTCTTTGCAGCGTATCCCGCCTCTACCACAGGCTGGTTTCGCTGACCTTTGCGCTGAACTTGTTTACCGCTACCACCAATATGAAGTTTACCAGCGAATTAAACAGACTCACGGCCGCACTGAAACTAAAGTTTGACTCAATCAGCCCTTTCCTGTAGACAAAGGTGGAGATAACATCCGCTGTTTCGTAAGTATTGGTGTTATACAAAAGCAGAATTTTGTCATATCCTACCGACATAAACTGCCCCACCCGTAAAATAAACATAATGATTATCGTGGGCAAAAGCCCCGGCAGCGTCACGTTTATTATTTTTCTGAATCTGCCTGCGCCGTCCACCGATGCGGCATCATATAATGTGGGGTCAATGCCTGAAAGCGCCGCCAGATAAATGATGGAATTCCAACCGATGGTCTGCCAGAGGTCGCTGAGCACATAAATAGAGCGGAACCTGTCAGGGTTAAGCAGCATGGTTTCCGGCGTTCCTCCGAAAAAGCTGATGATGGAATTAATCAGTCCGCTGCTTTGTGTAAATTCCTTAATAATACCACAAATCACCACCAGAGAAATAAAGTGAGGCAGGTAGCTGACGGTCTGAACCGTTTTCTTAAAGGCTTTATTCCTGACCTCATTCAGCAGAAGCGCAAATATAATCGGCGCCGGAAAGCACACGGCAATCGTATACAAACTGATTAAAAGAGTGTTGCGCAGCGTCCGCAAGAAGTAAGGTCCTGTAAAAAAGCTGATAAAATGCTTAAATCCTGCCCACGGGCTTCCCCAAATCCCCGCCCCCAGGCTGAAATCCTTAAAGGCAATCTGCAGTCCGTAAATCGGAATATAGCAAAAACAGATATAAAATGCCAGCACAGGAATCGCCATCAGATAAATTCCCCGGTTTTTTTTCAAATCCCGCTTTGCCCGGCTTAAAAATGTTCCCTTTTTATTCATGAATTTTCCCGACCTTCCTTATCCGGCAGTCCTGTTGTTGTATCGCTCGAGAGCGGATTCCTGTATGGCAATCACATCGTCAAGCCCCATTTTTTTCAGGTTTTCCACATACTTGTCAAAATTATCCAAAGACTCCTGTCCCATGATAAATTTGGAATACATTTCGTCCGCATACGTATTTATCTCATTAAACTTGGAGGCATAATCGCCGGATTCCGAGGATAATATTGTCGTAGACGGCAGACCGGCAGGCTGTGTGCCGTTCTTTGCCCACAAATCAAGGGACGCAATATTCTCGTCAACCTTTCCTTCTTCCAGGGTGTAATCTGTCTTGGAAACCAGCCTCTGCCAGTGGTCCATCGGGAACGGTCCGTTAAGCTGACGGTACTGCGCGTGAGCCTGAGACGGACTGAGTCCAAGGTCATTATGGATAATCTGGTCCGTAAATTGCGGCCAGCCGTCAACCATCTCATAGGACTCCCCTTCAATTCCCCAGTTAACCAGTCTTTCTCCCTCCTCGCTCCAGCAGTAATCCAGAAGCTTTACCGCCGTCTCGATATCCTTGCAGGATGTTGTGATAGCTGCCCCTGAATTTACATAGGGATAATTTGCCTGAAAATAATACAGTTTCTGTTCTTCTTCGCGGACGGGATTCGCCACGCCTACAGGATAGAAAGAAGCTTCCGGGTCTTCCGCCAGTACCTGAGTCCGCAATGTCCCCAGTCCTGCCGGCATCATTTCAATCCATGCGCCAACCTCTCCGTTTACTACCTTCGACTGCAAAGTGGTACGGTCCTGTACTATAAAATCCGGGTCCAGGAGCCCTTCGCTGTAAAGCTTATTCATAAATTCCAGATATCCCCGGTAGCCCTCCTGCGCCGGCCCGTACTGGATAGTTCCATCTTCGCGGATTCCAAATGCGGTTGCCCCGCCCATCGCCGTTACCGGAAGCGTAATGTCAAATGCAGTTGCAAAGCTCTGCGCCATACATCCAAACATATTCATATATGATAACGGGTATTTAGCGCCCTTTTCATCCCTAAAAGCCTTTAACGTATTATACCAGTCGTCAAGCGTCACCGGTATATCAAGCCCCAAATCATCCAGCCAGTCCTTGCGGATAACAAGGCCGATAAAAGGCTCATAGAAAGGTTCTCTGTCGATTGCCGTCTGCCATACGTCGCTACTGTCGGAAGTGGATGTGTATATTCCGGGAAAGCAATATATATTCCCTTCATCTGTAGTGATTGCCTTTTCCATATCCGGATGCCTTTCCAGATAAGCGGTCAGGTTCGGCGCATATTCTTTAATATAATCATTCAATGCATAAATTTTTCCGTCTGCAATCGCCGCGTCCGGTCCTCCGGGATAAGCGGTTCCCCAGGAGTAATACATAATGTCTGGCAATTCACTGCTTGCTACAATCAGATTGAACTGCTCCTGGGACTGCCCGCTTGCAGGATGTTCCCATACCACATCAATTCCGGTATTTTCCTGAATTGCCTGCCAGCACGGTGCGTCGTCAAAGGTGGATGCTCCCATCTCCGGGTCAATCCAGTAAGTAACGCTCTTTCCGGCAGAATCCTCCGTCCCCTTTGGCTCCGCTTCCACAGCTTTGCCGGATGTATTCGGAGTATTTCCATTCCCTTCCCCTCCGTTTGAAGAATTTCCGCAGGCTGCCAGCGATATCGTAAGCGCGCCTGCCAGTAACATAGATATGAATCGTTTCTTTTGCATAAAAAAACTCCTTTCTGCTATTGCCGCCTGTTATCTCTAACAGAATATTTAATACAGCCATCATAAAAGGAGTTTGTACAAAAAATCTATATTTATTTTTTACGCTTCTATACTTTGTGCGTTTTTTCCACAAATCAATGATATCCAATTTTTTACCTTTCGCGTTTCTTTTACTTTTTCGGCCCAATTCGGTAAAATTTCGCACATTTTCTCTCCATATCCTTTCTAATCCTTTTCCAGAAAAAGCCCCGGCGTCCTTCCTTCAAATTTTTTAAAAAGCCTGATAAAGGTATTCTGATTTTCAAAGCCGGCTGCCTTCGCCGCTTCTGCCACTGTGATATTCTGCTGTCCCATGAGCTGTTTGGCATAGTCAATCCTTACGCCGTTAATATAATTAAGGAGCCCTATCCCTGTATGTTCCTTAAAATACCGTGAAAGATAGGCAACATTCATATCCAGATATTCCGCCGCTTTAGATACGTTAAAATCACATTCCCTGTAGTGTTCTTCCACACAGTCCGTAATTTTTTCCACAGCAAATCCCTTTTCCGCTCTGTCTCTTTTCCTGCTTTTTGCACATTCATCGGAAAGCTCTCCTGCCAGGTCATCCACAAGCTTCATGAGAGCCTCCCGCCCGTTTGTCTTCCGCAGCATATCCAGCGTATGGTTGATTCGTTCAAGCGCACTGTCGCTTAAGCAATTTTCCCCCGAGAGGGCTTTCATCATGCCGATGACAATATCCTCCATCAGGCACCAGGCAACCGGCAGGGAAATTCTCTGTTCCTGGAAATTATTATCGTATATCAGGTGGAGCAGGTCCTTTGCATCCGCTTTATTTCCTGCAAGGACATAACGCACAAGAAGCTCCTCCTGAACCAGCGAATAGCGGAGCTGTCCATGCTCCGGCACTCCCGTATCGTCAGAAAGTTCACGGTTCTTCCTGCCAAATTTAAAGTATTTATAATCCAGAAGCTCACAGGCTTCCAGCCAGGCGAGATGAATCTCCGAAAAGCCTTTGTGAGGTGAGCTGAAAGCATATATCACCTCCCATCGGTACTGCCCGGACAGAAAATGAAGCTTTTCCTTAAAGCGCTCAATAATCTCCGCCTTTCCCTCCCCGTCCTTCAAATAAAAAAGCATTACCGGAAGCTCATTTTTCACCAATATGGAACAACTGCCGTATTCTGCAAACTCCCGTCCTGAAAAAAGCTGCCCGAACACGTCGGCGATATCGTTCACTGATAAAGGCAGCTCCGCATCCTCAATACTCACGTCAAAAATAGCCGTCAGGAAATACCCGTTATGAATTTTAACCCCAAGGCTTTCAATAATTTTCAGCAGGCTGCTCTCGTCCAAATCAATACTGTTTTCCAGGCAGAAACGTAAAAATTCCAGTTTCAGCTGCTCCGCCTGCGCATTCTGCAGAATCTGAATAGATTCCAGCTCCGTATGCATATCCTGAAGCGCAAACCGCAGCTGCTCAAACTCATTTTTAAGGCTTGTCTCGTGATTTCCTACCGGAAAAGCTCTGCTAAGCCTGCGAAGAGGAATGTAATTCACATAAACTCCTCTGACCGCCACCAGAACGCCAAAGAACAGGGCTGCACATAAAATGGGAACTATGGTTTTGGGAACCCAGTCCGTCTTTGCAACAATGGATGACATGGGAAGAAGCGTAATCAGCTTCCAGTTTTCCACATTCAGACTTTCTCCTGCAATCCAGTACGCTTTTCCTTCAATTTCAATTTCCGCTTCTTTGTTTTGCTGCACTCCGGCAGACACAAAAGCTGATATCAGCTCATCGTCTCCGTTACTGCAGAGAATTTCCCCCATTTCATCCACCAGTATCATAGTGCTGTCGGCAATCACTGTCCCGCTCTCAAGAATATTTTTCAGCACCTGATTGTCAAGTATCTGAATAAACATTCCTTTTGCTTTCTCACCCGCTCCCGCCATTGGTACGCCTGTCAGCATGGCGACCGTCTTTCCTCCGGCATCTCCGGCGTCCAGAGCCAGGACACTGTTAAGGTACTTTCGGTTTAAAAGCTCCCTGTATTCATCCTGACTCAATTCACAAAAATTACCGAGTTCTCTTTCAAATGCAGCATTGTCATAAATCGTGTAGGCGGAAATTGCCTTATCAATATTTCCCAGATACAGATACAGGGCAATCTCATCCTGAACCGTAAGCATCTGATTTAGCAGGCGTTCCTGCAACAATATCAAAGTATGATAATTAGCACCATCAGGCTGTGAAGACAGCGCATAACTGACTACCCCGGAGTCGCTGCATATCTCAATTGCTCTGTTTTTCATTTTGTCAAAATACGACTGAATTGATTCGTTTGCCTGTTCCTGAAGGGTGTCAGTGATGTCTTTATACTCCTCAATCAGCTTCCTGATTGCAAGCTTTTCCATAACAAAACCCGATACAATTATTAAAACAAGCATCAAAACATAGGAAAAAATCCAACTGTATATTACACTGTGCTTTTTCTGCAAAGAATTATTCCTCGTCCTTCCTCTTCACAATCAGGTAAACCGCAATTCCCACCGCCGCGCTGGCAAGCAGAATAATCGCAATGATTGCCGCCGCTTTCACCGGCTCTTTCGCCGGCGTTTCCTCCTTTGCCAGAGCCATCGTCTCGATTTCCTGTATTCTTGCCTGCTCAAATTGCTCCGCCTTTTCCGCCAGCAGATTTTCTTTCGTGTTATCGCTGATGATAATCACATAATCTGAAGCGTGTGAAAACGCAAATGACGCTTCCTTTGCGCTGCTGATTTCAGAGGCGCACATAAATTCAAAAGCCTCCGCCTCCTCGTTGTAATAAAACAGGTTCGCATACTGGCCGGCTTTTGCATCCTCCAGTTTTACGGAAAGCTGCATCGTAAATCCGAAATCTCCGTCGTGGGCAAGGGACATTTCCACATACTGCTCATTTTCAGTCAGTATTTTCAGCTTGTCTTTCGGTATCCGGCTGTCGTCTAATGTCACTTTCAGGTCGATGTCGCTGAATTCCTCCGCATTTATTTGGCTTCCGTCAATTGTCCAGCTTGCATTATCGCTGACCTTAAGCACAACCTCCGTTCCCTGTTCGCTAATCTGCTTTAAGGTCTCCGCATAAATCATGCCTGCCTTGCTCATATCCATGGTGACAATTTCCCTGTCGTCAGAGAGGGTATGAGGCTTCGGCGTTTGGGCAGTTATCCTGATGCCGGAAGACGAGGTATTTCCCGCCGCATCTGCCGGAGGATTTTCAGAACTGCCTGCCGGGGGTTTATCCGCAGTGCCTGCCGGTGCGGCGGATACGGACGGAATCTGCTGCCCGCTGCCGCCCTGTCCGCTATTGCCGTTGTTGTTCTGCTCCTGGTTCTCATTGCCATTCTGCCCGTTATTATTGTCCGGGGCATTATTTTCATTCTGTTCCGGTCTGTTTGCAGGCGCCGGGGTCACAGGCTTATTATCGGAGCCGGGCGCTGCGGTCGGCGCTGCAGAAGGCTTCTGCGTGGATGCCGCTCCGGGTGTCGCGGTCGGCGCTGCAGTGGGCTTCTGCGCAGGTGTCGCTTCAGGCGCAGCGGTCGGCGCTGCCGGGGCAGCCGTCGGCGTTACTTTTGGTATAGCCGTAACCGAAGGACTTGCTGTGGACTCCGGCTTCGCTGTTGGCATGCCTGTCGGCTTCTCTGTCGGTTTGACCGTTGCGGTCGGCGCTGCCGTTGCCGCAGAATCATTATCCGGAACTGTCGTGGGTTTAGCTGTCGGTTTTTGGACAGGTCTTGCCGTAGGCACTGCTGCGGGCTTTAACGTCGCCGCCGGTTTGACTGCCGGAGTCGATGTCGGCTTCGCCGTGGGCCTTCCTTGCGGCGTTTCAGTTGGCTTCGCCGGTTTATCCGTTGGCGTTGCGACCGGCTTTGCCGTCGCTGCGGGCGTTTCCGTTGGTATAGGCTCCCATGTCGGCGCCGATGACGATGTCGCGGCCGGCTTCGTCGTCGGCGTTGACGCGGGCTTCAATGTTGGTATTGCCGTAGGTTTTAGCGTGGGTGTCGCCGCAGGCTTTTCGGTCGGCGTCGCTGTGGGCTTTAACGTGGGCGTTGCCGTAGGCTTCAATGTCGGCGTTGCCGTAGGCTTTAGCGTGGGTGTCGCCGTGGGCTTTTCGGTCGCTGCACCCTGACCGGGTACAGGGCATGCCGCCGACGGCATATTATCGTAAACCGGAATCTTAAACACAAAGGAATTGTTCAGGGAACCGGTTTCCACATAAGCCTTTCTTACCATGGAAGATTCCGTTTCGGGAGCCGAAATGTTCTGCATATACTGATGGGTAAACAAAGTACCGTCGCTGCCATCCACATCAAATTTCTGCAGATACAGCGTATCCTGTCCCCGCAGGATATAATTTTTTGCGATAATCCCTGCTCCGCCCTTCAAAGACGCATAATGGGAGTTCCACCCTTCCTTAACGGCCCTTGCCAGCCCCGATTCTATTACCTGTTTTGTTGTTGTTCCGGAAGCTCCGATATTGTAATAATTATAGTAGCCCTTATATGCCGGCACTTCCGTATAATTTCCGGAAATCAGAGGAGACTTTCCCGCTCCCTGTTCCTGATAAACACGGCATGCCAGATGAAAGGGGCTTACCTTTAAGGACACGCCTATCTGAAAAAAGGCGTCCGCATAGGACATGCCGGCTCCCGGCACCTCTCCTTTCATAAAAGTGCTCTTTAATATGTTCTGCACCGCCGATTTGGAATGATAAGAAGGATTATAAGTCAATTGTTCAAACTGGAAAATTCTGGCTTCATCCAGAAAATTTCTGGGGTCTAAATAATATTTCACCGCCTGCTCGGAAGCGTAATACCAGCCGGGGCTGTGCTGCTCCCTACGGTATGCCTCCCCCTTACTGCTGTGAACCAGGCTTCTGTCCTTATAGCATTCCTCCTTAACCACTCCTGACCAGTCGAGTTTTGTGTTCTGTCTTACAAAAATCCAGTCGGGGTGGGTCTGTTTTAAACGAATCAGCTTATCCTGATAGGAGGCCGGAAACTGCTCGATATCGGGGTATCCTCCTGTGGCGGTAAACATAGCCGTTTTAGGGAAAAAGGTATCCTCCCATTCCAGAAAACGCTCGTTGGAATAGGCCAGATAATCCCGCAGTATATAGCCTTTGAAAGCCGTCCCGCCTTTTTCAAAAGCCACCTGATACCAGAGGTTGAAATCATCATCCACTTCAACCCCTTTAATAACCGTCATTGCGCCTGAGGGGATACTGGCTACCGTCTCCCCGTCAAAATCCGCCGCAGCCTTCACATCATAACTGTCGCAGAGATAGACAAGCGCCATCAAAATTTCCTCACCGGCAAGATTTTCCAAAGCTTCCTGCGCCTGCCTTATGTATGACAAAAGCTCCTCGTCCTCTTCGAAATCCGTATCAGACTCCGATTCCTCTCCGTCTTTTTGGCCCCCGTCTTCTTCAGATTCCTCTTCATTTTCTATATCCGCATTCCATTGACCCATTTGGTCATCTTCCTGACCGGCCTCCTCATCTTCTGTTCCTTCAGCAGAAACCGCGTCGTCCGTCTCTGATGCCCATGCCCCAAAACCTGACTGCAAAAAAATAACCATGCACAACAGAAACGCTAAAATACTTTTTAATCTTCTTTTGTTCATCGTTTTTCACCCTGTGTAATATTAATATACTTCACCTTACTGGTATTAAGCCCCCTTTGTCAAGAGGTAAATTATGAAGTATCGGGGAAAAGACCTCCTGCATTATCTCTCCCCCGGAAAATAGATGCCCGCTCCTTTCCTTGCCTCCTCAAGAACCTCCACCGTCTGCTCCATAACGGCAAGCCTCCGGTAAACAGCCTCGTAATCGTCATTCAGCAAAAGCCTCGTCAACGCCGAAACCTCGTAAAACCACCTGTCAGGATTCTCCTGCCGGTTAATGGTTTCCTCTGAATCCTTCGTGACAATGCGGACTTCGGCAATTCCGTTGCTTCCGTCCTTTATATAAATGTAGCCCTTCTCCCCTTCAATCTGAAAGGAATTTACGCCAAAGGTGTCCTTTGCCCCCGCCGACTCGCTCACAAAACCATCGTATTGCATTACTAAAATTCCTGATGTGTCCGCCAGATTTTCATAAATATTAGGGAAATATACCACCTTTTCCGGCTTTCCAAAAAGTGCGACATTCAGATACACATTATAATAGTTAATGTCCATCAAAGCCCCGCCGCCATACTGTGGGTTGAAAACGTTAGGTACCTCCCCTTCCTTAAGCCGGTCGTAACGGCCAGAATACTGACTGTAATTACCCAGCACAAGCTTCACCCTGCCGATTTGCAAAAGCGCGTTTTTTATCACCTCAAAGTTAGGAAGAAAGGACGTGGGCGTGGCGTCTGCCAGAAGCAAATGATTTTCTTTTGCCAGGGCGGTGAGCTCCCGGGCCTGCTCCGCCCTGGTACAGAAGGGCTTCTCACAAATTACGTGCTTTCCCGCCTGCAGCGCCTTTTTCACCTGCTCATAGTGCAGGAGATTTGGTGTGGCAATATAAACCGTATTCATTTCCCCGTCCGCCAGAAAAGCGTCAAAAGCCGTATATACCTTATTTTTATCCAGCCCGTATTCCGCCGCAAGCATACATCCCTTTTCCATGCTTCTTGAATACACCGCCGCCAGACGGATGCCCTCCGTGATTTTTACGCTGTCAAGTATGGAATGTACGACAGCGCCAGAGCCGACGGTTCCTAATCTGATTTCTTTCATTTCAATAATGCTCCTTCCGTATTTTTCGGGCAGACCACAAAGTCCCGCTTTCAGAACGGCCGGGAAGTTATATCTGCGCTTTGACATCTAAAATGTATGACTTATTATATCATGTTTTTAAACTTTGTCTGTCATTTTATCACCTCTTCCTCCAAATCTCCATCTAACAAAACAGCAAAAAAGCAGCCTCTTTCAAAGCTGCCTTAATGCAAAATCTTCTCTGTTAACTTCGCTCCCCCATCCTTTGCCGCATATCCAGCAGAATCTTCTTTTCCAGCCTGCTCACCTGAACCTGGCTGATGCCCAGCACCTTCGCCACCTCGGTCTGGGTCTTATCCTGATAGTAGCGGAGCTTAATCAGCTTCTGCTCCTTTTGCGACAGGCCGCCGATAAGCTGACTGAGTACCATATGATTTAAGACCAGCTCCTGCTCGTTCTGTTTTTCGTCCGCAAGCTGGTCAACAAGAAAAATCTCATTGCCGTCATTCTGGTAAACCGATTTGTAGATGGATTCTACCTGCACGTTGGCTTCCATGGCCATCACCACTTCCTCGTCGGTGAGCTCGGCCTCCCTTGCCACCTCCGCAAGGGTAGGCTCACGGTTCAGCTTACTGCCCAGCCGCTCCGCTGCATACCTGACCTTCATTCCGTTTTCTTTTAAGGTCCTGGATACCTTCACCATTCCGTCATCCCGAAGGAAACGTTTGATTTCCCCGGTAATCAGGGGAACGGCATAGGTGGAAAACTTCACATCATAGCTGGTGTCAAATTTATCTATGGATTTTATCAGTCCAATCACGCCAATCTGAAACAAATCCTCCGCATCATAGCCCCTTCCCAGAAATCGCTTTACGATATGATGCACCAGCCCCAGATTCTGTTCTATCAGTACTTCTCTTGCTTTCTTTTCTCCTGACTGTGCTTTCCTGATAAGTACTGCATTCTCCGACATAGGCTATTCCTCTTGTTCAATCCATGACGTAACTCCCATTTTCTTTTTCATCAGTATCACCGTGCCGCAGCCCGGCTTTGAAATAACCTCCAAATCATCCATGAACGCCTCCATAAAGGAAAATCCCATTCCTGATCTTTCCATATCCGGCCTTGAGGTATAAAGCGGCTCCATTGCCTGCTCGATATTCTCAATACCCTTGCCCGTGTCCCTGACCTCTATGTGCAGCACATCCTCCTCTATCAGACAGTGCATGTAGATTTTTCCCGGGCCTTCTATCTGATTACTTTTCATAAACTCATCGTCATAGCCGTGAATGACGGAATTTGTCACCGCCTCCGAGACAGCTGTCTTGATATCTGAAATTTCTTCCATCGTAGGGTCTAAAGGCGCTACAAAGGCAGCCGCCGTGACTCTGGCAAAGGACTCGTTTTCCGAAAGTGCGTCAAAGGTAATCTCCATTTCATTTCTCTGGCTTGTCCTCTTAATCTTTTTCTTTTCCATTTTCTGTCCTGTCTTCATTTTCTTTTCCTTTCATTGTTTTTTAAGTAAAATTTTCTCATTCCATGATTTCTATTACCTTATGTAAGCCGCAAATCATCATAGTCCTCTTAATTCTTGCATCGGTATTAATGGCAAATACTTTTCCCCCGAAATAGGATATCTTTTTGTACCTCCCGATAATAATTCCAATTCCGGAGCTGTCCATAAAGCGTGTGTCCTCAAAATCAAAAACCACGTTTCCCACGCCCTCTTTCATTATGTACTCATCGGCCGCCCTGCTGATGAAAACCGATTTGTGATGGTCCACCTCCTCGGGCATTTTCACCATCAGATAATTGTCAATCACCTTGAAATTTTCTTCCATAATTAATTCCCCTTTTCCATATACTCGCGCCGCTCGGCTGTCGCCTCATGTGTGTGCTGGCACACCCGCGCGACTCGTTGCTCGCGCGCTCGGCTTCCGCCTCGCTGTCGCGGCAGTCGCCACATGGGAATGCAAGCATTCCCGCGTGGCTCGTTGCTCGCGCAAAAAAGAGAACAAACCCGTTGTCTGTTCTCTTTCGTGTTTTATACCTATTGTTCCATATTATTGATTTCCGCCAGGTAAGTTCTTGACTGACTTGCGCTGTTTGTGGTCGGGAACTTGTCAATCACCTCCGCAAAAGCCTCCTTTGCTTCGCTGTAATGTCCGCTTCTGTAGCAGCTAAGTCCCATGTAAAACAACGCGTTCACATTCCTGTCGTCGTTCTGGTAGGCTCTCTGGAGGTTCGGGATGGCCGCCTCATAATCCCGGGCGGTAAAGCTCTCGTATCCGGCGTCATAATAATAGTCCGCCAGTTCGCCGCTCACGGCGTCGCTAAGGCTCTTATACAATGCCGAATAGGCTTCCGACTTGTATTGCTCTTCCTCCCCTTCTCCCGCCGTTTCCATCTGCTCCAGATATTCGGTAACGGTCTTTAAATCCTCGGGATTTTCCACATATGCCGCCACGGCCATCATCAAATCATCCGTGGCTTTCAACGCGCCGTCCGTCACCTGGTAGGTGGAAACTTCCTCTGTAAGGGTTTTATTTTCTTCCTCTAATTTTTGTACCTTTTGTTCCAGTTCGTCAATAGTTGCCGATTTGGCGTCAGACTGTTCGCTGACTGCCCGCAGCTCATCGTTGACATCCGCCTGGGCGCTCTGAATCTGACCAGGCAGAATCAGAAAGCAGGCAATCGCCACGCCGATAATCACTCCGATTCCCAGATTTACCAGAGAAGAAACTCCTTTCGATTCCCTGGTGTTCACCGGCTGGATAATCATTTCGTTTCCGCTCTGATAACGCACGGATTTTCCCGGGGAAATCTCTTTCCTCGGCGCGCTCTTTCCGGTCTCCTCCGGCATCAGCATACGCTCCACTTCTCTCTGATAACGGAGCGTCGTGGTGTTATTGGTATCGATCTGGCTGCATTTGAAAAGCTCTCTCTGAGCCTTGTCCCATTCTTCGGAATTGATGTACAAAAGCGCAAGCAGCTGATGCGCCTGCAAAAATTTGGGATTGTAGGAAAGCACCTTCTTTAGTTGTATTACCGCCAAATCCGTACTGTCCTGATAGCAGTAGGCCAGCGCCTGATTGTATTTTTTTATGGTCTGGTTTATTGCATCAAGCCTTGTGGGGTTGCTCTGAACCATACTGATATAATCGTTTGCAATGTTCTTTTTGGGGCGTATGTTCTGGCTGGTGACCCACTCCTTTAAGGCGGCGACCACTTCCCCCATTTCATAATAAACAAGGCCCAGAAGATTCCTTGCTTCAATATGATTTTTGTTATATTTCAGGCAATGCCTGAGGCTGACTATCGCCCCGGACAAATCCCGTACCGCGGCCTTTTCCAGACCGTCGTTGTAAAAGTGGTTGGACATATGCATAATTCGTTTATAAAAAGCCACGTCCGCCCCGCATCCCGTGCAAAAATCGTACTCCGACAAACGGCATCCGCACTTATAACACTCCATGCCCTCGCTCCTTACTCTTCTTCCGTCCTGGTTTTCTTCATTGTCTTCATCATAATATCTACCATATCCACCAAATCCTGTCCGTTAATGGCTTCTTCCGCATCTTCAACCTCCAGGCTCGGCCTGAATTTTTTTAATTCCTCTTCAAAATCAATCATTCCGTATTCTCCTCGTAAGGGACCTTATCTGCCCTATCAAATATAATGAACCGGCTACGTAAACAATATCCTTTTCTTTCTTTTCCGCCAGCAGATACCGGTAAGCTTTCCCGGCATCCTCATAAAAGCTGCAGCGCATTTTCTTCTGCCCGTCAAATGCTCCCTCAAGCTCCCGAACCGAAGCGCTCCTCTCTGTTTCCACAACGGTTCCCACGACCTCGTCAAAGAGCTCTGAATCCGCCACCATCCGTATCATTTCCTTAAAACGTTTATCGGTAAGAGCGCCAAACAGTAAAAGCCGCCTGCCTTCGCAGCTGCTGTGCTCTGCTGTATTTAAAAACGCTTCTATTCCATCCTCGTTATGGGCACCGTCCAGATAAACTCCCGGCAGAACCTCCTCCATCCTGCCCGGCCAGAAAGCCTCCCACAGTCCCCGCCTTACCGCTTCGGACGTGACTTTTTCCTCCCCGAGCGCATGTGCTGCCGCAACTGCAAGAGCGGCATTTTCTGTCTGATACAGCGCCGTTGTGTTCAGGGAAAGACTAACATAACTATAATAACCAGAATGCAGCGAAAAATCAATGCTTTTATGATTTATATTCACATTCAAAATACTTTCTTTTCCGATGATAATCGTCGGGCTTTCCGCTTTTTTGGCATATTCGGCCAAAACTTCCGTGCTCTCCTTCCGCTTATCGACAAAGACCACCGGAACGCCCTTTTTGATAATGCCGGCTTTCTCGCCGGCTATCTCGGAAATCGTACTGCCAAGGTATTGCATGTGGTCATATCCAATCTCGGTAATCACGCACACCGCCGGCTTTTCCACACAGTTTGTGGCGTCAAGCCGTCCTCCCATTCCCGTTTCCAGTATTACATATTCCGGCTTCTTTTCCTTAAAGTAAACCATTGCCATCAGGAAAAGGAACTCAAAAAAAGAGGGGTGAAATTTTTCCTTCGAAACGGCCAGCCGCACCCTTTCAAAAACTCGAAGGAAATCCACCTCGGAAATCATGTCGTTTCCGAAACAAATCCTCTCCCGCATGGTTTCAAGATGGGGGGAAATAAACATTCCCACGCTGCACCCGCCCGCCAGCAGCATGGAACGCAAATAAGCACAAACGGAACCTTTTCCGTTTGTGCCTGCAATATGAATAATCTTGCTTCTTATGCCGAAAGCTTCCCGGGAGCCTGCGGCCGTTTCGCCCCCGGTATCGCCGCCTGATGCTGTGTCCTCCTCCATAATCCGCCGAAGAAGCCCTTTTGTGTCTTCAAGGGTATGCTTCCCGGCAAACCTGGGGATAGAAAGTATATACTCTTCCGCTTCCTTACAGGTATTCATTGCCCGTTTTCACCTTCCCGCCTTTTCCTTACAGATTTTCATGCCGCTTCCGCAAAGCCGGCATACCTGTCTTTTGTTCCCCTGCCGCGCGAAAGCCTTATGATGATGAGTAGGCGATAACGCTGCTCTCGATTACGCCGTTCTGCTGATAATATTTCATAAAACATGTATCCCGCTCGATTGGCATCTGCGCCTGGGCGAGACACACTACTGTCCCTCGGTAGACATTTCCGTTCACCACTATCTCGGAATTTCGTCCCGCATCTAAAAGGTCGTTCATTTTCTTGATTTCTTTCCTGTTCTGCTCTAACTCCTTCTTCAATGTAACCGCCTTGGATTCCAGCGTTTTTAAGGTAAGCTCCAGGCCATCCGGGACTTTCTCCATTTTTTTTGTTCTCTGGCGGATGGAATTGATTTTATCCGAAACCTCGGACATTTCCTCCACCTGTGTCGCCTCAAGCGTTCTGGCGTTCTGTATCTTCTGGTAGGTTTCCTTCTCGCATCCCACATGGACCACCGTTCTGGTCTCCGCCACATTCCCTATTTCCGTAGCCGTCACTCCCCGCATGGCATGAGTATAGCCACCAATCACGGCGCCCTTTTTCCCTGTAAGGATAATCTGCCCGTCGGCGGAAATTCTGGAATTTAAAATAGTATTCGCCTGCACGTTGCCGCCGGCCATTGCCACCGTATGCTCGATAAAATCGGCGTAAATATCGCCTCTTGCGGAAAGCTTCGCTCTCTGCGCGCCCTGAATTCCCCGGGCAAGAATAATGTCGCCGCCGGCAAACAGGTTAACCGCCTCCACGTTGCCCCGGATTTCAATGTTTCTTCCCGCCCGGATTACCACGCCGGCCTCCACGCTTCCGGTAATCACCACGTCGCCGTAAAACTCAATCTTTCCGGTAATCAGCGTCACGTCGCCGTTAATCTCATGGAGCGCCCGGATATCCACCTTTCCGTTTTTGAATTCTATCTTGCCGTCCTGCTCCGCCAGATACACATCGGGATTATCCTCCTCGCAGTAAACCTGACCGGAGAGAGGCTCTATCTCCTTGACCGTTTTGGTCAACATTGTCTTTCCACGGACGTCATAGCCGTCCTGACCGTCCTTTGCATGATGATAAACCGCCACCACATCTCCCTCATAAACATTCTGGAGGGAACTCATGTTGGTGTAATCCACCCGGCCGTTGGCTAAAACCTTCGGCGCTTTCCGCGGATTCATATCAAACATATATTCATAAAAACCGTTGTTGCCTTCTATGGCCGGCTGTCCCTGCGCCGCCACAATCTCTCTCTCATAGACATGCTTTTTTATCATAGCCGCAAGATTGGAGCGGTGATATCCGGTAACCACGCCGTTTTTTTTCAGAAATCCCATCAGTTCATCCATGGTATAATTGCCCCGTTCCTCGCCAGGCACCGCAAGATAGAGCCAGGCAACCATGCTGTCTTTTGAAATCTTTACATAGGAGCCGTTTTCTTCAATGCTGAGAAGCTTGGAATTTGTCTCTTCAATGATGTCGCTTAAAATCTGGCTGTCCGAAACCTCCGGTTCCGCATCCTCCTCCGATACCTTTTTCCTTCTGCCCAGCCCCTCTAATTCCTTTCGAAGCTCATCCCGCTCCTCTTCCGTTAAAAAGTCGTTATAAGCCATTCTACCCTCCATACTGAAGCGTTCCTGCATAGGAAAGATTCCTACTGCTACCCCCGCTTCCCGGGATATCAACCTTGCAGCTGCTCAAGGCGCACCTTCACCTGTTTCATCATCTGGGTGTATTTTTCCAGCTTTTCCTTCTCCTCGGCAATCTTCGCCTCCGGCGCCTTGGAAAGAAATCTTTCATTGCTCAGCATTCCGTTTACTCTGGCAAGTTCGCCTGTAAGACGCTTCTCCTCCTTCTCAAGACGGGCAATCTCCTGAGAGATATCCACCAGCTCCGCAAAAGGAATATACAGCGTGGCGTTTGCAATCACTACAGACACCGCATCCTGCGCAATTCCTTCCTTATCTTTCTGAATCATCGTCTCCGACGCGTAAGCCAGAGACTGGAAAAAGAGCTTCCCTTCCGAAAAAGCGGATAACGTCTCCTCATTTTCGCTGACCACAAACACCTTGGCCTTTCTGGCGGGCGGAACATTCATTTCCGTGCGCACATTGCGGATGCCCCTCACCGCTTCCTTGATGATTTCAATTTCCTTTTCTTCCTTTATAAAGCTTCTCGCTTCCAGATAAACAGGCCATCTGGAAATCATAATGGACTCCTCCGCCGACTGAAGGGTACAGAAAATTTCCTCCGTGATAAAAGGCATGTACGGATGAAGAAGCTTTAACGCGTCTGTCAGCACATTTTGCAGCGTCCAGAGAGCCGCCTTTTTGCTTTCACCATCGTCGGAGCCATAGAGTCTCGGCTTCACCATCTCGATATACCAGTCGCAGAATTCGTCCCAGATAAAATCGTAAATCTTGGACACCGCAATCCCCAGCTCAAAGCTGTCCATGTTGTCGGTCACGTCCTTAATCAGGGTGTTCAGCTTCGAAATTATCCATTTATCCACTGGCTCCAGACGCACATCGGAAAAAGCAGTCTCCGATAAATCCATATCCTCCGGCATGTTCATCATGATAAACCGGGAGGCGTTCCAGATTTTGTTGGCAAAATTCCTGCTTGCCTCCACCCGCTCGTAGTAAAAACGCATATCGTTTCCCGGCGCGTTGCCGGTAATCAGCGTAAGGCGCAGGGCGTCCGCACCGTACTTTTCTATGATTTCAAGAGGGTCGATGCCGTTGCCGAGAGACTTGCTCATCTTCCGCCCCAGCGAATCCCGGACAAGCCCGTGGAAAAGAACCGTATGGAAGGGCTTTTCCTTCATCTGCTCATAGCCGGAAAAAATCATCCTGATAACCCAGAAAAAGATGATATCGTATCCCGTAACCAGCACGTCCGTGGGATAGAAATATTTCAGATCCTCCGTCTGCTCCGGCCACCCCAGAGTGGAAAACGGCCACAGGGCGGAAGAAAACCAGGTATCCAGCGTGTCGGGATCCTGGGTGAAATGCCCATGCCCGCACTTCGGACATACCGACGGTTCCTCCTTACTTACCACCGCTTCCCCGCATTTATCGCAGTAATAAGCGGGAATCCGGTGCCCCCACCAGAGCTGTCTGGAGATACACCAGTCTCTGATATTATCCGTCCAGTTATAATATGTCTTTTCCATTCTTTTGGGAATCAGCTGAATATCTCCATTCTTTACGGCCTCCACCGCCGGCTTTATCAGCTCATCCATCTTCACAAACCATTGCTGCTTAATCATAGGCTCTATGGTCGTCTTGCAGCGGTCGTGCGTGCCTACATTGTGGGAATAATCCTCAATCCGGACCAAAAGCCCCATCTCGTCCAGCTCTTTTACAATGGCTTTCCTCGCCTCGTAGCGGTCCATCCCGCAGAATTTACCGCCGTTTTCGTTAATCGTGGCGTCGTCGTTTAAAATATTGACCTCGGGCAGATTATGACGCTTTCCGACCTCAAAGTCGTTGGGGTCGTGGGCCGGTGTAATTTTCACCACGCCGGTGCCGAATTCCATATCCACATAGGAATCCGCTACCACGGGGATTTCCCTGTTTATAATGGGAAGCATCACCTTCTTGCCGATAATATCGCGATATCTTTCGTCATCAGGATTTACCGCCACCGCCGTATCTCCCAGCATGGTCTCCGGTCTGGTGGTGGCAAATTCCAGGAATTTTTCAGAGCTTACGGCGCCGTCTTCCTCAATCAGCGGATACTTGATATGCCAGAAATGCCCCGCCTGCTCCTCGTACACCACCTCCGCGTCGGAGATAGAGGTGTTGCAGACCGGACACCAGTTGATAATCCGGCTGCCCTTGTAAATCCAGCCTTTTTCGTGCATCTTGCAGAAAACTTCCGTTACCGCCTTATTGCACC
>ERZ779632.521-NODE-521-length-21696-cov-7.540640_pt1 | contig 21696 bp, 15 predicted proteins | sample MGYA00514194_ERZ779632 | MGnify/ENA primary metagenome ERZ779632 (study PRJEB29562, sample SAMEA4376704) | mouse gut metagenome | isolation source: Cecum | study: EMG produced TPA metagenomics assembly of the A DSS colitis mouse model was used to assess the...
TGACGAAGCTGAACCGTAAGCTGGGGCGGGACGGGGATGAGCTGATTCGTGGGGAAGAGAGAAGAGGGGGCATTGCGCTGGCCAATGTGAACAGCAGAATACATTTGATTTTCGGGGAAGAGTATGGACTTCATGTCTATTCTGTGCCGCAGAAGGGAACGGATGTGGAGATTACGATTCCCTTTCAGAGGGATGAAAACGTATGAGACAGGAAATATTTCGCATGGAGCGGGTTACTTATCCGGATAAGGGGAGCAAGCGGCTGGAGGATCTTAATTTGCAGATTTATCAGGGGGAGATTATGGGGCTGGTGCCCATCAGCGCCCACGGCTTGCAGGAGCTTTTACAGCTGATGCAGACCAATATGCCGCTCTATGACGGATATGTGTATTACTGCGGCGAGCGGGTCAACTCCTGGAAAAGCACGAGACGGTCGGCAAACAGGATTGGCATTATCGACGCGCACAGCCGGCTGGTGGAGCATATGACGGTGTCCGACAATATTTTTGTGCTCCGGCAGGGGTTTCGACAGAACATTATAAAAGGAAAACTTCTGCAAAGACAGCTGACGCCTTTTCTGCGGGACATAGAAATGGAAATTCCCGCGGACGCCTATGTGAATAAACTGCCTGCCCTTGAGCGCGTGGTGGTGGAGCTCTTGCGGGCGGTGGTGGCGGGCTACCGGCTGATTGTCCTGAATGAAATCAGCACGGTTATAAACGGGGAGGAACTGGCCAAGCTTTATGAGATCATGCATCATTACGCCGGGCAGGGCTTTTCCTTTCTTTATATCAGCCTGCATCTGGAAGAGATTATGGAGGTCTGCGACAGGGTGGCGCTCTTTTCCAACGGACGGATTCAGAAGGTGGCCCAGCGCGCGGAAATGACAAGTGAGATTGTGGAGAGCTACTCCTTTGAGTTCGATAGAATGATTCGGGATCATATGGGAACCAGCAGCACTGCACAGCGGGAGAAAAAGCCGGTTATGTCTCTTTCCCATATTACGGGCGAGGTGCTTTCCGACTTTTCCATGGAGGTTTATGAAGGGGAGTGTCTGGTAGTTCAAAATCTGGACGAACAGGTGCAGAGGGATATTCTTTCCATGCTCTGCGGTGAAAAGAAGCCTGAGAGCGGCGAATTTTATATGGGAGGCCGGCCGATTCAGCCCGCCGCCTGCAAAGATCTGGCTTTGATTCTGGCGGATCCCGGCAGGACAATGATTTTTCGGGGGATGAGTTATCTGGATAATCTGTGCATGGGGATGTCCCGCAGGGTGCCCGGCATCTGGAAAAATGCGCGGATGAAAAACAGTGTGAAAAAGGAATATGGGGATGTTCTCGGAAAAGAAGTGTTTTCGCTGCCGGTGGAGGCTCTCGGGGAACGGCAGAAGTGCCAGCTTGTTTATACAAGGATTCTGCTGCAAAAGCCGAAGGTGGTGATATGCGTACAGCCCTTTAAAGGCGCCGATCTGACGCACCGCGTGTTTATCTGGCGGATGATGGAAACTTTGCTTGACAAAGGGATGGCGGTGGTAATTTTGTCGATCAATCTGGCAGATTCCATGTCGCTGGCGGACAGGCTGATACGTGTGGGGAAGGAAGGGATCATGCAGGAGGTGAGCCGGGAGGAGTTCGGGTCGACTTCCATCAATGCGCCGTGGTTGGATTTGTACCGCTGAACGCGCATGCGCGCCGGCTGAGTTGGGGAGACAAAAAAAGAACCGTCCCCAGAGCGCTTACGTCTCCAAAAACAGTTCTTATAGTGCACCGCCAGGGGCTCGAACCCTGGACACCCTGATTAAGAGTCAGGTGCTCTACCAACTGAGCTAGCGGTGCATGTCCTTTGTATAAGAAGATTGAATGGCTTGTATTCAACCAACGCAAAAGTTATTATAGTATAATGTTTTCCGTAATGCAAGTATTTTTTAAAGAAAATTTAAGAATATTTCAAAATTCTTTACAAATTGCATTTCCTGTGCCAAAATGATACATTATTCACAGATTTACAGGCGGGAAAGGGGCGGATCACATGATTTTTGAAAGCCATGCGCATTATGATGATGAAAATTTTGACAAAGACAGGGATACATTGCTTGCTTCTCTGGAAGGACATGGTATCGGTACGGTAATTAATATCGGAGCCAGCCTTGCCGGAAGTGAGGACACTGTGAAGCTTGCCGGGCAGTATCCCTTTATATACGGGGCGGTTGGCGTGCATCCGGGTGAGGTGGAGGAACTTACGGAGGAAGGCATTGCCCGGCTGCACAGTCTTTGCGGTCATGAAAAAGTGGTGGCGGTTGGCGAGATCGGGCTGGATTATCACTATCCCGAACCGGCGGTATCCGTGCAGAAGAAGTGGTTTGAAAGACAGCTGGAGCTTGCCAGGGAGGTAAAGCTTCCCGTCATTATCCATTCCAGAGAGGCGGCGAAAGATACGCTGGATATTATGCAGGCCCACCATGCAGGAGAAATCGGCGGCGTGGTGCATTGTTTTTCCTATACAAAGGAGATGGCAAGAGAATATTTGGAGATGGATTATTATTTTGGTATAGGCGGCGTGATTACATTTAAGAATGCAAAAAAGCTTAAGGAGGCGGTGCAGTACATTCCCATGGACAGGATTCTTCTGGAAACAGACAGTCCTTACCTGTCGCCGGAGCCTCACAGGGGCGAGCGCAATTCCTCGTTGAATCTTCCTTATGTGGCGGAGGCGATCTCGGAGCTTAAGGGGATTTCCTATGAGGAAGTGGTGGAGAGTACCGAGCGTAACGCGAGAAGGCTGTTCGGACTGGAAAACCGGGAGGAGAAAACGATTCATGGCTGATCTTGGAAATTATACGAATACGTCGGAGGTGCTCAAAAAACATCAGTTCCGTATGCAGAAAAAATACGGACAGAATTTTTTAATTGACGCCAATATTCTTAACAAAATTATAGAGGCGGCGCAGATTACGGAAAAGGACTGTGTTCTGGAGATCGGTCCGGGTATCGGCACCATGACGCAATATCTTGCGGAAGCGGCCGGAAAAGTTATCGCTGTGGAGATCGACAGGGGACTGATCCCCGTTTTGGAAGATACGCTGTCCTCTTATGATAACGTTGTGGTTTTATGCGAGGATATTTTGAAGATGGATCTGGAGGCGTTGTCTCGGGAGAACGGCGGCAGGCCCATAAAAGTTGTGGCGAATCTTCCATATTATATTACCACGCCTATTATTATGGGGCTTTTTGAGAGCCATATACCCCTTGCCAGTATTACGGTTATGGTTCAAAGCGAGGTGGCGGAACGTATGCGGACGGGTCCCGGCAGTAAGGATTACGGGGCGCTGTCGCTGGCGGTACAGTATTATGCCAGACCGGAAATTGTGGCCAGAGTGCCGGCTTCCTGTTTTCTGCCGCGGCCAAACGTGGACAGCGCCGTGGTGCGCCTGACAAAATATGAAAAGCCGCCCGTTGAGGCGGCGGACGAGGCGTTTCTCTTTGCTGTGATCAGGGCGTCCTTTAACCAGAGGCGCAAGACTCTGGCTAACGGTCTGGCCAATGCGGGGGGAATAAATGTTACCAGGGGGCAGGTGGAAACAGCGCTGGATGAGATGGGGCTTTCGAAAACAGTGCGCGGCGAAACGCTTACTTTGGAACAGTTTACAGAATTATCCAACCGGCTTTTGCGGGCGTAAAGCAGAGAGCGGTTTTTCGGGAAAATACAAGATAGAGGAATTTTTTAATTAAAAAGCTCCATATATTGGGAGTAGAGGTACTTTTTTTCAGCGGAATTTATTTACATTGACAGGGGACTATGGTAAACTGAAACAGATAATAGGGTCATTGTGTAGACGGATAAAAGAGTAAAGTACGTTGATGAGGTGGGTACCTTGGATAAATTTGAGTACAAGGCCAGTGTGGACGAGATCAAAGCACTGATAGCAGAAGGAGAGTATGCGGAAGCAGTAAAGATCGCGGATAAAATTGACTGGCGCAGAGTCAGAAGCGTTATGATGCTGTGCACCATAAGCGATCTGTATAAGATCAACAGACGGTTTCAGGAGAGTAAGGACATTCTTCTGATGGCCTATGAGAAACACCCTACAGGCAGACTGATCATCTATTCTCTGTGTGAGCTTTGCATTAAGATGGGAGAATATGATCAGGCAAGCGAATATTACAAAGAGTTCGTACAGATCGCGCCGAGAGACACGGGGCGCTATGTTTTGCAGTATCGTCTTTATGAAGCGCTGGATGTAAGCATAGAAGAACGAATTGCGATTCTGGAGGAATTTAAGAAGCGGGAGCCCAGAGAAAAATGGGTGTATGAGCTGGCTTATCTCTATCATCGTATTGGTCTGACGACAAAGTGCGTGGAAGAATGTGACGAGATGTACCTCTGGTTCGGCGAGGGCAGATATGTTATAAAAGCATTGGAGCTAAAGGCGCTTCACCAGCCGCTTTCGCCGGAACAGCAGGAGAAGTATGACGCGTACATAGAGGGCAGAAGCGCGGGAGAAGATGTGGACGACGATACGCCGGTGGAAGAGGATGACGAGGATATTCCGGAGGAGGAGCCCGCAGAGGAAGAAACTGACCGTGGTTGGGAGGAAGAGCAGGAATACGAACAGAGCGTCCTTTCTGCTCCAACGACAGAGCTGCCGGAGGTCAAAACGGTTGATGTGGGGCAGTATAATACCATTAATTTGCAGATGGCGCTGGCGGAAAGCATGAAGGAAGTGCTGGCGGATAGTTCAGAAGATGTAGATACTGCGGACGACGGCGTTGAAGAGATAGAGGAGATCGAAGAGGCTGCGAATGTCTATGTGGACGAGAAGCCGGAGGCCGTAGAGCACATTGAAGTCTTTTCGGAGGAGGAGGCGCAGGATCCCGTTTTGGAGAACGGGAATACTGCCATCACTGACGCGCTGATTGCGCCGCTCCTGGAAGAGACGGCTGAAATTCCCCGTGTTAATGTGAATGCATTAAAGGAAGAAGAACTGCAAAAAGCCAGTGAAGAGATTGTAAGGGACGATACGCTGGTTTTCGATGCGCAGAAAATCATAGAAGAAATGACAAGGGAAGCCGAGAGATTGCAGGCGAGAACGCTTCGGGAGCAGGCTTTGGCATCCCAAAAGCCTTCGGAGTACGATAAATTTCTTGCGCAGGAATATGACGGACAGCTCAGTATCGTATTACCTGAAGCGGAGAAGATAGAAAAGCAGATCACAGGGCAGCTCAGCATTGATGATATTATGGCTGAGTGGGAGCAGACCAAGCAGGATAATAAAGAAAAGCGGATGGAAGATGTTCGTCAGCATATTCTTTCCCAGACGGGCAGCCTGTTTGCAAATTTTGACGAGGCAACGAAGAACGGTCTTCTGGAAGAGCTGGAGAAAGCCTTTATGGCGGCCATCATGAAGGAATCCGGGAGAAATCCCCGGGTGAAAAAGGTGGTTTTTGCAGATAAGGATCTGGATGAAAAGGTTTCCTTAAAGAAAGAAACGTCTGTCCCGGAGAACTGGGAAGAGGAGCCGCAGACGGAAGAGCCGGAGGAAGAGGAACAGGTAGAGGAGATCGAAGGGGAAGAGGTGGAGGCCGAAAACGAAGAGGCCGCTGCACAGAAGAAGGAGCCGGAAAAGGCCGAAAAGCCTGCAAAACCCGCAAAATCCAGGAAAATGCCCGCGCCCAAAGAACGGGCTGAGGAAGCGGAAGAGGAGACTATTAAGGAAAGAGAGCTGAGCGTGGAGGAACAGGAGCTTTTTGGCAAGTTTGTCCACCAGCGCAAGTCCAGGAGGCAGCTGATCCACGCATTGGATAATATGAGTCTGGCATCCTGTACAGGGAATATCATTATCACCGGCGAGGAAGAAATTACAACCCTGTCGCTTGCAAAGGCTATGATTCGCGAAATGCAGTACAATGACAGCAACTTCTCCGGCAAGGTGGCAAAAGTGGAAGGGCCTGTTCTCAACAAAAAGGATGTGGAGGCCACTTTTGCAAAGCTTGACAACGGCGCGCTGATTATTGCGGAGGCGGCGAAGCTGAAGCAGGCTACGGCAGCTTCCGTCATCAAGGTGCTGGAAAAAGAGAAGATGGGTATTCTGGTTTTTATGACGGGAACCAAATCGGAGATCGACAATTTGCTTAAGAAGAACAAGGCGCTTGTCAATAACTTTAATCTGCGTGTGGATATTGAACCGCTGGACAATGAATCTCTGGTGGCTTATGCGAAGCAGTATGCGGAGGAGCAGGAGTATTCCATTGACGAATTTGGTATTCTGGCGCTCCATACGAGAATTGCAGACAGGCAGACCAATGATCATGAAGTGTCGCTGGCGGAGGTAAGAGAACTGGTGGACGAGGCGATTGGATTCGCCAATAAAAAAACGCCAAAACATTTTATGGATATTTTGCTTGCAAAGAGGTATGATGAAGAGGACATGATTATATTGCGTGAAAAGGATTTTATGCATTATTGATACCTACGAAAAGGAAACGGTAAGTAAAAACAGGGGGTTGGGTTATGGCAGTAAAGAAAACGGCTAAATCACCGGAAAAACAGAAAAAGCCGGAGAAAGCAGCAGCGAAAAGGACAGGAAAGAGCACGGAAAAGAGCGCGGCAAAAAATGTGGCGGAAGAGGTATTTATCTCCGAGGCGGATCAGTATGTATTTGCGCAGGGAACGCATTATGACATTTATAAAAAGCTGGGGGCGCACCCTTCCGTAGAAAAGGGCGTAAAGGGCATGTTCTTTGCAGTGTGGGCACCCAATGCGGCCAGCGTTCATGTGATAGGAACGTTTAACGGCTGGGACGAGGATAAGGATAAGATGGAAAAACTCGGGCCCGGCGGAATTTACAAGCTTTTTATTCCGGGTGTGGGGGAAAATGAACTTTATAAGTTCCTGATTCGAACGCCCGCGGGAGAAAAGCTCTATAAGGCGGATCCTTTTGCCAATTATGCGGAGATGCGTCCGGGTAATGCATCCAAAACTTTTGACATCAGCAAATTCAAATGGACGGACGGCGCCTGGATTGCCGAGAGGGAGAACAAAGACTATAATAAAGAACCCATTGCGATTTATGAGTGCCATATTGGTTCCTGGATGAAGCATCCTGACGGAACGGAGGAGGGCTTTTATAATTACCGTGAATTTGCGGACAGAATCGTGACGTATTTAAAGGAAATGCATTATACCCACATTGAGCTTATGGGAATTGCAGAGTATCCGTTTGACGGTTCCTGGGGGTATCAGGTGACAGGTTATTATGCGCCTACGTCCAGACACGGAGATCCTTCCGACTTTATGTATCTGATAAATACCTTACATAAAAATAAGATCGGCGTTATCCTGGACTGGGTACCGGCTCATTTTGCAACTGACGCCCACGGGCTTGGCCGTTTTGACGGACAGTGTATTTTCGAGCATCCCGATCCGAGGATTGGAGAGCATCCTGATTGGGGCACCAAGATTTTTAATTACGCCAAAAACGAGGTCAGGAATTTCCTGATTGCCAATGTTCTTTACTGGATCAGAGAGTTTCATATCGACGGTATCAGGATTGATGCGGTGGCGTCCATGCTGTATCTGGATTACAGTAAGCAGGCGGGACAGTGGGTGCCTAATAAATACGGCGGCAGGGAAAATCTTGACGCGATTGAATTTTTTAAACATTTGAATTCCGTGGTGCACGGCGCGTATCCGGGTTTTCTTACCATTGCGGAGGAGTCTACCGCATGGCCCAAGGTTACGGGCAAGGTGGAAGAAGACGGTCTTGGATTCAGTTTTAAGTGGAATATGGGCTGGATGCATGATTTTTGCGAGTATATGAAGCTTGACCCGTATTTCCGCAAAAATAATCATTATGCCATGACGTTTGCCATGAGTTATAACAACAGCGAAAACTATATCCTGCCGCTTTCCCACGACGAGGTAGTGCATCTGAAATGCTCCATGGTCAATAAGATGCCGGGCTATCCCGTAGACAAGTATGCAAATCTGCGTGTGGGTTACGGCTATATGATAGGACATTCCGGAAAGAAGCTGCTCTTCATGGGACAGGATTTCGGACAGGAAAGAGAGTGGAGCGAGACAAGGGAGCTGGACTGGTTTTTGCTTGGCGAAGAGCAGAATAAGGGAATGCAGGAGTATGTAAAGGAGCTGTTGGCTATTTACCGCAGATATCCGGCGATGTACTCCATTGATAATGACTGGGCAGGCTTTGAGTGGCTCAATGCGGATGATGCGGATCACAGTGTCTACAGCTTCTACCGTAAGGACGAAACGGGCAAAAACAACATTATGTTTGTGCTGAACATGACCCCCATGAAGTGGGAAAACTATAAAGTAGGCGTGCCTAAGAAGAAAAAATACAGGCTTCTTTTAAACAGCGACGAAAAGCGGTTCGGCGGAAATGGAAGCGAGATTCCCGCTGAGATTATGGCGGTAAAAGAGCCATGTAATTTCAAGGATTACAGCATTACCTTTGATCTTGCGCCTTATACTGCCGCGGTATTTATCTTTTAAGCCGTTTACGGCAGCGATTAACAGCATGAAAGAATATCGGACTGCTGCAATTTTTTAAATAATCGGCATATAATAATAAAGCCACACATTCATGAAGATATGGGTGTGTGGCTTCTTTATATCAATCCCTAAATTCCGAAGAAGGAGAGACTGATTATGTGCACGGCGGCAACTTATAAGACAAAGGATTTTTATTTCGGACGTACTTTGGATAATGGATTTTCTTATGGGGATGAGGTTACGGTCATGCCCAGAAATTACCCTCTCCGTTTTTTGGAGATGGGGCAGAGAAAAACGCATTATGCCATGATCGGCATGGCCTGTGCGGTGGAAAGCTATCCTCTGTATTACGATGCCGTAAATGAAAAGGGCGTGGGAATGGCCGGGCTTAATTTTGTCGGCAATGCGGTTTATCGGAAGCGGGAGGAAGGAAAGGATAACATTGCACAGTTTGAATTGATACCATGGATTCTCTGCCAGTGTGCCACCGTCGGGGAAGCAAGGGAGTTTTTGCCACGAATTAATATAACCAATATTCCTTTTAACGATAAGCTGCCCCTTGCGCAGCTACACTGGATTCTTGCGGATAAAAAGGAATCGGTGGTAATTGAGTCGGTGGAGGCCGGTTTAAGGATATATGATAACCCGGTGGGCGTTCTGACAAATAATCCGCCTTTTGATATGCAGATGGCGGCTTTACGAAATTATATGGCGCTGTCGGTGCAGCCGCCGAAAAATACCTTTGCGCCGGGACTTACCCTGGACGCGTACAGTTATGGCATGGGAGCAATTGGCCTTCCGGGAGATTTATCGTCGCAGTCGAGATTCGTCAGGGCGGCGTTTACCAAAATGAATTCCGTTTCAGGGGATGGCGAAAAGGAAAGCGTCAGCCAGTTTTTTCATATTCTGAATTCCGTAGACCAGCAGAGGGGCTGCTGCAAGCTTGAGGATGGTAATTGTGAGGTCACGATTTACACCTCCTGCTGTAATGCAGATAAGGGAATCTATTATTATACCGCTTATGACAATCATCAGATTACCGGGGTGGATATGCACAGGGAGGATCTGGACGCGGATAAGCTGGTGCGTTACGAAACGATCAGAGAAGAGCAGATCAGGATGCAGAATGGGTAGGATGTCATCTATATAGTCATTAGATTGCATTATAATATCAAAAATCGTTTCTTCTATCACTTTTATGCAAATATCAGTATGTTTTTTTATATCATTGCCCCAAAATCGAATCACGGTCCATACACAGGATCTCCTCAAGATATTTTTTAACGATTTCAATGTTTTATGCTTTCCAGGTGGTCGTCAACATTCGTCTGTCGGCAATGAATTGTTTGGCGGCCTTAATAGCGTGTTGTACAAATAGATCAAGGGTATCATTGACTTTGTATATTCTATCATTGTTTTCGGTAATACCAGACATTGCGTACATGCCATGCCAGCCATTAAGCGAATAAGAGCCTCCGCCATTTACCATGTGTTTAAATTCATCCATATTTAAAAAAGAACCATCAAGCGTAACTGCTACAGACCAAAATAATCCTTCCATTGCATTTTTTGAAAATGTCACATCCCGACCGACTCTATCACGGATACTGGTTTTAGATTGAATACATCCAAATACGTGAACATCTCCGTGGATAGATTGTATTGCATATAAATCGAAATCTTTTCCCCAGGAACTAAGTCCGATAATATCGTCAAAGGTATTAGTTAGTGATCCTGCTTTAATCATTTTGGTTAAATCAGATTGTAAAATAAATTTGATTTCATTTTCCTGTAACTCCTGATTGTCAATACTGGCAATATACCGTTCAAAGGAATGGCCGCTGGTTTTTATCCAACTTTGGTGTGCGGAGAGACACCGTTCAAGAACATCTGCCTGCATTTCTTCTGAAATGTCAAAATCTGATAAATTTGCTACATTCAATTTATGAATTAAAGATATATTTTTCCATATTTCATCTTCCGAAATTACATTAGAATAATGTAGCAGGGATTCTACGAGAGTTTTATCAATGGCCTTTCGCTGTGCAGCTAATTTTGCTGTCTGAGGTTTTTTATCATGGCATTCAATGAGATATTCTTCCTGCCATGTCTTAGTATATGTTTTTTTGCAAAAGGCAAAATAGTCCGAATTATTGTTCATTACGATACTCCTTTAATAGGTTCCTTATTTCCATTCCCCAGGCATATGCCAGAAGTGGAGGAACGGCGTCGCCGATTTGTTCGTATTTGTCCTGTATTGCACGATCAATATGAGGAACAATATATGGCCCACCTTTAAAATCATAAGCATCTGGAAAAGATTGCAGTCTTGCACATTCTCTGACAGTTAGTGCACGGTCGTGAAAAGGATGAACAAACTCATCCAGACAATGGCTTGTCACAGTAGGGGAGGCTTCATCAGGCTTTAGTCGGTAATTGCGCTTAATAAACATTTTTTGGGGTAACACACGTCTTTTTTGTAGTTCTTCTCTTTCAGCTCCAATGTAATGATCGAACAGATCTTTTAAGCTTTCGCCCTGCTTAAGTAATGAAAATCTTTCAAGGGTACATGCCCTGTGTCGCATAGGCATATGGTATGAAAGATTTTCTGTTGTGTCAAAGCCAGTTTTCCAAAAAATGTTATTTCTCATCAATTCTGCGTAGGCAGATGTTGACTGTGTATAGTTTTTCTTTTCTATTCCGGAATTAGGAATAACGTTTGGAAGCCCACAAAATGCTTCTTTTACGGTAATTGTTTTACTACAAGTGGGGGGTGGAGAAGATAATTTAAGATTTCTGTCCTTTGTGGCAAGGATAAAAAATCGGTTTCTTCTTTGAGGGACTCCATAATCTGCAGCATTTAATATAAACTCTTTATAATTTGTATATCCAGCTTCCTGTAATTCTTTCTTAAGTATGTTAACTATAAGTTCTTTTGAATTTTTGGCAACAGTTTTAGTGGTGATAGCTGGTACATTTTCAAATAAAATCATTTTGGCATTAACAATTTGAGCGATGCGGATACCTTCCCGAAAAAGGAACTGCCTGTCGTCGTAAAATGAGCGGGATGTATTTCCTGCGGTTGAAAAAGTTTCACATGGCATTCCTGATGTGACCAGATCAATTTTATCATTTGGAATATAAGGGAGAATTTGTTCAGACCTCACATTCCTTATGTCGTCATGAATTATATGTACTTCTGGATGATTAGCGGAATATGTATCCACACAGCTTTTAATATATTCAATAGCTATTTTAGTTTCAAATCCGGCGGCATGTAATCCTGTGCATATTCCACCGGGACCACTAAAACAATCGATGTGTGTGAATGCCATTTTTATTTCCTCCAAGGTGAATTGGTGTTGTTATCGTTTAATTAATGCATATAAGTTGGTATGAGAGGTTTGTAACTGTTTTATACTTATTAGGCGTAATACTAAATATTTCTTTACTTTGGCATTTGCCATATTTTAAATTGCATATGGGATTGTCAAAGCAAAATCAGAGTGATTTCCTAATAGGTGATATCCCAGATATGTAGCTAAATTGTAGCAGAGAACAAAGAGCGTGTCAACAGCAAATTGGAGAATACTTAGACGAAAAAACATATATAATAGTTAGCATATAGGATAATAATTGAATAGAAATTAGAGGAGTGGTATAATATTTTCAATTCACGGAAAGGGAAAAATGGTGATAGAATATTACTTCGGCAAATGATTTTTTCATGGGAAAGGATAATATATGACAAAATATGAGAAGGCGGTTATTCTTTGGCATAATAAAAATATAAAAACGGATGCACAGCTGGCGGAGGCATTAAACGGACACAGTATTTCTTTTGCCTATCATTCTGGCAGAATTGAGAATGATAAGATTACTTATCATGATACCAGAGAAATTTTTGAGCATGATGGGGTAACTTCTTATACCGGGGATTTGCGGACATTGTTTGAAATTCGTAACGCGAAAGAAGCAAATGAAATGATTCTTATTTCTTTTCAAAAGAGACGTAAATTGGACGAGTATTTTGTTATGGAGTTACACAGACGTTTGACTCAAAATACTTATGATACGCGCAGATGGCAAATAGGAGAACGGCCCGGAGAATATAAACGTCATGATTATGTAACAGGAAAAGAAGAAATTGGCGCTGCTCCGGAAGATGTGGCGGAGGAGATGGAGGAGTTACTTGCAGAGCTTACAGAAATTTCAAATGACAAGGCGCTGACTGCGGCAGCGTATTTTCATGCAAAATTTGAAAATATTCATCCGTTTGCAGATGGAAATGGACGTACCGGGCGTTTGGCAATGAATTATTTTTTGATTATGCATGAACATCCGCCGATCATTATTCACGAAGACGATCGGAAAGATTATTATACTGCTTTGGAAGCGTGGGATATCAGACAGGACCTTGATGTGCTTTGCAGTTTTTTGAGAGAGCAGACAGCGAAAACATGGGAAAAACAGATTGCCCGCATGGAAAAAAATGAAAAAGGTTAAGAAAAGGGGCGGTTATGCCGAAATAAAGGGTGAATGTGAAAGCATTCGCCCTTTTTGTACATAGAATTAAAAAATACACTACATTTTGTATGGGGACGATTATTTTATGAAAATTACGTTTGACCACAATACGGTAAATCAAAATGTAGACAGGGCGGCAACTGCATATCGGGACACCCAAACGCCGAGGACGGAGCGGGCGGGTGATTATGCATTAGACATTTCTGGCAAAGTTATGGATAACAACGCTTACGGGGGTCACGGAAAGACCGCAGAAGAGGTTATGCAGGATGCGGGCGCAATTGACGTGGCCACGCAGACGGACTTTATGACAGTGATGTCTAATACTATGTCTGAGGAAGATTTTGCCAGACTGCAAAAGGAAGGCTATTATCCTGGGGATATGGAGATTGAAGAGGTTGTCACCATTGTCGACACAATCAAGGCGGAGCTTATCAGGGGCGGTACAGAAGTAGCAGGTTATACCGATGATCTGGATATGGAGACGCTGGCGCAGATTACGGGAAGCGAGGCTTTTGCCGCAGAAATAGCGAAGCAGTTTCGGGCTTATGATATTCCGCTTACAAGAGAGAATGTGCAGGCGGCCAAAGAAGCTTTTGAGAGGGCCATGCAGACAGGACAGCCCGGAGAAGGTACGGTAAAATATATGGTGGAAAACCGTATGGAGCCCACCATTGACAATCTCTATATGGCGGATCACAGCGCGGCTTCGGACAGCCACAGGCAGGGTCATGGCTATTATGCTTCGGACAATACGGGTTATTACGCTAAAAAGGCGGAGGATTATAACTGGGAACAACTTCGTCCGCAGATTGAGCGGGTGCTTGAAGAAGCGGGACTTGCGGTCAGCGAGGATAATGTGCAGAACGCGCAGTGGCTGATTGGAGTGGGCGTACCCCTTACCCCGGAGACGGTGGGAGCGCTTCATGAGATAGAGAAGGCAGGGCAGCCTTGGGATCAGGCGAAAATTTTGTCTGCCGTTGCGGCGGCTATCTCCGATGGAAAGAAAGCGGGAGATGCGAATCTGGCCGACGGCAGAAGCGAGCTGGAGCGGGCGGCGGATTATGCGGAGAGCTATGCCCGGATCAGCGATGAGGCGGTAGATCTGGCTGTCTCGGAGAATAAGGAATTGAATCTGCGCAACCTTGAAAAGGCGCAGGAGCAAATAGAAGCTGGCTATGTGGCGGATATGCCCCAGGCAGTCGCACAGAGGCGTCAGCTTGAGGAAGTAAGGCTGATGATGACCATTGAGGCGAACCGAAAGCTCATGGCCAGCGGATATGCCATAGATACGACGGAATTGGAAGCGTTGGTGGAGGCTTTAAAGAAGCTGGAACAGGAGCAGAACCAGAAGCTTTTCGGGGAATCCGATTCTGCGGCAGCAGCAGGAAAAGCGGCGCTCTATCAGGAAGTACAGCAGAAGACGGCTGAAATTCCTTATCTGCCGGCAGCGGTACTTGTCCGTTATATAGGAGAAGAGGAAGCTTTTACGCTTGACAGCGTATATGAGAACGGAACAGCTCTTAAGAATGCCTATGAATCGGCAAGAGAATCCTATGAGACGCTGATGACGGCGCCAAGGGCGGATATGGGTGATTCCATTCGCAAGGCTTTCCGCAATGTAGACGATATTCTGACGGATATGGGACTTGAGGCAAACGAAGAAAACCGCCGGGCAGTGCGGATTCTTGGCTATAACAGTATGGATATCACGGACGACAATATAGACGCCGTGAAGAAATACGATATGGAGCTTCGCCAGACGATTCGCAGAATGACGCCTGCGGCATCCCTGCAGGCCATCCGCGACGGCAAAAATCCGCTTACAATGTCCGTTTCCGAGTTGAATCAATATCTGGACGAGAGTGGTGCAGACGATACTGCAAGAGAAGAGAAATTCAGTAAATATTTATATAAACTGGAAAAGAATCACGCGGTCACGGAGCAGGAGAGAGAAGCCTATATCGGTATCTATCGGATGTTCCGCCAGCTGGAAAAGACGGATGATGCGGCGGTGGGAAGCCTGTTAAAAGAAGGCGCGCAGATTTCTTTCAGTAATCTTCTAACAGCCATGCGCAGTACCAGAAAACAGGGTATGGATTACCGGGTGGACGACAGCTTTGACGGTGTGGAAGGTACCATGAAAAACAAGTCCATTACGGATCAGATTTTAAGCGGATTCCCGGTGCTGGGGCAGGAACATGTGGAAACCGGAAAACAGGAAAGCGGCCAGGGGCGGCAATCCTCACAGCAGTCGGAGGACTATTATCATATGCTGGCAGGACAGATTGCGGATACTCTGGAGCCGGAGGCGCTGGCGGCGGCAGAGATCACCGCGGAAACGACGATGGAGACCTTTGCGGACAGCCTGCGGCAGCAGACGGCGGACGCGTCTTTAGAGCAGGCGTATATGCAGGAGCAGTTACAATCCTACCGAGGTCTGGAAAATATCGAGGAAGCGGTGGTACAGGAGCTGTTAGCTTACAGGCAGCCCGTGACGGCAAATAATCTGGAAGCGGCATCGGCTCTTCGCAAAAAACCGGGGGCGCTGTATCGGAAGCTCCGGGATTTGGAAGGCGGCACAGACGTTTCCGAAGGAATGACAAAGGCGAAAGCGCTGACAGAGAGCCTGACGGATAAGGAGAGCGCACAGGAAGCTTACGGACAGATGCAGGAAGCGTTTTCTTCTGTTCTGGAGGAAGCCATAGATGCGCCCGACGATTATCTTGATCTGCGCACCCTGCAAAGCTGTCAGAAACAGCTTGCTTTGGCAGGAAGCTTTGCCAGAGAGGAAAATTATCAGATTCCCGTGGAAATAAACGGCGAGCTGACGGCCATTAATTTAAAGGTTCTCCATGGCGGGGAGACGGGCAAGGTAAGCGTTACCACGCAGACAGAGGAGTACGGCCAGATTTCGGCCAGATTTTCTCTTAAAGAACAGACCATATCCGGCTATATTGCCTGTGAAAGCGCAGAAGGAACCCGGTGGCTGCAGGGCAGACAGGAGGAGTTTAAAACGGCTCTTACCGATGCGGGAGAAGAAAAAGAAGTCGGCAGTCTGGTAGTTCTACAGGGCAGAGAGATAAACGGCGAGGATTATAAAACGGAAGACGCAGAGAATGGGGCGGGAGATCAGACAGCGCAGCTTTATGAAATTGCAAAAGCGTTTATCACGTCCCTGACGGCATAAAGAAGGAGGAAACGATTATGAAAATCAGTTACAATGCACCGGCAATGCGTGCCAGTAATGCATTAAACGCATCGGATAATAGGGTATCGCAGTCTTTAACAAGGCTTTCTTCGGGTCTTAAGGTGACGGCGTCCAAAGATAACCCTTCCGGATATGCAATCGGCAGAAGGATGAATACTCAGATTACATGAGTCGGTACGGCTACCAAGAGCTCCCAGAACGGGATTTCCGTTATTGAAACGGCGGACGGCGCGTTGACGGAAGTGCACGAGATGCTGCAGAGAATGAACGGACTGGCGGTTAAGGGCGAAACGGGAACGCTTACCTCTTCCGACCGCATGACGCTGGAGCAGGAAGTAAAGCAGCTTAAGAAAGAAATTGCCAGAGTTGCTTCCGATACGCAGTTTAACGGGCAGACACTTCTTGACGGTACGTTTGATCTGCGCGGTTATACCAACAATAATAAAATCCGGGTGGATTACTATTCGGATGAAGTGATGGCTAAAGTCTATTCCATCAGTGCGCTTTCGGTTGCCTATGACGGCGAAGGTAAAATTGATAAGGATGCTACCACGCTGGTTTTGGGGCCGGAATTTCCGACCGGTGTGGAGATTTCCGAGACTACAGAAACCAAGATTACGCTGACGGGCCCGCTGGATTTTAAGATGACCATTGAAATTCCCAAGGATGCAGACGGAAACGCGGTTAGTGGAAATATATTGGAGAAAGATCCCGTTACTGTTCCGGCGTTTAATGTGACATACAATTACACCTTCAATACACAGGCATCAGAGTGGCAGGCGGGACCGCTTACGACTGATTTTGAACAGCAGCTGCAGGCGGCTATAGCTGCCGGAACTACGGATATTCCGGAAGATGCGAGAGTTCACAGCTCGGTCTATGATGAAGCGAATGGACAGTGGAATATTATTGTCAGAAATGACAGTGGGTTCCAGTTAGCGATACCGGCCGGTGCAGTGCCGCCTGCTGTTCCGGATACGAATCCGCCTGCCTTGACACAGCCTGCTAATGCAACGGTTGCGGTAGGAGGCGGACAGGCGACGCCCACGCAGGATCTGCTGATTGATATTACGGGTATCGGCGCCATGGATACTCAGACCGGCGCAAACGAGGGCCAGCAGCTTGCCATCCGCATTCCGACGATTTCTTTGGGCAGGATGAATCTGGAAGATTTAACCCTGAAGTCGGACACAAGTGAGGAGGATTCCATAAAAGCCAGCGCCGAAGCCAATCGGTCGATCAAGAGCGCGATCCTCTATGTGTCGGATGCGAGAAGCAGATTGGGCGCGTACCAGAACCGTCTGGAGCATACGGTCAATAATCTGGCGGTGTCCAACGAGAACATGACGGCATCCTATTCCCGCATTATGGATGTGGATATGGCTGAGGAAATGACAAACTATACGACGGAGCAGGTAATTTCGCAGGCGGCGGTTTCCATGCTGGCGCAGGCAAACGAGAGACCCGCGCAGGTGCTGCAATTGTTGCAGTAACCGCCAATGGTACGGGGCTGCGAGTGGAATAAAAACAGGGAGATCATAACATGACCAGGGAATTAAAACAGGAGTATACCCTGCGGATTACGCAGGCAAATAAAACACAGTTGATTACCATTCTCTATGAGATGGCCCTGCTTTATGTGGATGAGGCGAAAGCGGCGCTTGCCGCAGGCGACAGACCGGGGCTTAAGGATGCGGTGCGCAGGATCCAGGGCTGCATGTGCGAGCTGATGGATTCCCTGCATCTGGAGTATGAGGTGGCGCAGAATTTATTACAGCTTTACCTTTACGTGAACAGAGAGGTGGCGCGAGCTGCCCTGCGCGGGGAAGAAGAACATCTGGAGAATGTCCGCCCGGTGCTTGAAAAGCTGGCGACGGCTTACCGGCAGATAGAAGGACAGGATGCTACCGGCCCGATCATGGGCAATGCGCAGACCGTATATGCAGGACTCACTTACGGCAGAGATACGCTCACGGAGAATATGGCGGATCCTGCCGCAAACAGAGGCTTCTGCGTCTGAAAATGGGTTTTGCGCTCCGCGGACGGTAACATCGGATTTACGGAAGCGTCAGCGGGCGAATGGCATTAATACGATCTTCATCAGGCAGCGGATCAGTTTCCGCTGCCTTTTGTAACAGATATTTATACCGCTTCATGACAGCGTTCAGCTCATAAATATAGCAGTCGATCAGATCGGGATCGGTGGCGTTGTCAAAACCCGTGTAAGCGTTTTCCAACGCATTTCTTGTGAGGAGCAGTTCATCTCTTAAAGTCAGCTTTTGCCTGTCCACAATGATGTCACTCTCTGCCGGGATGCAGGGACTTTGTCTGAATATCATTTTCATATCGGGTTTTCCGCCTTTCTTTTTATGGACAATTATTGTAAATAATTCCTCCTGTTACCAGTTTAGGTAATAATTTCCAGAAATATTCATGTAATATTACGCATGCCTCAGACATATGGTGTATGGAGACAAGATACAGGGGCGGATGAATTTAATGGAAAATTTAAGTGGTGCGGCAATTATATTGGCAGTGTGTCTGATTGTTCTGGCAATCGGGGCCCTGGGGCGGAAGGCGGAATGGCTGATTAATTTTGTTCTCCGCGCGGTGATGGGTACGGTGGGCATTTACGCGCTCAATTACCTGTTGGCGGCCAGACAGCTGCAGGTAGCGGTGGGAATTAATCCATTTACCGTTTTGACATCCGGAGTCCTTGGATTTCCGGGGATTGCCGTACTTTACGGGATTCATTTTTTCAAAATCTTGTAAGTAATTCACAAAATTATTTTTTTTGCACCGCAGCTATAGACAAGATTTTTTGTTGTGCTATAATTCAAGTCACAACTCAGGAAATTTCAGGCAGAGCCTAATTCTGAAAAGGTTCTGCATTCAAGCCTTATGGCGTCGGGAAGTTCTCCCAATTATTTCGATGAGTCAAAATAAAAATGCGGAGGTGGTTTTATTGGACTGAATAACGGGCAATTTATTTTACTTTTTCTGCTTTTGCTTTCTGCATTGGCGGATTTAAAGACTGACCGGATTCCAAATGGGTTTATACTTTTTGGCATCGCGTGCGGAATTGTGGACAGTATCTTATCCGGCCGGGAAATAACAAGTATTTTGGCATCTGTGTTTTTGGCGTTTTTGCTTATGTATCCATTGTATATGATTGGCGCTTTCGGCGCCGGCGATGTGAAGCTGCTTATTCTGATCGGAGCCTTTCAAAGACCGGGAGAGCTTATGACCATACTGGCAGGGGCTTTTGTAATCGGAGCGGGATTTTCGCTGATTAAGCTTGCCACAGAGAAAAACGGCGTGGAAAGGCTGCGGTACTTTATTTCTTATCTCCAGGACGTATGGCGGACAGGACATTGGAAAATTTATGGAGAAAATTTGAAAAAGGATTATCACACCTGCTGGAAAAACAAAATTCATTTTGCGGTGCCGATTCTGTTCAGCACGGTGTGCAGAATAGGAGGTTTATTTTGAAACAAAAGATTATGGCAATCTGTGATACGGAGGAGGGATATGCTTTCCGCATGGCGGAATATATTCTGGAAAAGGTAAAGCTTCCCTATACGCTGCATTTGTTTACGGCGGTGGAGGAATTGAAAAAGTTTGCGGGGCGGGAGGAGATAGAAGTTCTTCTTATTGCGGAAGGTGCATGGAGGCTGATCCGGGAGGAATTTGTCAGAAGTCAGGTGGCGCAGATGTTTGTTTTGCAGGAGGGAGAAGGAGAAGAACAGGAGGAACTGTGCTGTATCAACAAATACCAAAGCCCTGAAAAGGTGGTACAGAAAATGCTGGACGTCATTGCGGACGGAGAGGGATTTAAGGAATATCCCGAAGCCTCGGATACGGCGGCAAAGATGATAGGCATTTATTCGCCGGTGAAACGGTGTCTGCAAACGTCCTTTGCACTGACATTAGGACAGCTTTTAGCCAGGGAACACAGGACGCTCTACCTGAATTTTGAAATGTATTCGGGACTGGGAGAGCTTCTGCAAAGAGAGTATCAGACGGATATGCTGGATGTGATGTACTATTTTCAGAGCGCGAGGGAAAAACTGGCCCTGCGGCTGCCCGCAATGATCCAAAGTGCAGGCGGACTGGATTACATACCGCCCATGCAGTACGCGTTGGGAATCAGAGAGGTGCCGGGTGAACAGTGGCTTGCACTGTGCAGGGATATTGCGGCGATTGGGGAGTATGAGTATCTGATTCTGGATTTGGACGACGGGATAGACGGACTTTTTGACCTGTTAAAGAACTGTCGCAAAATTTATACCATTACAAGGGACGATCCCTTTGCCATGGCCAAGTTGCGGCAGTATGAGCAGATGCTGCAGCTCGGGGAGCTGGAGGAAATTACGGAAAAGACTGTAAAGTGCCGTTTCCCGATTTTTAAGCAGCTTCCGCAGAGCCTTGATATGATGACCCACGGGGAACTGGCCGGTTATGTGAAATCCATAATAAAAGAGGACATCTATGAATAGTGCGGAAGAAAGAAGAAGGCTTTTAAAGGAAAAACTGTTTGCGAGTATTGATTATTCCAGAGAGAGCAGCAATGAGGAAATCAGGGATCTGATAGACGAGCTGCTGGTTAAGGAAGGGCGGGAGAGCCCGCTTTCACTGGCGGAGCGAAACCGCTTAAGAAGAGAACTTTTTCACGCGGTTCGAAAGCTGGATGTGTTGCAGGAGCTGGTGGATGATCCGCAGATTACGGAAATTATGATCAACGGGCCGGATAATATATTCATTGAGAATAACGGCCAACTTATCAAAAGCGATCTGCATTTTGACAGCGAGGAAAAGCTGCACAATGTGATACAGCAGATCGTGTCGGACTGCAACAGGACAGTCAACGAGGCGTCTCCCATTGTGGACGCGAGACTGGAAAACGGGGCCAGAGTCAATGTGGTTTTGAATCCTGTTGCGCTAAACGGACCCATCGTTACCATCAGACGCTTTCCCGACAAACCGATTACCATGGAGAATCTGGTCAGTTTCGGCTCTGTAACAGAGGAAGTTTGCGAGTGGCTGAGCAGACTTGTAAAGGCAAAGTATAACATTTTTATAAGCGGTGGCACAGGATCCGGAAAAACCACGTTTCTGAATGCGCTCTCCAATTATATACCCGGCACGGAGCGGATTATCACGATAGAGGACAGCGCGGAATTGCAGATCAAAAGCATTCAGAACCTTGTGCGGATGGAGACGCGAAATGAAAACGTGGAGGGCTGTCGTGAGATTACGATACGGGATCTCATAAAAACGTCTCTGCGAATGCGCCCGGATCGGATTATTGTCGGGGAAGTCCGTGGCGGCGAGGCCTTTGATATGATGCAGTGTTTGAACACGGGTCACGACGGTTCCATGTCCACGGGACATGCCAACAGCTCACGGGATATGTTAAGCCGTCTGGAAAATATGATTCTCATGGG
>ERZ779632.522-NODE-522-length-21636-cov-30.519299_pt1 | contig 21636 bp, 18 predicted proteins | sample MGYA00514194_ERZ779632 | MGnify/ENA primary metagenome ERZ779632 (study PRJEB29562, sample SAMEA4376704) | mouse gut metagenome | isolation source: Cecum | study: EMG produced TPA metagenomics assembly of the A DSS colitis mouse model was used to assess the...
AAACTATTAAAAATATGCCACTTCACACAAAAATAATATAGGTATCTGCCGTGTTTCTGATAGTGTTTACAGTAGCAAATACCTATATTTTTAATGGTTTACAGTCTTTGGTGTGGTGTGTTCCTGAAGATATGGACTATTTTTATCTTGCTTGGAATAGTGCATTTTTAGCAAATTTTTATCTGTATTGTTAAGATATTAAATGCTTTGATCATAAATTAAACGGCTGTTCCTAAAATAATCTTTTACCAATTTATCGATATTATTATCAGTTAGACAACATACTTCATCAGATGGAAGATAACTATATCCTTTTCTGGCATAATCCAGAATATCAAAATCCATAATCTTTACATCATTTTGCTTTTGGCCTACCAGATTTTGTACAATCTTATCTATATATGGTCGGATAGCTTTGTATACTGCATTGTTCAGATATTCTTTTCGGCATTCATCTAAATAATTTCTTGTATCAATATAATTTTTGAGACTTGATGCAAAAATATCCCTGATTCTGTCTGGAGCAAATGCATCCAGCTCAAGTCCTTTTGGAAGTCCATTTATGCCGCCTGTCTTTTCCAACCACTTTTCCATATTTCCTTTCGGCGAATACCAATTGTTTTCTAACTCTTCCCTGGTAAGCTGCTCTGGATTTATACCTATACGCTTTGCGTGGACTTTGCAGCTGTCCATTTTCAATAATTTAACTATATCTTGTGCGTGTTCTTTCAGCGTATCTGCAATTTCAAACCCAGCTGGATCGTAATCACTTAATATCATAAAATAGATATCATGCACTGGCTCATGTGAATTATCTTTTATTTTTCTTATAAAACTTTCCATAGCTCCTAATGAATTAAGTCCTTTGGAGCTATAGCATGAGCAGCCGATAAGATCGCTTATATCCCTGACTAATTTATATGTAGTGTCTTTTTCTACAGATATTACAATATTTCTGTATGGTGAAAAAGAAAAATAACTTTTAACGTCCCTGTTTCTGGATTCATCTTCAATATTTAGTTCTTTATATGACAGCACTCCTTCTTTCACAAACTGTGCCAGGTATTTTGACAGAAGACCGTCCCAGTTCTTAATAGAACTTTCTTCATTGTCTGATTCAGTCAGCATGTCCAGCTTATCCAGTGTTGGCTTGACTGTTGAATACCAGAGACTTCTAAGCGTACGGTCATATGTACATTTTCCAAAATCACGCTCATTTATGATAATGTTTCTAATTAATTCTGATTTTGTGAACTACCCATTGTCTAAAGCCAATGGGATTGCGCCCACATTATTTCAATCCGCCTAATAAATTTTTCAGTTCTATTTTTGGTATATCTATTACATGCTTATCTAATTTAACAATTTTTTCTTTCAATAAATATTACTCCTTTATATTAAAATTATGTTTATTTTATAAGTATGGATATAATAGTGTGTGCCTTCTGACATATCCATCTATTGATATGGTTCGTATCCTACATATTAGGATATAAATTTTTACATTGAATATGGCGTTTGACTATGAAATTTCTTGTCTAAAATACTTTTTGTTCATCTTTTTTAATTTCTCAAAAAGCATACTTCACATTACCTTTTTAATTGTCAAAATAACTATGTGTTGCTCTTTTTATTTCTCTTATTGCAAAATCTACATCTGCCTTTGAAAAGTATTCAATTCCATATTTTTGTTTATGATATTTAGCCCTGTTTTCTGCATTTTTTATCCCTAATTTTTTTAATAAGTCTATCATTTGCATTTTAGTAAAAATATTTTCCTGATAGCGAATTAAAAAGTCCGTCAGTGTGCGAAACTGCACTGGATATGAATTTTTGTTTTTATAATATTTCTTTACAAGTTCATGATTATAAGTATCCTGTACCAGCTTCAGATTTTCTCTGGCTTTTTTCCATCTGCTTTCCCATCCAGCTGTAAACTCTTTTTTCAGCAATTGAAAATTCTGATCAGATTTAGAAAAATGGATCCCATTATTGAGCTTTCTCCATTGTCTGCCAGTTGAGCGTTCTTCAAATCGTGCCTGTGCTTGTTCAAACGTATTTCCTGTTATCTCAGATTTTGCAGCACGATCATAATTTTCAACCTGAAAATAATCGTTCTTAATAGCAATGGAAAGCTGGTTTTCGCTTATCAGTTCTACAGTCTTATATTTGTTTTTTACAGAATAACTTAAAGCCAATGCACTTATTATGTACTTATTCAGTTTTGCAAATGATAAATAGTGATCGCTGTTATAATTATCCAGCCTCATATCTGCCCTTGAAATTCGATATTCGCATATTCCATTTTCATTTAGAATTGTATTAAACACATTTTTAAAATCACTAAATTTAAAAACATCACCATTCAATTTATTTGGATTTATTACACTTGTAGCAATTGTTCCCGCTTTGTTTACTCGTGTTGCTATACAATTGGATACCTGATTTTTATCAGTGGGTATCGTCTCTTCGCTTTTGATCTCTAAAGTATGAAAACTTCCGTTTAATGAATAATTCTGCCTTTTTTCGTTTTTCAATACAAATTACCTCTCTTTAATAAATAATTAGTTTTTAAGAAGATATGGCACACAAAATTTATCCCCTCAATTATTTACTTCTCTTTTTTACTGGAACGTTTGCATGAAACGCGATCATCCGATATATAAAAAAGAGAGTGTGAGAAAAATCATCGGTTCTTTCTGAACTTTGGGTATTATAAGGATAAAAAGCAGGTAGCGATATCTGCTTTTTATTTTTGAAAATATATTCTCATTTTTGGGTATTTATGGTATGATTGATTATATAAAACAAGAGTTAGGATAATGATTATGAAATACTATGAAACAACGGATTATTCCTTCCTTTTAGATGAAAACCATTTTGTTTATGGCTACCAGGAAGATAGCGAAGCCTTACATATCTTTATAAAATCAAGACCTCATAAATGCCGCTGTCCTGTATGCGGCATGGAAAGCGACCAGCGGCACAATACCTATAAACGCACCTTTCAGGATACTCCTATTCGCTGTAAACAGACATTTCTTCATGCCAATGTTTATAAATATGACTGTCTTAATCCGGAATGCAGTTGTAAAGTTTTTATGGAAGATCTGCCTTTCGCAAAAGCTTCCCAGATCCGTACAGATGCCCTCAATACGCTGATCCTGGGAGTTTCCATGTTCCTGAGTAATGAGGGGGCAAGCAAAGTGCTTAAACTTCTGGGTGTTCAAATAAGTAATGATACGATCCAGCGCCTGTACGACAGGATCGGGTTCATTGATGACCCGGATGTGGAGGAAATTGGCGTGGATGATGTCGCAATCCGAAAAGGGCAGACTTACGCCACGGCAATTTATGACTTAAAAGACCATCATTTAATTGCGCTGCTTGATGGAAGGGATGGTGACACTTTAAAAGAGTGGCTTAAGAGACACAAAAGAATCCGGCTTGTGGCGCGTGACAGGGCCAGTGCCTATGCTTCCGCAATTAACGAGGTGCTCCCTGAATGTGTTCAGGTTGCGGACCGGTTTCATCTTCTGCAGAATCTGCTGGAATACCTGAAAGAAATCTTTAAAGAAGATATGCCGTCAGAAATTTTTATATGTGATGGGAAAGTCCTGGATCATCCGCCGGAAAAAGTATTAAGGGAAAAGAAACCGGATGAAAGACTGCTTGCGGGCATGAACTATGACAATTCCGTGCCTCTGGATGAACAGGGCGATGAGATCCTGTTTGATAATAAAAGACGCGATCTGGATTCCCCGCAATACAAAGCCCATGCGGAAAGCAGGAAAAAAAACAACAGTTAATCCGTCAGGTACAGTCGTACCGGGACAGTCATGAAAAGCAAAGCTTAAAGGCTGTTGCGGAGGAATTTCAGATTTCCTGTGCCACAGCAAAAAAGTACCTTCATATGACAGAAGACGAAATAAAACAACTGGATCGGCCAGGGAATTATAAAAAGCGTCAGACGATTATGGACTCCTACATAAATATCATTTTTAAAATGATGGCGGCCGGCATTTCGGATGACCTGATCTATTTTTATGTCATTTCAAAAGGTTACCGTGGCAACCGGAAATCTTTATTGAATTACATTTATTGTATCGAAAAGAATAATTATCCGGACCGAACGCCAATGAACCCCAAAAGGATTATGGAATGGGTATATCCGGAAGATGTTGTCAGAATCAGGAGGAATGATCTGCTGAGATATCTGCTCACAGTGAATCCCAAAACAAAGAAAGATGAAACAATCGGATGTTATATCCAGATAATTCTGGATAAATATGAAACAGCCAGAACTGTCCGGGAGATATTCTCCTCTTTCCATTCCATCCTTATGGGGAATGATCCGACAAAACTGGATGGATTTCTGGAAAAATATGGAGAATCAGGGATACAATCTTTTTGTAATGGAATCAAAGGGGATATCGCCCCGGTCAAGAACGCGATATCCCATGATGTAAGTTCGGGATTTGTTGAAGGAAATAACAACAAATTCAAACTCCTTAAACGTATTGTATATGGAAGGAGCGGATTAGTCAACTTGGAAAAGAAATGTAAGATTGCGTTTATGTCTGACGGTAAAGATTTTAACCTGAGTTCGCTAATATAAAACAAGCTGGCACAGTTATAATCTGCCGGCTTGTTTTCCATCATATAATACCCAAAGTTCAGAAAGAACCAAATCATCTCTCATACTCTCTTTCTATTTTTTGTTTTCAATTCATTTAAAGATTACATTTATATCGAAAAAGACTATGCTTTCACATAACCGATTCTTAGATTTGTGTTTTACTTTTTATGTCCAATATTGTTTTTGCACTCTTTTATTTTCAAATAAAAAAGACTTTTGGATATACCTGGTTCAGTGTAAATCTGTTTATTTGTTTTTCCGGATAATTTCATTTGTTCGATTTTTGAAAAATCAATCTCATGTTCGATTGGCCTTCCAATTTTAGGAAAAGTTGTGGCGTTTTTTAGCTTTTGTTCATCTACTGATGTCATTAATTTTTGTCCATTATTATTTTTAGACACATTAAATGATACACCAACGTTTTTTAACAATCCGTTCAGATCGTCAATGGCTCCCTGTCCTTTTTCAGAGGTGTTTTTATAGACATTATTATATACTTTTTAGTTTCCGTCATGGCTGGTATAGTTTCCTGCTATATCTGCAAATGGTTAAACGGTAATAACAAGGACAACAAGTAACCTAATGGGTGCTTTGCCACTGTAAAAAGAAAAGAAGAATCCCCGGTGCCGGAATACGGTTCGGGGATTTCGTTCTTTGTCTTTATAGACTTATTATATCCTTTTTCCTATTGGCAATTATAGAATATGCAAATTTTCGATTCAAGATGCATTTTCCTGATACCATGGTATTTTCTCAGGATAAATTGTCAGACTTTTTCATCCTCCAGAAAGCCAATTGTTCGATCATCCAAGACAATTCTACTCAGATTACCAGTTCCGCAAGCAATCGCGCTCCGATTTTTATCCCATGACGCAAATAATCCAGATTGGCTTGCGTTATGGAATCGTATAAATCTGTTGACACACTTTCAATCACACTTTCCATTTTTTCCGGAACCATGCCTTCTAAATTCATTTTCCGGATATCATTTGAGTATTTTTTGATTTTTGCCATTAAAATCTGATCATGTATCTTAACGAAATCAAAATATGGTGTATCCTGATCGGCTGCAGCTTTTTCCCAGAATAGAAATACAATCTCGTTAAGGTCTATTTGATTTTTGTTATCAGCTTCATTTTTTGTTTGCATTTTACGCACCTCCCTTCCATAGGGTTCATTATATATCATTAACTTTACGTAATCAATATTAATATTCATTATTTCTAATTAATATTAATTCACTTGTTTTATTTTTCAATAATTTATATAATAGTTTCATTAAAATGAGGAGTTTAACTTATGAGTGAAAAAAGAACTAGAAAATCTTGGACTACAACTATATATACAGATCTATTTCTAGGATTAAAAGAATTATCCGAAACAACAAGAATTCCAGTATCTAAGCTAACAGATGAAGCAATAGAAGATCTTCTAAAAAAATATGCTTCAAAAGAAAAATAGTACCAGAACTTCTAATTCTGGTACTTACAAAACCAATTTTTTATAAAAATACAATCACATCAAAAATCATTTAAATGATTTAAGAAGCTCTTTTTCAAGTTCCTGATAATCATATTCACGCTGGTGGAAGTTTGCGAAGCCGTTTTGCTTTGATTGCTGATTCTGATCGGATTTGTCCATTCGTTTTTCTGGTACCCAGTTAAATTTGTAGCCTGAGACAGGTCTTCCTCTTTTATGTAAATATATAGGCTCGCACTTAATATTTTTAAATGATTTATCAAGTGTTTGTATTTCAGAAATGGCTGGTTTTATTATCTTTTCCATTAACCGTCTATTTGCATAAGATTCTGGTACATCTAATTTTATTCTGAAATCATCAATATTATTAAATACAAATTCTCCTGTTGTTCTCCATTGTTTTAAGATTCGATACAAATTTTTAGCATATTTACTATGAAGTTCAACAAATTCTTTCAATTCAAATACTGTATATCCTTTTAGTTTATCTGTAAACTCGTTTAAAAGCCATGTAAATTCTGGATTTACTCTCACCGTTAACGTTTGATGATCTTTATCTATTGTAAAACGAGAAAATAAGTTAAACATATCAATTTTATTATCTGTAATAATTTCGCAATTTACAGACATCACATCTTTACTCATTTTTCGCAAATCTTTTACAAAGCTATCAATAGCTGTAGCTGTATATCCAGAAATAGAACGTAAATATTCAAAATCCATTATAACTTCCTTTTTTCCATTCTCTCTAACATTAGAACATATCGACATAAATAAATTCATATCATTTTTAGTAAATCCTTTAAAACTTAATTTATTCATATCATTTTTATATTTAACAATTTCTTTCGCCATATTTATCCTCCACATAAATCAATGTATAATATTTAATACCTATTGTCAATAATATAGTGTCTATAATAGAAAAAATGGTGTCTAAATACAGAAAAAATAGGGTCTAAATACAGAAAAAATAGGGTCCAAATACAGAAAAAATAGGGTCCAAATAACGCTACATCCCTTATCCAGAGCGGATTTCAGACACCCTAAAAGGTTTTAAAAAGATATTAAAAAGATTTATAAAAGGGAAAAATAATATAATATTCATGTTGTCCAACCGATACCCGACAATGGGAAGAGGTGTTCACATGGAAGTATTCGTAACATTTTTAGTCGCTATTACGCCACTACTTCTGATCGGCTGCAGCTTTTTCCCAGAATAGAAATACAATCTCGCTAAGGTCTATTTGATTTTTGTTATCAGCTTCATTTTTTGTTTGCATTTTATAAACACCTCCATTCTTTTGTATGATTTAGCTATATAAAATTATATATAATGTTATACACCATAAACTGTATTGTAAGAAAAAACTTGTAATGTTATTCTTAAATAAAAAAGGTGTTAGATAAATATGTGTAACTATACAAATAGGCATCAATGGACAATAACAACTGATAACGATTTATATGAAAAATTTAGAGAATTTTCTAAAAAGACGCGAATCCCAGCAACAAGACTTTTAGATGAATCCATTGAAGACCTACTTGTAAAATATGGTGAAATAGCAAAAGAAGATAAAAAAAATCCATAAATTGTAGGCCAATAAAAATATGAAAATATTCAACTAGAAGAAAATAATATAACAAGATTGGAATTAATGACAAAACTATTTTTTTAGAAGCTCTTCTTGATGATGGAAAAGAAGAGAAAGCACTGGAAGTTATCCGAAAAGTTCTAAAAGAAGCCGAAACGATCAAAGATGATAAGAAAGACTAAATCTTGTAAAAGTGCCAAAACTGCTGCATCTGGCACTTTTGTATTTTAACTACCTGATCACATCAAGAATTATTCTGACGGTTTAGCAGCTCTTTCTCCAGTGAATCATAATCATATTCACGCTGGTGGAAGTTTGCGAAGCCATTTTGTTTTTGTTGCTGACTCTGATCGGATTTGTTCATTTTATCTTGGATCTGATCAGCTTCTATCACTCTATTTTCTGGTGTAAAAGTAAATATGTAGCCTATAACTGGTTTGCCACGTTTATGAGCGTATTTTGTCTCACATTTCAGATCTTGAAAATAATTCTGCAAATTCTTCAATGCCCGATTTATAATATTCTGCATAAACTGTTTATTATTATAGCTTTCTGGACAATCCATTTTTATTCTAAAATCATTTACTTCGATTTCATATTTTCCAGTTGTCCTATACTGTTTTAATAATCTATATAATGACTTACTATACTTACTTTCAAGTGTCACAAATTCTTGAAGATCAAAACGTGTAAAATTTTTTATTAACTCATTTAGAATAAACCGAAATCTTTCATTAATAGAAACGGTTAATGTCTGTTTGTTTAAATTTATAGCAAATGTAGGAAACAAAACAAACATAATGATTTCTGTTTCTGTTTTTAATGAACAGGTTATTTTCATCAATTTTTCATTCATTCTCTTTAAGTCTTCAACAAATTGTTTTATTGAATTGGATTTTTTATAATTTGTTAAAATTCTTAATTCTGTGAAAGAAAAAGTTACTTCATCTGTACCTTTATCTTTCAAACGACTGCACAATGTTAATAAAAAATTAAAATCAGTAACGGTAAATCCCGTAAATTTCAAATTATTCATATAATTGTGGTATTTTACAATTTCATTCATCTTCAATCACCCCTATAATACATAGTCTATCTTATTTTGGTATGTATGTCAAACAAACCACGTGCTAATTCGGGTATTTTACTTACCAAAAGCGGGTATTTTACTTACCAAAAGCGGGTATTTTACTTACCAAAAGCGGGTATTTTACTTACCAAATAACGCTACATCCCTTATCCAGAGCGGATTTCAGACACCCTAAAAGGTTTTAAAAAGATATTAAAAAGATTTATAAAAGGGAACTCGGTTCCAATTACGAAAATAAATGCATTGATCAAGATTTCGTTATAACGACAGCAAAACCTACCATTTTACAAATAACGCCGTATTTGCCATTTTAATACATTTTTATCCTTCGGACGAACATTTCTACCCTAAACTCATTTAAAGCCGAATTTTGGGCAAATAACGCCATTTAAAAGCTATGTTTATCCACTTCAGATAAAATCACCGATTAAAATACAAAAAAGAAGTCCAATAAATTTTTTACAAAAAAATTGCAAGTTGTATTATTCTGTCGCTCACTCTATCAAGATAGATTGATTGAGTATAGTTATAATAGGTTTAGTTACATGAGTATAGTTCTGTATCACTGGGTAACATACCCTATGCTACTCAGTAACATAGGGTAAACATATATTCGATATGAATTTATAGTCTTTTTACTTGCGTAAATAAGCGTGTACAAGCCGATTCTAGCCGTTTTTGCTGCAAGGGTATATAAATGTACCCTAAAGGTATTTTAAGCCGAAAATCAAGCGTATATCCTTTAATAGACATAGTATTTAGCACCTAAAATAAAACCAATATTTCAAGTACATAAACGCTACTCAAAATATTGATTTTATTTTGCGATATGTTATAATTTGTTTATGTATACTTGGAGAAAAGTTCTCAATAATTATTAGATTTATATTAAACGAGTTTTTGAAAGGAGGGAGAAATAATGGCACAACTTATTACGTGGCAATGTAGAAAATGTGGCGTTACAGTAAGACATAGTACTAAACCAACTGATACCAGTATATCTAAATGTTCGGCGTCTTCAAATGGTCGTCATGATTGGAAAAACAGAGATAAAGATTAGAATATATGAAAAAGTTTCTTTTCTCTGTTTTTAAAATAATATTCAGGAATTCAAACGTAAATGTAGCTAAAGCTAAAAAGTTGTAAAGTTCTGTATAGATTCTTTTATAAAAAAGTTTCAATAATTAATTATTGAAACTTTTTTTATACCTGTAGAAAGTTGCCCGGCTGATTCCAAGCTGGCTCATGATATTCTGATCACTGTATCCGGATTCAAGTAATGACTTTACCTGGCTGATTGCATTCAGACGTTCTTTGGATGGTTTGCGTCCTGCACCACGGGCATTATGTACAAAAGTATTATCTTTTAATTTTTGATACTTTTCTTTAAGATCATCAAGCTGTTTTAAAAGATTTTCTCTGTCTGTTTCCATATTAGTTTCTTTAATTAATTCTTGAGAATTATGCTGTTTACCAGAATAAGTTTGAATTGCAGACAGTTGCTCCTGCAATTTTCGTCCGGCCTGCAGCAATTGATCATTTTTTTCTTCCAGTTCTTTAATGTAGTCTGCATCTGACAATGGCTGGTTCCAAAGATTCCGGAAACAGAATTGCAGATCACCATTCCGATCACGCTCCCAAATGTCAATATACGTTCTTTTTCCGTTACTTTGTGCGTGAGATACAATAATTCTGCCAGTTTTTCTGAAATAATCCGGCGCATCTATGGTCTCTCGAGATATTTTTATTGTATAGCCTTTAATCATCTGGTTTTGAAAAAAATATCCTGATTCCCCAACAGGTTGAAATTCATCCTTGCGAATACTATAAGTTTTTAAAAGTTTTAAAATTTCAGATTTTGTAATCCATTTCTTTTTCATACAGATCATCTCCATACTAACATCCTTTTAGTATCAGATATTAATTTATGATATTATAGTAACATGGATTATACAATTGTGTCAATAATTAATTTTTGAGGAAATATAAAAATAGTGTAATACACTACGTTGTAGTATATATGTATTACACTAATAAACAATATTTTAAACTATATGAAATAATTAAAACTATTAAATATTTTTTAAACTATCTGCAATACTTTTATAATGTTCATAGTTGGCGTTCATATCTTTTTCAATCAGCTTTGTAATGTACTCTGTCAGATTGCTACCATGAACGATTTTTATATCTTCCCACTTGTCAAGTAGCGTGATCGGCACGGCTACATTGATATTTTTGCAAGTATTTTTAATGTCTTTGGTCTTTGGTCTGCCTACTTTCCTCTTTCGTGTGGTCTGTGGCTTCTCCTGATTTTGTTCCGGCTCCGTCTGTTTGGGTTCGACTGTTGCTGGGGGGTTATTTTTAGGCGGTTCAGATTTCTTTTTATACTGGTCTTGTAAATTGCTTATACCGCTTTTATTTTTCAATGCCATATTATTTCAACTCCAATCTTTTAAGCGTTTCCGTTACAAATCCTCGGTAATCTATGTAAGGTTTATTATTATTTTTTCGTACATAATCACATAATGGTACTTGATTCAATGCAGATTCTTCAACCGCTATACCGCTTCTGATAGTAGCGTTATATACTGTTGTGTGTAATTGCTCCGAAAAATCAATAATCATATCCTGCATCTGTTTGGTTAGAGTGGTACGCTTATCATATTTTACCAACAAAATACCCAATACTTTTAGATCAGGATTCAAGGATTCTTTAATTTCATTTATACTTTGCTTTAAATCCATCATAGCCAAAAAACTATATGTCCTGCATTCACTAGGAATAATAATATTTTGACTTGCCACAAATGCGTTAGCTGTAATCATGGATATAGCAGGTGGGCAGTCCAGTATTATAAAATCATATTTGTTTTGAACTAATGCCAATACTTTTTTTAATGCTTCAAAATCTTTTAATTCCATTGTTAAATCATTCACTGCACTATCCGCAGGTAATAAGTCATAATATTTACAATTTAATATAGCCTGTTCGATATTACATAGATATTCATTATCAGTAGTTAGAACATTATACAGTGAATATTCTAAATCACTTGTATTGTAGCCAGAACTATATGTACTGTCTGCTTGTGCATCAAGGTCTATCAATAGCACACTCTTTTTTCTTAGTCCAAGTTCTGCAGCTAAATTTAATGCAGTCGCAGTTTTCCCTACACCGCCCTTTTGCAAGGCAATACTAATAGTGATTGCCATGTGTACCACCTCTTTTAAACTATTTTATATGGTTTGAAATGATTGTAACAATTTTAAATATATTTATCAATATTAAATAATAAAAAGTATTATATATATTTTAAAATATATATAATTGTTAAAATTTAGCTGGGTAAAAAAATCTATATTGCTATGAATTAAAATATAATTATGGGGATAGTTCGGTACTTTGAAAAATCGTCCTGATATGTGCGTACATTTGCTATAGCCTTTGGTGAAAAGCATTCAGAAAAAAAGTATGTAATATACCCCTCCCCTTATACTCCGGTGTCATTTTCCTGATCTCCAGTGCCATTTCTGTTATCTGTGGAATACACTCAATCAATAACTCTCTTTCTGTCATAGTCTCTTATCCTCCCTTTATGCAAATAAAAAGGTGTAAAGTCCTTGAAAACCTGATAAGACTTTACACCCTTTGTACTACTTATTCTTTAATGTAATCAATTTCTGAAAGATTAACACCAGCTACATTAAGTAATGCTTTTAATGTACGGTATTCATCTTTCAAATCTGCATACATTTCAGTAGCATTTTCTTTTTTTGCTAATAACATACGTCTTTGTACTCTTGAAAAATCATTTATCGATCTTTCTACAATTTCAAGACTAATCGGCATACAATCACCTCTTTTCTGTGTGCCGTTTATGTGATAACTTTATTGTATCAGATAAGCGGTTAGAGTGTAAAGCCTTATTCAGTTGTGAATTACCCATTGTCTAAATCCAGTGGGATTGCGGTAGCCTTATTTCAACCTTGAGACATCATGGAATATGAACCAGACGATGAATCAGACAGATCACAAGCTGAATAGAATTACGTAATCATCACAACCAGATCACTACAAACAAGCCTAAACCTCTGGTAAGGACCTGGACTTGTCTTTTGTTCTGCTCCAATATCACCATAACATAAAATAGTATCAAAAATATTGTTAAATAAATAATACTAAAATTCTTGACTTTTTCACCTGAATTTGCTATTATTTCAGTATCAAATTTGTTTATAAATATTTTTAATACTATTTTGGAAAGAAGGTATCTATCATGTGTAAATACGGTTATGTCAGAGTTTCAACAAAACAGCAGAAAACACAAAGACAGATTGATAATATAAAATCATTTGATGCAGATGCTGTCATTTATGAAGAAAAGCAGTCAGGCAAGGATATAGAAAACAGAGCAGTATTCAGAAAGCTGCTGGATAAAGTAAAATCAGGTGATACAATCATATTCGATGAAGTGTCCAGAATGAGCCGTAATGCTGATGAAGGCTATAACCTTTATATGGAACTTATGGAAAAAGATATAACTCTTGTATTCCTGAAAGAACGCCACATTGATACTGAAGAATATAAACGCAGGACTCAGAACCATATAGCAAGGGTATCTTCCAGTAATGAAAAAATGGATAATCTTATTAACGGTATCCTTGATCTGGTTACCGAATTTGAGAGAGAAAATCTAAAGGATAATATAAGGCTGGCATTCCAACAGGCAGAACACGAACGGCAGTTTCTTATAAATAGAGTAACCGAAGGAAAATCCAAAAGCGATAAACATCAGGGAAGACCAGAGGGAAGCCGAAATATAAAGACAGATAAAGCGGATCATATTAAAAAGGTTATTCGTGAACAGTCCAAAGATTTTGACGGCAAGTTTTCAGATGCTAAAATTATGAGGGAATATTTGCAAGGCATAGCACGAAATACATATTATAAATACAAAAGAGAACTGAAAGCAGAATTAGTATAATTTGATTTAATCTGATTGAAAGTGTGATTCGTTATATGCTTCGGGTTTGACAAATGAAATTTGTATATTTCTTTTTAATTCAATAAAAATTATTAGGAAAATCAATACTTTTCAAGGATTCTTATGCCCTGCAGCCATCAGGATATTATAAAAATGCAGATTAAAAATAATAGTTCGGTATATATGGATTCTGGGGAAAGAAAAAGCATCAAAAAGCCTTATTTTTCAAGGATTTCTGATGCTTTTAATTGTCTGGCAATTCAACGTATTGCTGTAAATTATGTAAAAATTAGCTGAGTTCGGTACAATGCCATATTTACAAGGGTTTTAGGACTTTTCAAGCGGATTTTATGATCTTCCAGTAAATCAATAAAACATCAAAAAAGCTAGGAAGATCAACGATTTCAGGACTTTGCAAGGAAAACTAAGCATATTTATTTATGTTCGATAAAATATAGAAATTTGTTATATTTAAAACAATTATATATAGTTTAAATTATTATTTATTCCTTTTAGCTTGTAAGGAAAAACTAAATCAGATAAGCTAAATCAGAAGAGCAATCAGAAATAGGTGCAATCCTTTCAGTGAATCATATTGTGATAGGGTTCTGGATTCATTATAATATATCGTTTTGCAAATTGCAATATTTAAAACAATTTAATATAGTTAAAACTATTAAAAATATGCCACTTCACACAAAAATAATATAGGTATCTGCCGTGTTTCTGATAGTGTTTACAGTAGCAAATACCTATATTTTTAATGGTTTACAGTCTTTGGTGTGGTGTGTTCCTGAAGATATGGACTATTTTTATCTTGCTTGGAATAGTGCATTTTTAGCAAATTTTTATCTGTATTGTTAAGATATTAAATGCTTTGATCATAAATTAAACGGCTGTTCCTAAAATAATCTTTTACCAATTTATCGATATTATTATCAGTTAGACAACATACTTCATCAGATGGAAGATAACTATATCCTTTTCTGGCATAATCCAGAATATCAAAATCCATAATCTTTACATCATTTTGCTTTTGGCCTACCAGATTTTGTACAATCTTATCTATATATGGTCGGATAGCTTTGTATACTGCATTGTTCAGATATTCTTTTCGGCATTCATCTAAATAATTTCTTGTATCAATATAATTTTTGAGACTTGATGCAAAAATATCCCTGATTCTGTCTGGAGCAAATGCATCCAGCTCAAGTCCTTTTGGAAGTCCATTTATGCCGCCTGTCTTTTCCAACCACTTTTCCATATTTCCTTTCGGCGAATACCAATTGTTTTCTAACTCTTCCCTGGTAAGCTGCTCTGGATTTATACCTATACGCTTTGCGTGGACTTTGCAGCTGTCCATTTTCAATAATTTAACTATATCTTGTGCGTGTTCTTTCAGCGTATCTGCAATTTCAAACCCAGCTGGATCGTAATCACTTAATATCATAAAATAGATATCATGCACTGGCTCATGTGAATTATCTTTTATTTTTCTTATAAAACTTTCCATAGCTCCTAATGAATTAAGTCCTTTGGAGCTATAGCATGAGCAGCCGATAAGATCGCTTATATCCCTGACTAATTTATATGTAGTGTCTTTTTCTACAGATATTACAATATTTCTGTATGGTGAAAAAGAAAAATAACTTTTAACGTCCCTGTTTCTGGATTCATCTTCAATATTTAGTTCTTTATATGACAGCACTCCTTCTTTCACAAACTGTGCCAGGTATTTTGACAGAAGACCGTCCCAGTTCTTAATAGAACTTTCTTCATTGTCTGATTCAGTCAGCATGTCCAGCTTATCCAGTGTTGGCTTGACTGTTGAATACCAGAGACTTCTAAGCGTACGGTCATATGTACATTTTCCAAAATCACGCTCATTTATGATAATGTTTCTAATTAATTCTGATTTTGTGAACTACCCATTGTCTAAAGCCAATGGGATTGCGCCCACATTATTTCAATCCGCCTAATAAATTTTTCAGTTCTATTTTTGGTATATCTATTACATGCTTATCTAATTTAACAATTTTTTCTTTCAATAAATATTACTCCTTTATATTAAAATTATGTTTATTTTATAAGTATGGATATAATAGTGTGTGCCTTCTGACATATCCATCTATTGATATGGTTCGTATCCTACATATTAGGATATAAATTTTTACATTGAATATGGCGTTTGACTATGAAATTTCTTGTCTAAAATACTTTTTGTTCATCTTTTTTAATTTCTCAAAAAGCATACTTCACATTACCTTTTTAATTGTCAAAATAACTATGTGTTGCTCTTTTTATTTCTCTTATTGCAAAATCTACATCTGCCTTTGAAAAGTATTCAATTCCATATTTTTGTTTATGATATTTAGCCCTGTTTTCTGCATTTTTTATCCCTAATTTTTTTAATAAGTCTATCATTTGCATTTTAGTAAAAATATTTTCCTGATAGCGAATTAAAAAGTCCGTCAGTGTGCGAAACTGCACTGGATATGAATTTTTGTTTTTATAATATTTCTTTACAAGTTCATGATTATAAGTATCCTGTACCAGCTTCAGATTTTCTCTGGCTTTTTTCCATCTGCTTTCCCATCCAGCTGTAAACTCTTTTTTCAGCAATTGAAAATTCTGATCAGATTTAGAAAAATGGATCCCATTATTGAGCTTTCTCCATTGTCTGCCAGTTGAGCGTTCTTCAAATCGTGCCTGTGCTTGTTCAAACGTATTTCCTGTTATCTCAGATTTTGCAGCACGATCATAATTTTCAACCTGAAAATAATCGTTCTTAATAGCAATGGAAAGCTGGTTTTCGCTTATCAGTTCTACAGTCTTATATTTGTTTTTTACAGAATAACTTAAAGCCAATGCACTTATTATGTACTTATTCAGTTTTGCAAATGATAAATAGTGATCGCTGTTATAATTATCCAGCCTCATATCTGCCCTTGAAATTCGATATTCGCATATTCCATTTTCATTTAGAATTGTATTAAACACATTTTTAAAATCACTAAATTTAAAAACATCACCATTCAATTTATTTGGATTTATTACACTTGTAGCAATTGTTCCCGCTTTGTTTACTCGTGTTGCTATACAATTGGATACCTGATTTTTATCAGTGGGTATCGTCTCTTCGCTTTTGATCTCTAAAGTATGAAAACTTCCGTTTAATGAATAATTCTGCCTTTTTTCGTTTTTCAATACAAATTACCTCTCTTTAATAAATAATTAGTTTTTAAGAAGATATGGCACACAAAATTTATCCCCTCAATTATTTACTTCTCTTTTTTACTGGAACGTTTGCATGAAACGCGATCATCCGATATATAAAAAAGAGAGTGTGAGAAAAATCATCGGTTCTTTCTGAACTTTGGGTATTATAAGGATAAAAAGCAGGTAGCGATATCTGCTTTTTATTTTTGAAAATATATTCTCATTTTTGGGTATTTATGGTATGATTGATTATATAAAACAAGAGTTAGGATAATGATTATGAAATACTATGAAACAACGGATTATTCCTTCCTTTTAGATGAAAACCATTTTGTTTATGGCTACCAGGAAGATAGCGAAGCCTTACATATCTTTATAAAATCAAGACCTCATAAATGCCGCTGTCCTGTATGCGGCATGGAAAGCGACCAGCGGCACAATACCTATAAACGCACCTTTCAGGATACTCCTATTCGCTGTAAACAGACATTTCTTCATGCCAATGTTTATAAATATGACTGTCTTAATCCGGAATGCAGTTGTAAAGTTTTTATGGAAGATCTGCCTTTCGCAAAAGCTTCCCAGATCCGTACAGATGCCCTCAATACGCTGATCCTGGGAGTTTCCATGTTCCTGAGTAATGAGGGGGCAAGCAAAGTGCTTAAACTTCTGGGTGTTCAAATAAGTAATGATACGATCCAGCGCCTGTACGACAGGATCGGGTTCATTGATGACCCGGATGTGGAGGAAATTGGCGTGGATGATGTCGCAATCCGAAAAGGGCAGACTTACGCCACGGCAATTTATGACTTAAAAGACCATCATTTAATTGCGCTGCTTGATGGAAGGGATGGTGACACTTTAAAAGAGTGGCTTAAGAGACACAAAAGAATCCGGCTTGTGGCGCGTGACAGGGCCAGTGCCTATGCTTCCGCAATTAACGAGGTGCTCCCTGAATGTGTTCAGGTTGCGGACCGGTTTCATCTTCTGCAGAATCTGCTGGAATACCTGAAAGAAATCTTTAAAGAAGATATGCCGTCAGAAATTTTTATATGTGATGGGAAAGTCCTGGATCATCCGCCGGAAAAAGTATTAAGGGAAAAGAAACCGGATGAAAGACTGCTTGCGGGCATGAACTATGACAATTCCGTGCCTCTGGATGAACAGGGCGATGAGATCCTGTTTGATAATAAAAGACGCGATCTGGATTCCCCGCAATACAAAGCCCATGCGGAAAGCAGGAAAAAAAACAACAGTTAATCCGTCAGGTACAGTCGTACCGGGACAGTCATGAAAAGCAAAGCTTAAAGGCTGTTGCGGAGGAATTTCAGATTTCCTGTGCCACAGCAAAAAAGTACCTTCATATGACAGAAGACGAAATAAAACAACTGGATCGGCCAGGGAATTATAAAAAGCGTCAGACGATTATGGACTCCTACATAAATATCATTTTTAAAATGATGGCGGCCGGCATTTCGGATGACCTGATCTATTTTTATGTCATTTCAAAAGGTTACCGTGGCAACCGGAAATCTTTATTGAATTACATTTATTGTATCGAAAAGAATAATTATCCGGACCGAACGCCAATGAACCCCAAAAGGATTATGGAATGGGTATATCCGGAAGATGTTGTCAGAATCAGGAGGAATGATCTGCTGAGATATCTGCTCACAGTGAATCCCAAAACAAAGAAAGATGAAACAATCGGATGTTATATCCAGATAATTCTGGATAAATATGAAACAGCCAGAACTGTCCGGGAGATATTCTCCTCTTTCCATTCCATCCTTATGGGGAATGATCCGACAAAACTGGATGGATTTCTGGAAAAATATGGAGAATCAGGGATACAATCTTTTTGTAATGGAATCAAAGGGGATATCGCCCCGGTCAAGAACGCGATATCCCATGATGTAAGTTCGGGATTTGTTGAAGGAAATAACAACAAATTCAAACTCCTTAAACGTATTGTATATGGAAGGAGCGGATTAGTCAACTTGGAAAAGAAATGTAAGATTGCGTTTATGTCTGACGGTAAAGATTTTAACCTGAGTTCGCTAATATAAAACAAGCTGGCACAGTTATAATCTGCCGGCTTGTTTTCCATCATATAATACCCAAAGTTCAGAAAGAACCAAATCATCTCTCATACTCTCTTTCTATTTTTTGTTTTCAATTCATTTAAAGATTACATTTATATCGAAAAAGACTATGCTTTCACATAACCGATTCTTAGATTTGTGTTTTACTTTTTATGTCCAATATTGTTTTTGCACTCTTTTATTTTCAAATAAAAAAGACTTTTGGATATACCTGGTTCAGTGTAAATCTGTTTATTTGTTTTTCCGGATAATTTCATTTGTTCGATTTTTGAAAAATCAATCTCATGTTCGATTGGCCTTCCAATTTTAGGAAAAGTTGTGGCGTTTTTTAGCTTTTGTTCATCTACTGATGTCATTAATTTTTGTCCATTATTATTTTTAGACACATTAAATGATACACCAACGTTTTTTAACAATCCGTTCAGATCGTCAATGGCTCCCTGTCCTTTTTCAGAGGTGTTTTTATAGACATTATTATATACTTTTTAGTTTCCGTCATGGCTGGTATAGTTTCCTGCTATATCTGCAAATGGTTAAACGGTAATAACAAGGACAACAAGTAACCTAATGGGTGCTTTGCCACTGTAAAAAGAAAAGAAGAATCCCCGGTGCCGGAATACGGTTCGGGGATTTCGTTCTTTGTCTTTATAGACTTATTATATCCTTTTTCCTATTGGCAATTATAGAATATGCAAATTTTCGATTCAAGATGCATTTTCCTGATACCATGGTATTTTCTCAGGATAAATTGTCAGACTTTTTCATCCTCCAGAAAGCCAATTGTTCGATCATCCAAGACAATTCTACTCAGATTACCAGTTCCGCAAGCAATCGCGCTCCGATTTTTATCCCATGACGCAAATAATCCAGATTGGCTTGCGTTATGGAATCGTATAAATCTGTTGACACACTTTCAATCACACTTTCCATTTTTTCCGGAACCATGCCTTCTAAATTCATTTTCCGGATATCATTTGAGTATTTTTTGATTTTTGCCATTAAAATCTGATCATGTATCTTAACGAAATCAAAATATGGTGTATCCTGATCGGCTGCAGCTTTTTCCCAGAATAGAAATACAATCTCGTTAAGGTCTATTTGATTTTTGTTATCAGCTTCATTTTTTGTTTGCATTTTACGCACCTCCCTTCCATAGGGTTCATTATATATCATTAACTTTACGTAATCAATATTAATATTCATTATTTCTAATTAATATTAATTCACTTGTTTTATTTTTCAATAATTTATATAATAGTTTCATTAAAATGAGGAGTTTAACTTATGAGTGAAAAAAGAACTAGAAAATCTTGGACTACAACTATATATACAGATCTATTTCTAGGATTAAAAGAATTATCCGAAACAACAAGAATTCCAGTATCTAAGCTAACAGATGAAGCAATAGAAGATCTTCTAAAAAAATATGCTTCAAAAGAAAAATAGTACCAGAACTTCTAATTCTGGTACTTACAAAACCAATTTTTTATAAAAATACAATCACATCAAAAATCATTTAAATGATTTAAGAAGCTCTTTTTCAAGTTCCTGATAATCATATTCACGCTGGTGGAAGTTTGCGAAGCCGTTTTGCTTTGATTGCTGATTCTGATCGGATTTGTCCATTCGTTTTTCTGGTACCCAGTTAAATTTGTAGCCTGAGACAGGTCTTCCTCTTTTATGTAAATATATAGGCTCGCACTTAATATTTTTAAATGATTTATCAAGTGTTTGTATTTCAGAAATGGCTGGTTTTATTATCTTTTCCATTAACCGTCTATTTGCATAAGATTCTGGTACATCTAATTTTATTCTGAAATCATCAATATTATTAAATACAAATTCTCCTGTTGTTCTCCATTGTTTTAAGATTCGATACAAATTTTTAGCATATTTACTATGAAGTTCAACAAATTCTTTCAATTCAAATACTGTATATCCTTTTAGTTTATCTGTAAACTCGTTTAAAAGCCATGTAAATTCTGGATTTACTCTCACCGTTAACGTTTGATGATCTTTATCTATTGTAAAACGAGAAAATAAGTTAAACATATCAATTTTATTATCTGTAATAATTTCGCAATTTACAGACATCACATCTTTACTCATTTTTCGCAAATCTTTTACAAAGCTATCAATAGCTGTAGCTGTATATCCAGAAATAGAACGTAAATATTCAAAATCCATTATAACTTCCTTTTTTCCATTCTCTCTAACATTAGAACATATCGACATAAATAAATTCATATCATTTTTAGTAAATCCTTTAAAACTTAATTTATTCATATCATTTTTATATTTAACAATTTCTTTCGCCATATTTATCCTCCACATAAATCAATGTATAATATTTAATACCTATTGTCAATAATATAGTGTCTATAATAGAAAAAATGGTGTCTAAATACAGAAAAAATAGGGTCTAAATACAGAAAAAATAGGGTCCAAATACAGAAAAAATAGGGTCCAAATAACGCTACATCCCTTATCCAGAGCGGATTTCAGACACCCTAAAAGGTTT
>ERZ779632.524-NODE-524-length-21561-cov-7.507300_pt1 | contig 21561 bp, 12 predicted proteins | sample MGYA00514194_ERZ779632 | MGnify/ENA primary metagenome ERZ779632 (study PRJEB29562, sample SAMEA4376704) | mouse gut metagenome | isolation source: Cecum | study: EMG produced TPA metagenomics assembly of the A DSS colitis mouse model was used to assess the...
AAAAAACCGCCGCGGCTTGCGGTGCGGCAGTGTGGAGACCTGTCGTAAAGTTCCCACGGGCACCGCTCCCATGGGACGAGGTGGAATGGCGGAGGCCGCTCCATCAAAGCCGAAACGTTATGGCAACTCTGAACCTGAAGAACATCCAGAAGATCTACCCCCACAGCAGCGACCAGAAGAAGGCCAAAAAGAAGAAGGGCGAGCCTGAGAAGAAGACCAACCTGCAGGTGACTGACCAGGGCGTCATCGCGGTCCAGTCCTTCAACCTGGACATCGCCGACAAGGAGTTCATCGTGCTGGTCGGCCCCTCCGGCTGCGGCAAGTCCACCACCCTGCGCATGGTGGCCGGCCTGGAAGAGATCTCCGGCGGTGAGCTTTACATCGATGGCAAGCTGATGAACGATGTGGAGCCCAAGAACCGCGACATCGCCATGGTGTTCCAGAGCTACGCTCTGTATCCCCACATGACGGTGTATGAGAACATGGCCTTCCCCCTGAAGCTGCGCAAGATGGACAAGGACGAGATCGACCGCCGGGTCAAGGAGGCGGCCGAGATCCTGGACATCACCCAGTATCTGGACCGCAAGCCCAAGGCTCTGTCCGGCGGTCAGCGGCAGCGTGTGGCCATCGGCCGCGCCATTGTCCGGGAGCCCAAGGTGCTGCTCATGGACGAGCCGCTGTCCAACCTGGACGCCAAGCTGCGTAACCAGATGCGCGCCGAGATCATCAAGCTGCGCCAGAAGATCAACACCACCTTCATCTACGTCACCCACGACCAGACCGAGGCTATGACCCTGGGCGACCGCATCGTCATCATGAAGGACGGCTTCATCCAGCAGATCGGCACCCCCCAGGAGGTCTTTGACCACCCCGCCAATCTGTTTGTGTCCGGCTTCATCGGCATGCCGCAGATGAACTACTTCAACGCCAAGCTGGTCAACGAGGGCGGTAAGTACGCCGTGGCTGTGGAGAGCTGCAAGGTCGTGCTCTCGGATGAGAAGCAGAAGAACCTGACCGCTCACAAGGTGCAGCCCCAGGACATCACCCTGGGCGTCCGTCCCAGCCACATGGTGCTGGCCAAGCAGCCCGGCAACACCCTCTCCGCCACCATCGACGTGTCTGAGCTGATGGGCAGCGAGGTCCACTTCCACGCCAATGCCAACGGCAAGGACGTGGTGGTCATCGTTCCCACCATGAACGCCGACGGCGAGCGAATTGACTCCTATCACGCCGGCGACAAGCTGAATCTGACCTTCAGCGGCAACGTCTGCCATCTCTTTGGCAAGGACGGCAAGAATCTGGAGTTCTAAGCGAATCGCGAACCTCCTCCACCGGTAAAAACCGGCCCCGCCTTTGATGGAAAGGCGGGGCCGGTTCTTATGTTTGTCTTAATAGGTCAGTACCCGGTGAATCATCTCGGCCATGTCCACCCGGGTCAGGGCGCCTTTGGGGTCCAGGCGGCCGCTGTAGGTGGGCAGCCAGCCCACCTGAATGGCGTTGGCCATCGCTCCCTGGGCGTAGCTGGATACACTGCCGGCGTCGCTGTAGCTGGACAGGACCCCGGCGTAGCCGTCGCCGGCGTTCCAGCCCGAGGCGCGCATGGCCCGCTGGACCATACACACGGCGTCCTGGCGGCTCAGGGTACCCTGGGGGGCGTAGGCGCCGTTGCCGATGCCGCTGACAATCCCCAGAGAGTACAGTGTATTCACCGCCTGGGCGTAATAGACTCCGGAGGGAACGTCATAAAAGGCGTTGGAAGCGCCGCCGCCGCTCAGGCCAAAGGCCTGATAAACCATCACCGCGAAGTCGCCCCGGGTGATGGAGTGCTCCGGGCCGTACTGGTTGGAGGAAACACCGTTGGTGATCCCATTCTCCCGAAGAAAATCCACCGCGGCCCGCTGGGCGTTGTTATAGCCGCTCATGTCGTTGAAGTAGGAGGAGTTGTAGCTGGGAGAGACGGTGATGAGCACCTCACCCTCAAAGGTAGAGCCGTTGGAGTTTGAGCCGGTGTAGCCAATGGAGACTGTGCCGGTATAGCCCGCCCTAGGGACGAAGGTCAGGTCAGAAATAAGGTTGCTGCCGCTGGTCCGGTAGTCCATGGAGGTGTTGGCCTGACGCCCATAGCGGGTGGGACTGGTGTACTGGTAGTACAGATAGCCCGCGCTGGTGGAGGGCAGGGAGGTCAGGCGGATGGAGGACAGGGTGTAGCCGTTGCGTCTGAAATCGCCGCTGACAAAGTCCACCGGAGCGGTGCGGGTTGAGTAACGCACGGTCACATCCGCCGCCGCGCGTTCCACCTCGATCTCCACCGTGCCGGTGAAGGTCCCGCCGCCGCTGGCGGCGGTGGCGGTGAAGTCCAGATACACCGTTCCGGTAAAGCCGCTGGCGGGAAGAAAGGCCACACGGTCCAGATCGCTAGCGCTGATGGATGTGTTGCCGCTGGAAATCCGGGTGCCCTGGTTGGAGCTGGAGCGGTAATTGCGGTACAGAGAGCCCTGGCTGGTGGAGGGGATGTCAAAACGGACTGTGCTCACGTTCCGGTCGGTCTCCCACTGGGAGAGGTCGTCAAAATCGTCTCGGTCAAAGACAGCGGCGGTTTTGGAATCGGTGACGTAGCGGATGTTCCCCCAATTGGTACCGGTTCCGGAGCTGCTGGATTCCACGGTGACCACACCGTCAAACCGATCGCCGTTGACGCTGTAACCCACAAAGGGGATATCCACAGCGCCGATAAACCCGCTTGACGCCCGGAAGGACAGATTGCCGATTCTGGAGACGCCGGAGCCTCTGTAATAGCGGGTGCTGGTGTTGGCCCGGCTGCTGTTGTGGTAAAGCGTGCCGTCGATGCTGTTGGGCAGGCTCTGGAGGATGATATAATCCAGTCCGCTGTTGGTTTTTTCCCGGCACAGGCTGTTAAAGTCGCTGGCGGCGAAGCTCACCGACCGTCCGGCGGCGCAGGTGTAACGGATCTCGCCGGTGCCGGAGCCGGTCCCGGCGCGGACGTTGATTTCCACGTTTCCGGTGAAGCGGGTGCCGTCGGTGGTGTAGCCAGTGAAGGGGACGCGGATCGTCCCCACGTATCCCTCCGCGGCAACGAAGACCAGCCGGTCGACGCGGGGAGCGCGGGTGCCGTAGTAGTAGCTGGTGTCCAGCGAGGCCGGAGTTCCGGTGCTGGAGGAGGACGTATAATCGTAATACAGCGCGCCCTCGGAGGCTGTGGGCAGGGCGTCGAAGCGGATGAAGCTGACGGTCTGGTAGTTGTCAAGCAGGTCGCGGCAATATTCGTTAAAGTCCGCGTCATCAAACCGGATTATGCCGCCCTGAGCCGTCTCATAGTGCAGACCGCCGATGGAGCTGCCCGACTCCCTGCCCACGTTGATGATGACCTGTCCGGTGTAGCTCTCGCCGGATGTGCCGGTGATGTGAGCGGTGTAGTAGACGGTAACGGGTCCGGTATAGCCGGGGGCGGGGACGAACCAGATGCTGTCCAGCTCCTTCAGGCTGTACTGGGCGCGCAGACTGACCAGGCTGCCGTAGTTGCCGGCGGAGGAGTAGTTGGTATATAGCGTGCCCTGGCGCTCCGGGGGCTGGGAGAAGGTGACATAGTCCAGATTGATCCCTTTGAAGTTCCGGCACACCTTATTGAACTCGGTGGAGCTGAACTTCACGGCGGTGTTGTACGAGGTGCTCAGGTTAATGCTCTCCACGCCGCCGGAGCTGCCGCCGTTCTGGGTGACCGTGAGATAGATACGGCAGGCGTAGTTCTGGACCTCTCCGCTGCCAATGGCGATGGCGGTGTACCGGATGGTCACCTGGCCGCCGTTAAAGGTGGGCTTGGGAACGAAGGTGATATCCCGGATGTCCCGCTGGCCGCTGGTGGGGTCGATGTAGTAGTTCTCAGCGCCCACGCCTATGCCGGGCTCGGCCTCGGAGCGGTAGCGGTAATAGAGCGTACCCTGGCTGGTGTCCATGTTCAGGCCGGTGATATAGGACAGCTTCCCGTTGGCCTGGGCGCGGAAATCGCTGATCAGGCTGGAGAAGGACAGGGTGTCGCTGATTTTGACAGGATCTTTTACAGTGATGGTGGATTTTTCGTCGGGCTTGACCTCAACGTCCAGCGTTTCGGAGTAGGTGCTGTTTTTCACCCGGATGGTCAGCTTGGTGGTGCCCACGGACTGGCCGATCAGGGTGTCGCTGCGCGCACTGGCGACATAGCCGTCACTGGTGCCGATTTGCAGGCCGGACAGGGTGGTGGCGCCTACATAGTCAATGATGTCGCTGATCTTCACCTGCTCATTTTCGGTCAGCTCAATTTTTTTGTCCGAATACTCCGGCTTCAGCTTAAAACCGTTGATTTGGACCCTCAGCGGGGAAGATTCCTTTGTGGCGTGCTCATAGTCGTCGCCCAGATACGCGATAACCTCGGTTTCCTCCACGGGCTTGAGGGCGGTCAGGCGGCTGCTGCCGTTAACCGTGCTGACGCGCAGCACATCCTCGTCGTAATGCCACTTGATCGCGGAGGCCTGAGCCGAGCCTGTGGGGGTGATGATGGCGTAAATGTTCGTGGCCCCGCCGACCTCCAGGGAAAGGGGTCCGGTGGGGTTGGTGGTGATGCTCTCAACCGTGGAGGCCGGAGCGGCGGTGACTTGGCCCGTAGCAGTACCCGACTTACCGTTCGCGGATGCAGTAATGGTAACGCTTCCCGCTTTAACCCCTCTAACAAGACCGGTGTTAGAGACGGTAGCTACGTTCGAATTGCTGGTTCTCCAGCTCACACCGGAGACGTTAACGCTGAGTTGTACTGTCTCATTCTCTCGCACGGTAAAGGTTGAGGGGGAAACCGTAATATCGGGCGGAGTTGTGGTGCTGCCGCCGGACGATGTATTACCGCTGGACGATGAACTGCTGCCGGAGGATGTACCACCGCTGGACGATGAACTGCTGCTGGACGATGTACCATTTCTGGAATCCGGTCCGACGGCAACCGCAATCGTACCGATCAGCGCCAGCGTCAAAACCGGGGCCAGCAGCAGGGCGGCGCAGCATCGCAGGAAGGTTTTTCGCATTCAAAACACTCCTTTTCAGTTGGGGTCAATGGGGAGAGGGAGCGGGCTTTTGGCCCGCTCCCGGGGTAAGCGCTATTACGAAGTTGGCGTTGTTTGTATTTGAGCACTGTTCATAATTGGGCAATTGGCAATCACAACACCATTCCAGTAAACATTGATACACCAAACGGCGCCCTGGACCATTCCAGTGCCTGGAGTAGTTGTCTCTCCCCGGATTTCCAGCACCTGCGGTGCCGGTATTCCACCGGCGTTCATCAAATGCCCAGTACCAACTATTCCGGAAATATTAGCTACATTACTGCTAGTGTCCAATTGAATCGTCACGGTGGAACCGGTAGGTGAATTATTAACATTGATTGTTCCCAATCCTCTAGGTGTGCTGGTAAAGAAATGAGCACCGTCCACTGGCCTAATTTCATTGGGGGTGGTAGTAGTGTCATTGTAATACAACGCCTTGTCAAAATGTAGTGTAATGGAACCGCCGTTCACCGTGCCAGAAGTACCGGCGGTGAGTGAACCGGTCACCATTGTCAGCACAGGCGGGTCCAGATCCGAGATCCGATACGACGTGGCCAGGAAGGAGCAGGTCAGATCCGCGGAATCATCCACGGCCGAGTCCCGGCTGCGGGCTACCGCCAGCATGATATACTCCGCGCCGGCAAACACCCTTGAGCCGCCCAGCGTCTGCACGTTCTGCGTAATCGGTATATTAACGTCGTGGTCGCCATCCTGCGGCAAAGTGCTCCCGGAATACTCAATCTCTACCGGCACATTACCGGAACCCGAGAACCATGCTCGAAATGTCTCCTTTGCCTCCGGCGACGCGTAGATATCGAACACAGAATATCCGTTGTACGAATCGTCGTTGCTGGGGAAATATACCTCATCGGAGCCATTGCCCACGCTGGCCTGGGAATACGAGTACTTTGTGGTCAGCGCCTGTAGAATCGTGTAGTCTTTATAGGCGTTCGGAAGCAAATTTTGCGCTTTATTCGTTCCCGTTCCATCCGTATAATAATCCGTGTTGAGAATATCGTCCAGCCGGTTGCTTTGCACAGAACTCGTAGTGCCTGTCAGCATCCGGTAGAACTTGTTCAGCTCGTCCCTGGGGTAGACCACGTAAGAGATATAGGAGTTCATGTTCGTCGTGGTCATGTCCACGCCCTTCCGGGTGGTGGTGTTTCTGGGTGTCAATGTGATGATGGGCCGGGGCGTGGGCTTGGTCTTGAACTTGAACAGATAGACCTCCGATGGCTGATTGGCGGAACCCGTGATCACGAAATAAGCGTAGTAGGTGGTATCCGGGTCCAGGTCCTCCACAAGCTCATCCATGGACGAAACGCCCTGAGAATCCACTGTGCCGGTAATGGCCTGGGACTTGTCTTCCCATGTGGACGGATTGAAAATGTTGCCCTTGTCCGGATAAACGACCTCCAGAGTAATTCCTTGGCCTTCCCATGCCGCCAGCTGTGCGCCGCTTTCCGGCACATAGCTGGGACGAACCGTCTGATCATTATAGTTAATTGGGGGTGAAGCGTTTGGATTATTATAGTTGATAGTCGTCGTGATATCGGGCATCCACTTTGTCTCATCCGGCAGCTCCAGTCCCGTGGTGTCCGCCTTCGCGATGGCGTAGTAGACGGTGCCCTCCCGGTTCAGGTTCAGGTACATGGTAACCTGATCCGACTCAGGCTCAAACCGGGGGAAGTTCGTGGCGAATTTGGGCTGGGCGGAATCGACAAAGTTCGTTGACATGGCCAGCCGTTTGGGGTCGTCCGGATTGTCAGCGGCGCCAACGGAGTAGCCGCCCACCCCCCGGTTGGGGCCGTTGTTCACAAAGGAGATCCACGCGGCCTCTGACTGGCAGTTCCGACCCAGAGTATAGAGGTTATCCGACGTACCCGCCGCGGCGTTCACGTACATATTTACCGTTCCGCTCCAGGTCGTCGGGTCCTCACGGGTGTTTCCGTCGCCCAGAGCCTTGATCACAATGGCAAATTCATAGTAGATTTTCCCGCTGTCGATCAGCTTGTTGATATCGGGGAAGTTTCCGCTGGCGCACTTGTTAAACTGCGTGTGCAGGCTTCGTCCGGTCAGCTCACGGCCGTTATTGTAGATTCGGTCGCTGGTGCCCAGATTCACCCAGCCCTGCCCGTCTGGATTACCAGTCCCGCTAGGCATATTGGGCATGGGGTACTGCGCTGTCACCTGTCCGTTCGTTTCCGTGCTCCAGACGCGGTAGTACAGGTCGTACTCCATCGCGGAATCCGTCCACAGCAGCAGGTCATAGGCCTGACCGTCCTCCACGGTGCTGGTCGCGTCGGGAATCATGCGGAAGGTGTAATTGACCCTATAACCCCTCGTATCGTCAATGACCGCCTGGGGCCATTGGTTGTTGGTCGAGCTGTTGCTCAGGGTGAACTGCGTCAGGTTGATCCGGGCAAAGGCCACGGTGAACTCCGGCACACTGTGCCCCGCGGAGGTAGAAGCCGTGTCATCCTTGACCGTTGTGGGGCTGATCGGGTTCTTGGCGAGGGAGTTGTCAGTGATGTTGCTGATCTCAAAGTAATAGGAACCGCCGCTGGCAAGCTGGAGGCCGCCGCTGGGGAAGATTACCTGGAGCTTGCCATCCGCGTTTTTCACCTGGACCTTGGAATAGTCGATCACCCAGTTTGTCTGATCCGTATCATAGTCCGTGACCCTCTGCGCGCCGATGCCGCTGACCCGCTGATACATCACAAAGCTGACCTTCATAGCCTCCTTCAGGCTGAACAGCGCCGACTGCCGGTCAGAGTCGCTCAGGGTCGGGTCGGTGGTGTTCTGATACAGCGTCAGCAGGTCCTGCCCGTTGGCCTCGGTCAGGCAGATGTTCTCGCTGAACTCAAACACGATATCGGTGTCGTTCATGGGGTCCTTGGCCTCGTCCAGCCCGGAATACTTGGTAAAGAACTGGCGGACGACCGGCCCGGTGTTGTCCAGGGTGTGGAGCCCGCCCAGGAGCTTATACACCTGGATGGTGTAGTTTCCGGCGGTATCCTGAGCCATATAGTAGAAGTCGTAGGCCTTCTCCGCCGACAGGCCGGTCACGTTGATGGTAGCCTCGGTGTTGCCCGTGGCGGTCACCCGCCCGCTGACCAGGGCGTTCATGCCGTTGGCCAGCTGGAGCTTGGCGTAATCGCTGTCCAGCAGGGCGGTCTTGCCGTCCGCGGTGTTGTCGGCGGGGTTCTGGGCGTTGGGCTTGGGGTAGTCGGTGCCCGACTCCACCACGGCCCAGAAAATGGTGCCGTTCTCGTCCAGAGTAGCGCCCAGCCCGACCGATTGGGCCTTCACGTCCTTCACATAGGGGTCCACCACGAAGGTGGGCGGCGTCACGTCCGGCGTACGGAAGGCCAGCGGGATCACCGCGGAGCTGTTCACGCCGTCGATGTCGGTGAGCCACAGGTACAGCACATAGTCCTTCAGCTCCTCCAGGCGGCGGCTGACGATGATGGGCAGCTCCTCGTTCTTGGTCACGTCCACCACGCCGTAGCCCAGGTTGCCGCTGACGGCCGCGGACTTCAGCTCGTTGGAGGTAGGCACCGCCGCTCCCTGAGGCAGCACGGCGTAGTACAGCCGGCAGCTCTTGGTGGGCAGCACGGTGGCCTGAGCGGTGATAAAGGCGTCGGTTGGATACTCCTTGCCGATGAAGGACATATAGGGGAAGCCCTGTCCAAAGGCGGGCACGGTGTTGTCCGGCGTGGTGAAGGAGATCACCTTCACCGGGCTGCGTTTGCCCTGATCGTCCACCAGGATGGCGGACAGGTAGTAGGACCCGCCCACAGTCAGGTTGGCAACCTGGGCGCTGACCTCATCCCCGCCCACAGGGGCGGCGATGGAGCCGTTTTGGATCGCCTTTGAGCCGTAGCTCGGCGGGTTGACCAGATCCTCCTCGTCAATGGAGCCGTCAGTGATGCTGCTTACCGCCCAGTAGACGGTGCCCTTCTTGTTGCCCGCGAAGTCGGCGCGGAAGCCGGTGGGGGCCACATCCTTGGCCGCCGGGTAGCCGGACAGCAGGCGCGGGTCAAGGGAGCCCTCCTCCGCCGCCTGGTGGTCCATGATGACCCCGGCGATGCTGGCGGTCAGGCCGGGCCGGATGTAGATGTCGTCGGGCAGCATGGCCACCACGCTGCCGGGAGCGTTGACGTTCAGCTTCTCAATGTCGCCCTCGCCGGTGACATTGGCGGCCACGTCCAGGTTCATCTCCTTGACCTCGGTGTTCCGGTCAAGCTGGACGGTGGAGTTGATGGCGGCCTCATCCACGGTGAGCTTGGCCACCGTGCCCTTGCCCACCTGGACATAGGAGTTGGGGGTCTTGTCCACGACCTCCTTGATCCGGCCGGCCAGGGTCAGGCGGGTGCCCGACTCGCCGTCCAGCTCGATGCTCATCAGGCCCTTGTCGTCGGTGTTGTTGTCCTCCAGATAGGCGTTGGTGCGCACCACCGTCTTGGCGATGTCGGTGATGCCGTCCGCCCGGACAGTGACTGTTTTGTTGCGCATGTTGTCCACCAGCATCTCGTTGGCGGTGACATTGCGCATGACCACGCTGGCGTCGCCGGCCTCGCTCTCGCCGGTGCCGCTGACGATAATCCGGCCCAGAACGTTCACATTTTCCAGCCTGATGCCGCCCAGGCCCACGCCGCCGGAGATATACAGATCGCCGCTGATGGTGGTGTCGCGCAGGGTAACGTTGGGGGCGGTGATGGTCACGTTGCCGAACACGCCGCCCAGCGCATAGTCGCCGCTCTCGCTGACAGGGCTGCCCACGCACTGGCTGACCAGCACGGCCATCTGCGCCCTGGAGATGGCGTCCTGGGGGCCGAAGGAGTTGTCCGGATAGCCGGAGATGACGTAATTGTCCACGGCGGTCTTGACTATGCCGTGAGCCCAGGCGCTGATGTCCCGGCTGTCGGTAAAGGCCAGGCTCTCCCCCGGGGTCTCCTTCATCATCATGTTCCGACCCAGGATACACACCGCCATTTCCCGGGTCAGCGTATCGTTGGGAGAAGCGGTGGTGGGGGAGGTGCCGGCCATATAGCCGGCGGTGTAGGCGATGCGGATGTCGTCATAGAACCAGTCGGCAACGTCCACATCCTCAAAGGGGATCGGTCCGGTTTCGGTGTAGCCGTAGGCCCGGTTGATCACTCCCGCGAATTCGGCGCGGGTGACGGGAGTATCGGGGTTTCTGGTCTGATCGGCGCGCATGACGCCCCAATCCACCATCTTGTCCAGATACTCGTCGGCCCAGTGCGCCGAGGAGGGCAGGGTCAGCCCCGGAACCGTTCCCAGCAAAAGGACGGCGGCCAGGACCAGGGACATCGCCCGCTCTTTCCAGGAGCGGGCTTGGTTTTTGCTTCTATGAGACATAGCGGTTCTCCTTTCTGTGCTTCCGAGGGAAACGGGCGGGATAAGCGCCCGCCAGGGGTTGTCAGTCCGCGGTGCTGATCTGGATACTGAACACAGCCTTTCGGATCAGAGCCTCCTCGTCGTGAATCAGGTCCACGAATTTGGAGGCGTAAAGCGGGCGTTCGGACGTCTGGTCCGGAAGGGAACGGAGGACCTGGGCCCGGACCACCAGCGGCGAGTCGGTAACGGGCAGGACCACCTCCACAATCTCCCTGGGCTCCAAAGTCCTGCCGGCGTAAAAGGCCAGACCACCGCAGCTCAGGTCCTTGGCTTTGATGGTCCGCTGGCCCTTCCAGCGCCCGGTGACAGGGTACATGACGCTGTCAAAGTCGGTCAGAATCCGCAGGTTTTCCCTGGCCTCCGCCCCCAGGGCGGCGGTGGGCTGGATGACCATCTTGTCGTCCTTCTGGCGGATAATCAGGCCGATTTTGTTGGGGGAGCTGTCGTCCAGGCCGATGAGCTGGATCTCCCGGTGCTCCGCCACCACGCCCTCTTTGCCGTTGAGGATACGGATTTGCAGCACCTCGGAGTTCAGCGGAGACTCCAGCACCGCGTTGGCCAGCGGAGTACCCTTGCTGTCCAAAATCAAATAGAGCCGTTCTTCCATTTAGGCTTCTCCTTTCTCTTCCACGGGGACGGGCTGGGCCGCTTTCGCCGCCTGCTCCGCCAGGGCCTGACGCTCCCGACGGGCCTTGTCCGGGTCGTTGGGATCGAAGTTCAAAAAATAGACATAAATTTCCACAATGGCCTGGTACAGCGCGTCGGGAATTTCCTGTCCCAGGGCCAGCTGAGACAGCATGGTGGCCAGGGAGTTGTCCTCATAGACGGGCACGCCGCTTTCCGAGGCCACCTCCACCATGCGCTCGGCCAGGTAACCCATGCCGGAGGCCACTACCACGGGGGCGCCCTCTCCGTCATATTTCAGGGCCACAGCCCGGTTTGTGGCGCGGCTATCATATCTTGACATTGATGCTGTTCTCCCCCTCAAAAATTTTCGGGAATACGCCGGAGATGGTCAGCGGCCTGGTCATCTGCTGAACCTGAACCAGGCCGGCGGACAGGCCGTTGTCGGACAAAATGCGCTGAAGCTCCCCCTGAACCAGCTGAGAGAAAGGGGCCACCTTCTCCGGGCAGAAAACCTGGACGTCCACCCGCTCTCCCTGGCTGGTGAGCACCATATCGAAGAAGCCCAGGTCCTGGATATCCAGCTTGAACAGGAAGCGCAGGGTGTTGTCCCGGTCCTTCCGGCCCCGTTTCAGGTTTTCCTCCGCGTCCGGATCCACCCACATCTCGGAAAAGGCCATCTTCCCGTTCCACTCCATAGGCAGGAGGATGTGGTTCAGCGGCATATGGACGCTCTCGTTGACCAGAAAGGCGGAAATGATATTGCGGAAGGCGTCCTGCACCTCCTGGCCCGCGCCGCTCTGGAGGGCCTTGTGGGCCGCCCGGGTCAGCTGAGCGGCGAACTGGTCCCCCTCCGAGGCCTTGGCGAAGCTGGTGCTCTGGAGCAGACGCAGCAGCGCCTCGTCGCTCAACCCCTCCAGCTTCTCCCGCAGGCCGGGGCTGCCGTTGAGCTGGTGGAAGGCCTGAAGCAGCCCCTCCTCGCTGCCGTTCTCATAGCGGGCGATGTCCAGGGCCAGCATGGAGATCAGCGTCCGGGACAGGCCCATGTCGTTGGTCTTGCTGGTATAGGCGGACAGGAAGGGGAGGATGGTGCCCTGGAGCAGCTTCAGCGCCCCCTGCCGGTCCCCGGCGTTCAGCTTCTCCTCCAGCTGGGACACCATGGGCAGCAGCTGGCTGCCGTAGCTGGCCGGTATGGCCCGGGTCAGCCGGGTCAGAGTGCGCAGCAGGTTGCCCTGGAGGTGGTCGGTGGAGGAGAAGTCGCCGTACTTCTTTAGGAACTGGAGGATATTATTGCGCACCGCCTCTGAGTTGCTGGAGGAGTAGGCCTCCCGCAGCAGGTTGAACAGCGCGCCGCCGAAGCGGTTGCCGTTGGCCATCTGAGACAGGAGGAACTTGCCCAGCTGTCCCTCGTCCATCTTAAGCATGTTGAGCAGCGCGCCCATCTCGGCGGCCAGCCCCTCCTCGATACCGGAGGAGACCACCGTTCCCTCGAACATGGCGAAGATGGCGGACAGGCTCTCCCGCAGCTCCGGGGTGGAGGCCATGCGCTGGAGAAAGGCGGCGAAGTTGGAATCATAGCGCAGGGCCTGATTCCCACCGGCGGCGTCGCCGGTGTCCTGCCGCTCCGTCCGGTTGTCTGGCCGGCTCACCCGGTTGAGGTCAGGGGCGTTCTGAATCTGGGTATTGTTAGGCGAAACCGGTATGTTCCGGTTTACATTATTACTGTCTTGACCCGGTACCGGGTTGGTAACACCAAGCAGATCTGGCATTGGCGGCACTTCCATTTCCGTAAAAGTTCGTTTTTTTTTGAGGGAATCTTAATTTTCCAATTGACACTGCCGATATATCGAGTATGATTAGATATAGGCAGGTGCGCTGTGCCTTACTCCGGCTTCGAGCCACCGCCTATCAGCAAATGAGAAAAGGTGGCGTTTTTTTATGGGCAGCGGCAATGACAGCATCCTGGATATGTATCTGTACGAAACCAACACCCTGCTGGAGCAGTTGGACGGAATTCTTTTGACGGCGGAGGAGGCGGATACCTTCTCCGAAGACAGCGTCAATGAGATATTCCGAATCATGCACACGATCAAAGGTTCCTCCGCCATGATGGAGTTCAGCTCTCTGATGACGGTAGCCCACCGGATTGAGGATATGTTCTTCATCGTCCGGGAGAAGGGGATGGACGTGGTCCCGGAGCAGACCCGACCGGAACTGTTTGATATGCTGTTTCAGGCGGTGGACTTCTTCCGCGGTGAGATTGAGAAGGTTGAAAATGAGGAACCACTCTCTCAGTCTATCGACCACATCGTCAGTAAAATTAATAGCCTAATTGATAAAATTCAAGGCAATCCCGGCACTCCCGATTCCGCCCCCGCCCCGGAGGCGGAGCAAGCGCCGGCCGCGGACGAGGCGGCGGATGCCGCCAATCCCGATTACCTTTTCGGCGTCCACGTATTCTTTGACGAGGGCAGCGGGATGGAAAATCTGAGAGCCTTTATGCTGCTGAACGGCATCAAGGACTACTGCGGCGACTTTATCTCCGCGCCGGAAAATGTGGAGAGCGATCCCACCACGTCCGATATCATCGCCGACCAGGGCTTCCTGATCTGGTTCCGCACCGCTGAGGAGCGCGACAGCGTGATCCCCGCCGTGCAGAACGGCGCCTCCGTCCGGGAATACCAGCCGGTAGACGCCGCCGCGCCCGCCCCCGCCGCCCATGAGGCGGCTCCCGCGGCCAGCATCGTCGCCCCCGCCCCCGCTCAGGAGGCCCCCAAGGCCGGCTCCGCCGCGCCCGCCCCCAAGCCCGCCTCCGCCCCCGGCCAGCAGCACGCCAAGGAGAGTCTGATCAGTGTCAATCTGGCCAAGCTGGACCAGCTTCTGGCGGTGGTCAGCGAGATTGTCATCACCGAGTCCATGGTCACCTCCTCCCCCGATCTGAAGGGGCTGCGGCTGGACAACTTTACCAAATCCGCCCGGGACCTGCGCAAGCTCACCGATGACCTTCAGGATGTGTCCATGTCTCTGCGCATGGTGCCTGTGTCCGGAACCTTCCAGAAAATGAACCGCATCGTCCGGGATATGAGCAAGAAGCTGGGCAAGAAAGCCAAGCTCACCCTCATCGGCGAGGACACCGAGGTGGATAAGACCATTGTGGACGCCATTGGCGACCCTATTATGCACATCGTCCGCAACTCCATGGACCACGGCCTGGAGGAAAACGAGGCCGACCGCGTCGCCGCCGGCAAGGACCCGGTAGGCGAGGTGATCCTTTCCGCCCGCCATACCGGCAGCGAGGTTATCATTGAGATCAAGGACGACGGACAAGGGGTTGACACCCAGGCCGTGCTGAACAAGGCCATCCGCCAGGGCCTGGCCGCGCCCGACCACGATTACAGCCAAAAGGAAATCCTCAATTTCCTGATGATGCCCGGTTTCTCCACCAACACCGAGGTCACCGAGTACTCCGGCAGAGGCGTGGGCATGGACGTGGTGAAGAAAAACGTGGCCGACGTGGGCGGCACCGTCACCATCTCCAGCGAGTGGGGCAAAGGCATGACCACCACGCTGAAAATTCCCCTGACTATGGCCATTATGGACGGCATGGAGGTTTCGGTGGGGGAATCCATGTTCACCATCCCCATCAACTCCATCCAGTCCTCCCTCAAGGTCACCGCCAAGGACGTCATCCACGATCCCGCCCAGGGCGAGATGGTCAAAATCCGCGACAACTTCTACCCCATTATCCGGGCCAAAGAGCTGTTCTGCATGGAACAGGGCTGCGACAACATTGAGGAAGGCATCCTGATGTGGGTGGAGGCCGGTGAGCACTCCTACTGCCTGTTTGTCGATGAGCTGATGGGCGAGCAGCAGATCGTGGTAAAGCCTCTGCCCAACTATATCAACAGCTTCGGCGTGAAAAACTACGGCATCAGCGGGTGCAGCATCCTGGGCGACGGCAGCATCAGCATCATTCTGGACGTGATCAACGTCTACGCGGCCGCCCACAACGCCTACGGCGCCTTTTGATTTGTGACTTACAAGAAGGGAGAACTTAACCATGCCGAAAACCGAGGAAGTTTTGTTCGCGACAGAGGACCAGATCGACGAATATACCGATCAGTCTCCTGAGGTTCAGACCGAAAAATACTTGATCTTTTCCTCCGACGGACTGATGTACGGCATCAAGGCCGAGCAGGTAAAGGATATCATTACGGACTACTCCATCACCTATCTGCCCCAGGTGCCCAGCTATGTCAAGGGTGTGATTAACCTGCGGGGTCAGATCATTCCCATGGTGGATATCCGCCTGCGCCTGGGTAAGATGCCTCAGGATAATTTCTGCGGCATTGTGGTGGACGTAGACGGCAATATGGTGGGCATCCTGGTGGATATGGTGGAGCAGATGGTGGATGTCCCGCTGGCCTCCATTCTGCCGGTGCCGACCAGCTCTACCAATCAGGCTATGGTCAGCGGCATGTGTACTCTGCCGGACGGCCATACCATGCTAGAGCTGGACTGTGAGCTGTTGCTCCACGACTGAACCTGGATAACATCACCTAAAGGGAGGGAGCTCTGGGATGATAACGACCATCTCGGATGAAGATTTCCGCAAACTGACCAATTTTATCAAAAGTGAATATGGTATCACGCTGCAGGAGAAGCGCCAGCTGGTCACCAGCCGGCTGTCCTCCCTGCTGGCGGAGGAGGGGCATACGAACTTTACCCAGTTCGTCAGCCAGCTGCTGAGGGAACGAAACCCGCAGAAAATCGAGAAGGTCCTCAACCGTCTGACCACCAACTACACGTTTTTCATGCGGGAGACTGAGCACTTTGAGTTTTTTACCAAGGTGATTCTGCCCGAACTGGTGCGTAAATATCAGCACAAAAAGGTGCTGTCCATCTGGAGCGCCGGCTGCTCCAGCGGGGAGGAGCCCTATAACCTGTCTATGTACATAAAGGATTTTCTGGGTCCCCAGGCCAGCCAGTGGGACACCCGCATCCTGGCTACCGACATTTCCCAAAAAGCCATGGCCAAGGCCAAACAGGGCATTTATGAGCTGCCGGACACCCTGCCCCCCGCCTGGAGAAAGAAATATTTTCGGCAGGTACAGGGCAACCGGTACGCCGTCAGCCAGGAGATCCGAGACAACGTCATTTTCCAGACCTTCAACCTGATGGACCCCATCAAGTTCCGAATCAAGTTCGATGTGATTTTCTGCCGCAACGTGATGATCTACTTTGACCAGCCCACCAAGGATGCTCTGGTGCGCCGGTTTTATGACGCGACCAACCCCGGCGGTTATTTGATGATCAGCCATTCGGAGAATCTCAGCAAAGACGCTCCCTACGCGACGGTAGCTCCGTCTACCTTCCAGAAAAAATAATCCGCGTCCCGACTTGGTGTCCCCAAGTCGGGATGCTGTGTAACGCCACTCAAAAAGGAGTGACCTCCAATGTGGTCAGCCAATAAAAAAATCCGTGTCATGGTGGTGGACGATTCCGTTCTTGCCCGGACCATGATTACCCAGGGCCTGTCTCAAAACAATCGGATTGAGATTGTGGGCACCGCGATCAACGCCCAGGACGCGATGGTGAAGGTAGCCCAGTGCAAGCCGGATGTCATTACCTCCGACGTGGAAATGCCGGGCATGAGCGGGATTGATTTTATCAAGCTGCTGCTGCCCAAGTATCCTCTGCCGGTGATTCTGGTGTCCTCTCTGGATCTGCGCGTATTCGACGCCCTGTCCGCTGGCGCGGTGGACTTTGTCCGCAAACCGGAGCCAGGCAAAAATGATGTCTTTATCCGCGGCCTCGCCGCGAAGGTGATCGCCGCCGCCGGAGCCCGGGTCCGGCCCCGGCCCGGTATTCAGACTCCTCCGCTCGCCTCCAAGCCCGGCGCGGTCCGCATGCCCACCACGGGCAGCAGTCCCGCGCTGCCCGCTCCGCCCCTGTTGGGGAACCGCCCTTCGCTGGATAACGTCATCATCGGCCTTGGGGCGTCTACCGGCGGAACGGAGGCTACGCTGGAGGTTATGCGCCGCCTGCCCGCCGACATTCCGGGCATGCTGATTGTACAGCACATGCCCGTGGGCTTTACCCAGATGTACGCCGACCGCCTCAACCGCCTGTGCCATATGGAGGTAAGGGAGGCCAAAACCGGCGATGAGATTCGCCGCGGCCTCGCCCTGCTGGCCCCCGCCGATTTCCAGATGCGGGTGGTGCGTTCCGGCGGCCGGTACACCGTGAGCTGCCAGCCGGGGGAGAAGGTCAGCGGACACCGGCCCTCGGTGGACGCCCTGTTCACCTCCATGGCGGAACAGGTTAAGTGCAAGATGGCCGGTATTATTATGACCGGTATGGGCCGGGACGGCGCGGACGGCCTGCTCAAGATGCGCCAGGCGGGAGCCTACACCATCGGCCAGGATAAGGAATCCTGTGTGGTGTACGGTATGCCGATGGTGGCCTTTAACATCGGGGCCGTTCAGGTCCAGGGCTCCTGTGAGGATATCGCCGGGATTTTGCTGCGGAAGCTTCAAAAATGGTAAAAGAAACGGAACGCCGTCAAGCGTTCCGTTTCTTTTCGTTCAGATCAGGGTCATCATCCATGTGATACAGGCGCTCTTGATTTTTGCGTATGGAAAATCAGCGTTTCGGCGCGAGGCGCATGACCATAGTCGCCAGTTCGGCCCGGTTCAGGGTGCTCTGGGGGCACAGTTTTCCGTTGGAGCCCTGAATCAGTCCGATGGAGATGGCCCAGCGCATGGCGTCCTGGGCGTAGCCACTCACCTGGTCGCCGTCAGCGTATGCGTTCAGATTCACTGGGGCGCTGGGATATCCGGCCCTCCGCCACAGCATGGACACCCACTGCTCCCGAGTGATGAGCTTTGTGGGCTCAGTGCCATCGGAGATACCGTTCTCCACTACCCAGGCCATCCCCAACGCGTACCACACCTCGCCGGAGGCGGGGGTGGTGTCTCCGCCGCTCGTGCGGGTCAGCACATTCCAGGCCAGCCCGCGGGTGACAGGCTCGTAGGGAGCGAAACTGGTTTCGGACACGCCGGGCATCAGGGCCTGCTGATAGACATACCGGACCCCGGGGTAGAACCAGCTCTCCTCCGGAACATCGGTATAGGGCAGCACAAGCTCCTCCTGGATCGCCAGGGAGAACCAGACCAGATTGATCAGATCGGTGTAAGAGACTGAGGTGTGATTTTGTTCCGTACCGGGAGCCGGCCGGAAAGGGGGGGCTCCATAGTAGGGCTGGCTGGAGGTTGGAATGATAATGGAAGGTCGGGACGAGGTGGCCAGCGCGTGAGCGGGCAGAAGAGTCAGCGTTAGGCATGCCGCGAGCAGCAGCGCGGACAGTCGTTTTTTCATCATGTAAGCTCCTCCCATATTGTGCGCCCGGCTGATTTTTGTGTCTAATTTTATATTAACCCTTTTTTGGGGAAAAAGCAAGAGAAAAACGCTACGCGGAATATCTACGTACACGGCGAAATAATCGTAGGCTATCCAGTTCAATTCGGCAAGATTCCGAAAATGAGATTGAAATGGAAAGAAAATCCAGCTATACTGTTTCCTGATAGAAGCGAAGTATGTGCTTTGCTCCAAATGACGACGAAAGGCGAGGTCCTGACATGAATGAAATTGGCATTATGGAGGTGGGCGGTTTTCGGGTAGGCCACGCCCAGGACCTGGAGGGCGGAACAGGCTGTACAGTCATTCTGTGCGACCGTATGAGTCCTGCGGGGCTGGATGTACGGGGCGGCGGTCCCGCGTCCCGGGAATCCCAGATCCTGAATCCTGTGGCCGCGGCGGAAGGGATCAACGCGGTGCTTCTTTCCGGAGGCAGCGCCTTTGGCTTGGATGCGGCGGGGGGCGTTCAGCGGTATCTGGAGGAGCGGGATATCGGATTTGAAACAGGAGTGGCTAAGGTCCCTTTAGTCAGCCAGTCCTGCCTCTTTGATCTGGGGGTAGGGGATAAAAATGCCAGGCCGGACGCCGCGATGGCCTATCGCGCCTGCGAAAACGCGGGCTATGCCGCCCCCGCTCAGGGCAACGTGGGCGCGGGCACTGGCTGCTCCATCGGAAAGTACCGGGGCATGGAGCGGGCCATGAAATCGGGGTTTGGGTGCTGTGCCTTCCAGGCGGGCGATTTGAAGGCGGGAGCTCTGGTGGCGGTGAACGCCCTGGGCGATGTGTACGGCCCTGACGGAGGACAGATAGCCGGACTGCTGAATGCTCAGCGGAACGGCCTGGCCTCCACGCTGGAGGAGCTGTTCCGGGACGTATCCCGGGTGTCCGGCCTCTTCCCAGGCAACACAACGCTGGGCGTTGTGGTCACCAACGCGAACCTGACCAAGACACAGCTGACCAAGGTCGCCGGCATGACCCACAACGGCTACGCCCGGGCCATCCGCCCCGTCCACACCACCGCCGACGGCGACAGCATTTACGCCCTGTCTCTGGGGGACCTCCCCGGCGACGTAAATGTGATAGGGGCTATGGCCGCTTACGCTATGGAACGCGCCATTCTCCGGGCCGTTCAAAGCGCTGTGTCCTCCTATGGGCTCATCAGCTGGCAGGAGCTCTGCGGCGGTGGTCAGGCCCCACAACCGGTTTGAACTCCGGCTCCGGACACATGGCCTCCTTGGTACCGACACAGCGGTTGATGGGAGTGCCCAGCAGGTGGAATTTTTCTTCATAGTCGGTCATCACGCCCCCCGCGCCCTCCCCGTGGAGATCGCGGGTCACCCGCGACAGAGCAAAGCCCGCCTTGGGGAACTGGAACAGTGACCACTCAAACAGGTCATGGTTGTCGCTCTTGAAGTGGATCTGCCCGCCCTCCCGCAGAATACCGCGGTATAGGACCAGAAATTGCGGGTGTGTCAGCCTCCGCCGGGCGTGCTTTACGCCGGGCCAGGGGTCACAGAAATTGATGTAGATCAAACTGACCTCATCCGGCGCGAAATACTCCCGTAGCGCGGCCGCGTCTCCGTCAATAAAAAAGATATTGCGCAGCCCCTTGGCCTGACAGCGCTCCATCGCGATTACCATGGCGTCCGGCACCCGCTCCAGCGCGACGTACAGCACATCGGGGTTTTGCTCCGCCGTCTCCGCGGAAAAGCGCCCCTTTCCACAGCCAATTTCCAGCCGTATCTCCCGGGCCGCGGGATAGAGCTCCCGCCAGTGCCCCCTCAGCTTCTCCGGGTCTTTGACCAGCAGCCCGGCGCAGCGCTCCATTCGAGCCGCCAGATTCGGTTTTTTCCTCATTCTCACTGTCGCTTCACCTCTTTGTTGATCGCGAAAATATTTTAACATATGTGTCGGAATACTTGCAATCTTTTTTGAACTATATTATACTGTTATAGAAGATCACCTGACAAGCGCCACACGGACGCCCACAGACAAAAAATACTTTTCTTTTTCTTCTGTTCGTGCTATAATGCAAAAGATCATATTTCCGGGTATAGCGGAGTTGGTACCGCGCCACATTTGGGATGTGGAGATCGTGCGTTCGAGTCGCACTACTCGGACCAAAGTCCTCTGACGACAATATTGCCGGAGGACTTTTTCAATTGTCTGGAGGATCGTCTTTTATTTCGAGAGAATGGTGGCATATGAATATACGGATTAGAGAACAAGCCGGAACAGATGCCGTTAGAAAATTTGACTACCAAATGGCGGTCACATTAGACTAAATGAACACGCACGACGCATTTTTATTCCTAAAAGCACTCTTTGAGTAAGAAAGCGGAACGACAGCTTTATCAATTCCGTTGAGCGCCCCTTCATAACGATGGATTCAATACTCGTGACCGCCCACTGTAACAAGGCGGTATTGGCTATTTGGGAGCGTGGCGGCGTAGTCCTGGGCATCACAACGGCGACCGTCAGGATAAAGGACGCGGGTGGCTTTCATAGCGTTAATTGAGGGTGATATTTTTCATCCCGCATTTTACCACCCGCGTTGAGGTTTGCCTTTGTTTATTTTTCTGATTTGCTCACTACAGAGTGTGTCAAGAAATGTATGACCCGCTGAACGCGGGAAAACGACCAGGCCGGACGCGTCCAGGGCCGCCGGTCTATTCTTCGCGTCATCCTTGCGCCGTCCGGGACCGCTGGAGGCGCGAAAGCGGGGGCGCCGCGTTGGCGGTGCCCCTCTACTTTTCAGGCTATTCATAATTTTTAAGAGACTTTTGGTAATTTAGTCTTGACATTTGGCCCTGCCTGGGAGGGATTTCCGTTTATTTCGCTTTCAGCATCCGGCTTGCGTTGAGGATGGCCAGCACGGACACCCCCACGTCGGCAAAGACGGCGGCCCACATGTTGGCGTAGCCCAAGGCGGACAGTACCAGCACCAGCAGCTTTACCCCCAGGGCAAAGACCACATTCTGCCGCACGATGGCCAGGGTTTTCCGGGCGA
>ERZ779632.525-NODE-525-length-21544-cov-11.578808_pt1 | contig 21544 bp, 28 predicted proteins | sample MGYA00514194_ERZ779632 | MGnify/ENA primary metagenome ERZ779632 (study PRJEB29562, sample SAMEA4376704) | mouse gut metagenome | isolation source: Cecum | study: EMG produced TPA metagenomics assembly of the A DSS colitis mouse model was used to assess the...
CAAATCCAACAGTAGGTTCTCGGTATGAAGTGTCGTTTCAGAAAATTCTCCCGTGCGGAAATAAGGAAGTTGATGGGCTGACAGCTCCAATGTCTCCCGGTACATCTCCACCGGGCCGACCGTAAACAGCGTCATCGCGCACCCTCCCCGACACAAACGGATTTTTTTTGACAGATGTGATTTAGGATCCGCTCGTAATCCTCGATATAATCGATCTCGCCCCAGAAGTGCCCACCCACATCCAATGAATAGATAGGGTAGTTGACTGCATAATTGTATAGGACGTTCTCCCACCAGAGATCATAAAGCTCATCCTCAATACACTGTGAAATCCGAATCTTGAAGTTGGGCAGGAAGTTTGCCTTCAGCCGGGCCAAGCCCACATACTCGCAATCACGGCATTCTCTGGTCAGTTCCTTGCCATAAGCTACGATACGTCCGTTATCTGTTCGGAAAAAATAGTCACCCACATCCACTCGAGAGGCGTCAGAGAGCATTACCGCGTCTCGCTGGTCTGCAAGCAGAAGTTCCAGCACATCCTCGCCCCAATACACGTCTGCATTGCCCAAAATAATATCCTGATTTGGATCGATATAGTCCCTGGCAAACCACAAAGAACCCATGCTATTAGTGACTTTATAAAATGGATTGTGGTAAAACCGCACTTCTACCCCCTTCAGGGCTTCATATACCATTTCTCGGCAGTAGCCGACTACGACAGCACAGTCGATGTCATATTGCCGAAGCATGGCCACTGTATGCCGGATCAGCGGCATCTCATCCACATCCAGCACGCATTTGGGTTTTTTTACTGAACGACTCAAGCGGCTACCAACCCCTGCCGCCATCAATATTGCTCTCATGATGTAACTCCTCCTCAGGAAATGTTTTATTCGAAATGCCCCGTTCTATTTGCCGGAACCGGTAACTGCCGATAGTTGCCATATTTGTGCCTCAGCAATGCATCCCAGCCCGCCGGGATGGCAAACTCTCTTCCTTCAAATTTTACGTTTTCCATGGTGTGATACCAATCCGCTTGATATTTTTCCAGCGGATATCCATATTTCCCGCCGGTATAGCACAGATAACGATTTGGCGAGACAGCGTTAAAAAAGTTGATAACTGCTGAACTAATTCTCTGGACAAGGGGAATAGGGAGTTTTTGAAAAAAATGATAGGCCACAATCACATGCCGTTTGGTATATCCGCAGACCTGGTCTCCTTCTGAGCAGACTCGGGACAAGATAGACAAGGAAAGAAGCTCCGTGATTTTGAAAAAAATACGGGCTATGGACTCGTTAGTTGGGCATCGGCTTAGAGGAAACACGTCTACAAAAGCGTACCCGCTTCGATTTAGATGGGGATAATGTAACCGTTCGGTCACCGCATTCCTCAAAAAGATTTTGGTGAACGGGAACGGATAGGTAGGGTCAGTCTGAAATTCCTGAAATATGAGTCTATCTCCCAATTCATCCTGCATGATTCGCCGAAAGCACTCATAATCCGTTCTAAATATTTCTAAATCTATGTCATCATCCCATGGGATAAAACCTTTGTGCCGAACAGCACCCAAAAGGGTCCCCGCCGCGAGACAGCAGGGAATCTGATGCCTTTCACAGGCGCGGTAAACCATCTCACAAATAGATAGGGCTTCTTGCTGAAGCTCACTCACATCCCGCATACAATAACTCCTAGCTTGTCCAAATTTGGCGAATCATTTTATAAAATGCTGTGTTCAGTACCCTTTGGTATAATTTTGCAGGAAAGTGGATGCGGTGAAACAACACCAAGGTTTTATATTTTTTCTTCACAAGTTGGTTCAACTGCGGCTCGTACTGGTCCAACAGTTCCCGGAATCTCTGGGCCTTTGCCCTACCTGTTGCTCTGTCCGGGTCTTTTACCAAGGCAATGGCAAAATAGCTCACAACGACCACACTCAGCTTGCGGAGAAAATACTCGTCTCGGTCGGAGCGCAACGGAGCATGCTGTTCCCGATAGTCCAGGATTCGGATTATTACCTGTTCTATTTGGTCGATTCTCTTGACTTGATTGTGGAAAGCTACGCTTTGACCACTGGTTCCGATGCGGTACTGGTAAAAAAACAGTGGGAGGATGAGAATGCTGTTCAGATGGGCAAAAGGAAGCGTAGCATATTCGTGGTCCTCGTAAAATATGCCCTCAGAAAGGCGAAAGCCACACTCTCGGTAAAATTGCGTGCGGTAGAGTATCCCATGAAATGAACAGCAGAAGGAAATGTTGTCATACACTTCCAAGAGCGTTTTCAGGTCGATTTTTTGCCCAGCATACCGGCATGTACAGGGATAGGCCATTACTTTTCCAGTGGCTTCATTTATAGTGTGATATCCAGTGATAACCGCATCCGCACAAGTGCGCTCCAAGGCGTCTAGCAAACAAGGCAACTGGTCTGTTCTGATCCAGTCATCCGCATCGACCACTTTGAAATAACGTCCCGTCGCTATTTCGACAGCTGTGTTGATACCGGATCCATGTCCACCATTATCCTTGGAAATCAGTGACACCTGCCTCGGGAAACGCCTTACATATTCCTGAACCAGCACCCCAGTACCATCAGTGGAGCCGTCATCGACGACAATAACCTCGAGACGTGCATCAGCCCCTGCCATAGAATCCAGGCATTTACCAAGATAATGCTCCGAATTGTAGGCAGGAACCGCAATACTCAGAATTGTTTCAGCCATATTGGCCCTCCTGTCACATCTATAGACTTTCGGATTCTCGAACCCCTTACATCCCAAGCACTTTGAGAATCCGAAAGTCTATTCTCCTTATGAAATGTTTTCTTCCGTATCATCGTATAGAAACCCAGGATAATGTTCACTTGCAAGAGCTGCTCCTACCTGAAGCGGAATCAATAACGGGTACTTAGGGACAACCTCCGGCCGATGGCAGCAGACAAACAGTTTAATGTCCATCTTCGTCAACTCCGTCCACCTGTTTTGCCGAATTCAAGGTCAGGATGTGCTTCCGCTCCCTCCGCAATCCGGACAGCCACCGGAAAGACCGTCTCCGCCATTCCAAGCGGGCTGTAAGGAACTCATCAAAGAGGAACTCAATCACCATTGGGCCACACCCCCTCAGCATCCTGGCCTTGCGGCGGAGCTCAAAACACCTCTGATTGTGTAACCAGCAAAAAAGAAAGCAGAAGAATCCCAGTAAGGCTTGAAGATGCCCGTGAAGTTTCAGGAAAGAAGATAGAGAGACAAGAAGACGGAACGGCGTCCTGCGGTGCTGTGCAGGCCCCCGCTGAAACGGACGCATAGGGAGTCGCCATTCCAAAAATCTGGCGCGGCCCAGCTTCATCTTCACGAGCATCTTCAAGCCCGCCGGAACGGGGCAGCCGATTCTTTTTTGCCGCCGCAATATCCTCCGTTTTGGGTCAAAACAACAAAAGGACGCTTTTGTTGTTTTTACTCGTACATAGTACCACAAAAAGCACGGGAGTGCAATAGAAATTTTCCCGGTTTCGGAGCATCTGTAGAAGCTGCCGGGTTGCCTGGTAACTTTGCGACATAAAAATGGGCACAAAAACAGGCCGGAAGGACTTGCGGGGTCTTTCGGCTCGATTTTTGCGCCCATTTTTGCAGCTCAGGACACTTTTGAAATCCAATTTTACCCAAACAGTGGACATTCACCTGGATTTATAAACCAAGGCAAACAACAAAAGCGTCCTTTTGTTGTTTTTTAGTGTCTGCTTCTAAAGCACAAGCCCCAGTCTGGACAGCTGCCGTTCATGCTCCGCGCCCGTCTCCATGATATAGATCCGGGTGGTGCTGATGCTGGAATGGCCCAGGATATCGGCCAGCTTGGCAATATCCTTTTCCGCCGTGTAGAACACCATGGCAAAGAGGTGGCGCAGGTTGTGCGGAAACACCTTCCGGGGGTCTACCCCCGCCGCGCCACATAACCCCTTCATCTCGCGCCAGATGTTGGAGCGATCCAAGGTATTTCCGCCGCTGGTCTGGAACACCGGACCGGCGGCAATTCCTTTGCCTCTAACCCATCCCAACAGCTCCCGGCATAGCTTTCTCGGGATCAGGATCACCCGGCACTTCCCTTTACAGCTCACTACCGCCTGCCCGTCTTGTATTGCTTGGACGGTGATATACTTCAGTTCGGACACCCGGATTCCGGTGGCACAGATGGTTTGCAAAACCAAGAACAGCCGCCGCTTTCCCTGCCGCTTCGCGGTGTCCAGCAGGCGCAGGTATTCCGCTTTGGTGAGCTCCCGCTCCCTTGAGCGAAACATAGCCCGCTGGCATTTTATTGGTTTTACCTTTTGATCCGAATGACCCAGATAATCCAACAGTCCATTTACTGCCGCAAGCATTGAGTTTATGGTTTGTGGGGCATATCCATCAGCCACAAGCGCAGCCCTCCACTCCATGATGGCGGATTTATCCAGGTGCCCGTTGGAGCAGGCCAGAAAACGGGCAATATCCCGGCTGTATTTCTGTATGGTGAGTTCGCTGTGCTCCTCATGGCGCAGGTAGTTGAAATAGTCGTCCATTTGCTTTTTCTTTGCAGATATCAGTTGCTTCATTGTGCATCCCTTTCCCTACAGATTTTTGATATAGTCTTCCCAAATACCAAAAATCCTATCAGAAAAGAGCAGAGAATGGTATATCTATCAGTACCTGTCCTCAGCATCAATTTATGTAATTGCCAAGTGACCCCTTCTTGCCATGGGGCACATTGATTCTTTCCTCAAGCGTATATATGAAGCCCAAAGGCCGCCGGGACAAGGGTTGTAAGTTTTGCCCCTCTCCCTTATAATAAGACATCTGCCTTGATTGCGCGGTCCAGAATCTCCATCTCCGCGCAAAATACATTTGAAACTGCGAGGTTGCCATGAATCAGAAAGAGATCAGCGAGCTGAAACGCCGCTTCCGGCTGGGCAAAAACGCCATCGGCCGCATTTACGGCTGCTATGTGAACAGTCAAAAGGAGATCGTCTCCTACCTGGACGAGTCCTTGGACCGGATGCCCGAGGAGGAGGCGGAGAAATACTTAGCCCTGCTGAAAAAGACCCTGTCCGGGGCCCTGGGCCGGAACCTCATCGACATCGTGTTCTCCACCCAGCAGGTGGCGGACAGCGATGAGCACCGCCGCCTCATGGCTCTGCGGGACTCCCGGCTGAAGGACGGCGAGGTGCGGCAGGAATTCTATCAGACGGTCATCGACAGCCTGGACATGGGAGAGAGCAATTATCTGATCCTGCTGGCCCACGACGCCTACGATGTGCCCCACCGAGGCAAAGACGGCGAGGATCGCGCGGATGAGGGCGACACGGTGTTCTCCTACATTGTGTGCTGTGTGTGCCCGGTGAAGGACGGCAAACTGGAGCTGAGCTACTGCGCGGGCGAAAATGAGTTCCACAACTGCGCCCCCAGTCAGATCGTCTCCCCGCCGGAGCTGGGCTTCCTGTTCCCGGCCTTTGACGACCGGGCGGCCAATATCTACAATGCTCTCACCTACGCCCGCAAGCCGGACGAGCTGCACCAGGAGTTTTTGGACGCCATCTTCCACACCGAACCGCCCATGTCCGCCGGAGAACAGAGGGAGGCGTTCCAGACCGCCCTGCGGGAGGGGCTGGAGGGGGCCTGCGGCCTGGAGGTGGTGCAGGCCGTCCATGAGCGGCTTTCCCAGCGCATCGAGCAGCACCGGGAGGAGAAGGACCCCGAACCTTTGGCGGTAACCGCCAAAGAGGTGGCGGCCATCCTCCGGGACTGCGGCGGGTCGGAAGCCCAGACAGAGGCGTTCTGCAAGAGGTGCGGGGAGCTGTTCGGCGAGGGGGCGGCACTCAGCCCCGCCAACCTCATCGACAGCAAGCGGTTTGAGGTCAAAGCCGCCGATGTGACCATCGCCGTGCCGCCGGAGCAGAGCTATCTGGTAGAGACGCGGATCATCGACGGGAAGAAGTATCTGCTCATCCCCGCCGGGGAGGGGGTGGAGGTCAACGGGATGCCGGTGGATTGGGTGCAGGAGGAAAGCGAGTAAACAGGCATAATATCTTGCATTTTTGGTTATCACCGTATATAATGGGCTGGTAATTTGAACCAGCAAATCAATCTATAAGGGTGATCATCATGGAGAAGAAAAAGACAGACGCCGCAACTGCTGAGCCCGAGGCCAAAAAGAAGGGCGGCAGAAAGCCCATGACGGCGGAGGAAAAGGAGTCCGCCGCCAAAGCCCGCGCCGAGAGCAAGGCCAAGGCGGACAGCCTCAAGCCCACAGTTATCATGCAGTTCCAGGGCACAGAGGTCGAGATGGACGCGCTGGTGGAGGCGGCCAAGGCCGGCTTCCGGCAGGAGAAAAAGCGCACGCCCATCACCGATCTGAAGCTGTATGTCAAGCCGGAGGAGCGCGTGGCCTATTACGTGGTGAACGAAAAGTTCAACGGGAGTGTGTCATTTTAACAAGCCCGGGATTGCCGGAAACAGCAGGAAGCCCCACAATGCAAAACTGCATTGTGGGGCTTCCGTTTTAACACGTCTTTTGAATCAGCCGTCCAGCACAGTCCCCTGGTGGCAGCACTCCGCCAGATAATCCCGGGGCTGGTAATAAAACGCGGCGTTGTAATCGGAGAGCCGTTCATCGATCCACGAGGTATAGACCGCCAGCAGCGTTTCCACCACATCGTCCTCCCCGGACACATCCTCGATCAACCGGGCATATACCTTGCCCATCGTCCACACATCGGGCACGGCATAGCGGGCTTCGCCTACGTTGTCATACTCTCCGGCGGTCAGGCCGAACTCTCCAATGGCGTCATCCGCCACCTTTTCGATGGGCTCACAGTGGAGCACATCGGCGTGCTCATAGATAATCCGCACGCCGTTTTCGCCCAGCTCCGCCGCAACGTCTCCCCGCCTTTTGCGGAGGCTCCGGCCAAGCTGCTCTATCAGGGAGCAGGTGAAAAACAGCGCACTGTCATTTCGCTTTCCCATCGGTAGCATAACTCCTCTCGAACCGCAGGACGGCCAATGCCTTGGCGGTGTGAAAACTGATCTCCGGGTATCTTACCTCGATCCGGCTTCCATGAAACAAGGTGCGCATGAGGCTTCACCATCCTTCCCGCAATTCCTATTATAGCCTGTTTTACCCCTATCCGCAACCATGTTTACCGGCATTCTGCCAATTCCGTTGCGCATCTTCGCTCAACACCGTCCCGCCACAATCTCCCGCACAATTTCATCCCCCAGCAGTTCGCTGGTGCGGTAGATATTCTGACAAAAGGATTCCAGGCTGAACGCCATCCCCGGTCTGCCCTTGTCCAGCAGCACCCCGGTAACGGTGAACCGCCGGTTGGCCTGCTCAGTCCGAAGCCGCTCCACATAAGCGTCCGGCAAAGCACACTCGCCGTCCGTGATAAACACGATGTCGGCGTTTTCAAGGTCTTCCTCATCCATCAGACGCAGGGCGTCATTCACGGGCGTCTGGAAGTCGGTGCCGCCGCCTAAAAAGGTTTCCGCAGCCTCTACCTTTTCCGCCATGGCATAGCCCCCGGGTCGGAACACCTCCGTTTTGAAGCTCCCCGGCCCGGAGAAGTGGATCAGGGCGAAGCACCGCCCGCTGTCCGCCGCAATCTCCAGCAGGGTCAGGGCCACGGCCTTTCCCCAGGCGGCGGGGTCTCCATGGGTGGAGTCGGATTCATCCAGGCAGCAGATGATGTCCCCCATGCCTTTGAATGTGGGTTCCCGCCGCTGGTACTGCTTGATCTGCCCCCGCTGGTACCTGCGCAGGAACAGCGGCATGGTCTGGGGCGAGGCAAGCATGGCCAGCTCGGAGGTGAGGGCACGGGACAGGTCGCGGCCCAGCTCCAGGGCGTATTTCTCGCCCCGGCCGTAGGAATAGCCGTTGCGCTTGCCCTGGGCGAAGATTTCCCGGAATCTGCCCAGGTACCTGGAGATATCCCGCAGAACCTGGCTTTTGCGCACCAGGGCCAGCAGCCCGGCGTTGGCCTCGTTCCTTTCCAGATTGCCGGGCTCATCACTCCAGGCCCCGATGATGTTCCGCACCTCCTCCGCCTTTTCTGCGGCGGCACTCACGGCCAGGGACACCAGCCCGGCCACATCGTCCCTGCTTTTAGCGGCGTTGGCGTCCACCAGCTTACCCACAGCCTCCACCTGGCGGCGTTTGCTCTCCGCTTTGTTGGCAGCCTCCACCACGGACTGCTCCAAGCCCTGGCCGCGCTCCTTCGTGGCCTGCATCCGCTCCAGCAGCCCCGCCAGCTCCTGCCGTGCCTGCCGCTCCCCCTGCTCCAGCTTCTCCAGGGTGTTCAGCGCGTTCTTCTCGCCGCCGATGTCCGAAAGCAGGCTGTCCAGCTCCCCGGCGGTGCGGGCCACAAACTCGGACGCCGCCTCGTAGGCGGGCAGCTCCCGGCCCTCGCACACCGTTTTCAGCGTAGAATAGTCCCCGCTCTGGGTGATATGCTCCAAAATGGGCGCGTTGAATTTCCGGGCCGCCACGGTCAGCATATCCTCCCCATTTTTCCGGGGCATCAGGGAGTAGAAGGACTGGAACACATCCTGGGACAAGGCCGGGAAGGAGGGCAGCTTTTTTGCCGCCTCCTGCTCGGTTTGCTCCAAATCGGTGTCGCCATCCTTCAGGTCGGCGTAAATGCTGTCCTCCAGCCGGGTGGAGCGCAGCACCCGGTCTGTGGCCTGTCCCTCCCTGGGCCGCTCCGTGGCGGCCCAGGGGGAGCGCAAAACGTCCTCTATGGTGCGGTAAGGGCCGCGCATCACAGATCACCGCCCCTCTGGTAGTGCGCCATCCACTCCCGCAGGATGTAGACAGCCTGGGCGTGATCGTAGCTCAATTCCGGGAACTCCTGCTGGAGATAGGGCACCGCGCCGTACATATTGGTGACGCCGGAATCCCGCAATGCGTCTAAGTAGTCAAAGTATTTCTTCATTTTGTTTTCCTCCAAAAAATTGAGGCGAAGCGGAACCACTCTGTTTCCGCTTCGCCTCTAAAATTCTATCTCTCTTGCGTTCAGCAAAAGAATGTGATTTCATCCACGCAGAAATGTTCCTTCCATTTCCGGCAAATCAAGAAAAACTGGGCTGAGATAACATCCAGCAGCTCCTTGAGATCGTTCTGTGGGATTCTGCTCCGATTGCTGGCCACAATGCACTGGCCCGAGCTGGTCAGCCAAACCTTCGTTGCGTTCGGCGAAGGTTTCCCCTTGATGATGTGGACATGGATCGGCTCCCCATTTTCATTGGACCAAAAGAATACCAGGTAACCGCCCACACGAAACAAGTTAGGCACAGTGTATCCCTCCCTGCGCCGCGTAGCGGTAAAGCAAGTGGGCGTTGTGGCGCAGAAATTCATCAAACAGCGACAGCTCATCAGGCCGGAAGCCCTCGTTGAATTTCCACTCGTAGCTTGGGAGGACGCATCGGGCTGAGACAAAGCCCTCCTCTGTGGGCCGCTCAAAGTGCACCTCGACAGACTGTATGCCCTCCTGCTCCATGATGTGGGAATGGGTGATCTCGGTATCGTCAGCCAACGTGATATAAGGATACATCATGGCAATCTCCCGCCCTTCGCTTTGATTCAAGATACCAATAGTTTACCAGCTTGCGGGGGAAATAGCAACCTGAAAAATCAGGCCCCCATTGCGGCGGGAGGGCTGTCCCTCCCGCCGCCGCTTGCTTAGAACGGCAGGTCGCCGTCATCGTCCATCAGATCCGCAAAACCACTGTCAGAGCCGCCGCCGAAATCACCAGGCAGCTGAAAATCATCGCCCTTTCCGGCCTTGGTTTCGCTCCCGGAGCCGCTGCCGTCCTTGGGCTTGCTGTCGCCAAAGTAGACGCTGGACACCAGGATCTCCGCGCTGCGGCGTTTGTTCCCCTCCTTGTCCGTCCAGTCCCGGAGCTGCAAACGCCCCTCTACCACGGCCATGCGGCCCTTGCCGAAATACTTGTCCACAAACTCGCCGGTGGAACGCCAGGCCACGCAGTCGATGAAGTCGGTCTTGCGCTCGCCGGTCGCCTTGTCCTTGAAATCCCGGTCCACCGCCACGGTGAAGCTGGCCACGGCTGTGCCGGCCTGGGTGTGCCGCAGCTCCGGGTCCCGGGTCAGGCGGCCCATCACAACGATATGGTTCAACATGATTTTTGTCCTCCCATTTTTATTGCAGCACCGCCAACTGCTCCAGCGGCGTGTAGGTGAAGCCCACCGTCTCGTGGGCCTTCCGGTTGATCTCCTCCATATCCGCCAGCAGGCCGTCCGTCAGCGTCTTCTCGCCGTCGGATTGGGCAGACGCCGCCAGCTTCTGCTGTTCATCGTACAGCCGCAGCAGTTCGCCACGCAGCTTGATGAGGGCCTTTCTGCCTGCATTGGGCTTGCTGGTATCAGAGATGGCGGCGTTGAACTCCGCCTGTACGTCCACCGCCATGGCCCGGATGCTGTTCACCTTGTCCTGCATGGGGTTGACGCACATACGCTCCAGTACCGTTTCCACCCCGGGCCGGTCCCCCGGCTTCTGCCAGAGGTAGTTTTTCAGGGCCAGCAAATCCTGGGACTCCACCTGACTGTGGCCGGACAGCCACGCCTTGGCCTGGGCGATAGGGTAGTAATTGAGGTACTTGCGGTCCGACACCGGGACGCCGTCCTTCCGAAGCTGGCACAGGATATCGTCAGCCAGCTCGTTCACAGCGTCGGGCACCGGGATCGCCGCCACCTCCGCCTGCATCTGTTCCAGCTCATCCAGCGTGATGGATGCGGCAATCTGCTCCGCGCGCCCTGTCTGCTTGTCCGTCAGCACCGCCAGCCGCTTGTCCCGGTCGGCGATGTTGTCCGTCACCACCTTCAGCTCCAGCCGGTCATAGAGGGCCTCCAGGATTTTTTCCTGGGGATCGTTGAAGTTGGGGATCTCGTTGGAGGCCGCGAAGAAGGAGATGGTGGGGATGGGGTAAGTACGGCCCTCGTTGGTATACTTGCGCTCGTTGAGGGCGGTGAGCAGGGAGTTGAGCACACCATCATTGCACTTGAAAATTTCGTCCAGCATTACGATGTCCGCCTCGGGGAGCTTGCCGGAAGTGTTCACCTGGGGCTGGTTACTGTGCAGGGAGGCAAGGGCGGTGCGGTAAATGTCCAGCATCTGCGTATGATGCTTCACCGGTGCCATGCTCTCCACGTCATCCGGCGTCTTGGGCAGCCGCTTCATCACTTCCTCCAGCTCGGAGCGCAGCAAATTGTAGGTCGGATCTTTTTGCAGCTCGGATTCCGGCACCGAGCCGGGAATCAGGCTGGACAGGTCGATGCGCCCAAAAAGCTGTTCCTCATCGGTCTGCTTGGACAGCAGGCGTTCAAACTGCCGTGCCCCGGTGATCCGGGCACGGAACTGGTTGATGACGTAGCTCTTGGCCTGCCCGGGCGCGCCCAAAATGAACAGGTTCTTCCGGGTGAGCAGGGCGATGGCAATGGCCTCCACCAGCTCCTCTCGCTCCGCCACCTGGCCGTTCACGTCGCCCATGACGGCCAGCATACGATCCCGCAGGGTCTGATTTGTTTGATTCGGCATAATTTTCTCTCCTATTCTACCGGCAATTCGGTTGATTCCAGATACTCGCTGCAGCACCGTGAGCACGACAGGCTGTTCTGGGGCCGGTGTCCCGCCGCTTGCAGCAGCGCGGCATACAGCAGGGCGTCCCGCTCCGTCCGAAAAGACACCGTCTCCAGCGTACAGCCGCAGAACACACAATGCTCCCTGACCACCGCCCACCCGGTGCCGCCGTCAGGCGGTATAACCTGATAGCGGCAGGCAGTCTGGCGCAGCTCCTCCACCGGCATATGAAACAGCGGCGCGGCACTGGCGCAGACCTCATTTCCCCGGTTCCTCAAGTCCGTGTTCTCCGCGCGCAGCTTGGTCAACTACCAGCGCAGATACTTGATGTCCGCGTTTTCCTTGCCCTCCAGCTCATCAGCACGGATTTGCAGGAGCGTGGTCCGCAGGCTGTCCTTGGAGCGCCGGCGAGAAAGGGCGGACAGGAAAGAGCGAAGCCAGTCCAGCATCGCTTTCATGCGCCCACACTCCCTGGATAGACGGAAACAGGCATAATGGTATAGTCCAAGTACCCGTCACCGTTCATCTCCTCAAAGCTGAAACGGAGTATATCCCCATCTGTATATGGCGCAGCGCAGATGAGATTTACCTTGAGCGAAGGATCGCCCTCCAAATCGTCCAGCATTTTTCGGATCAGCACACTTTTGCTGCCGGAAACACCCAGCACACGACAGCTCGTATCACACGCGCCGTCATAGATGTAGTAGAGCACGTACAGCTTTCCCGTTTCCTCGGGAACGGACGGGCTGACAGGCTCCAGTGCCTCCAGCGGCAGGCATTTTGTGCCGTCCTCCTCAAAATCGCACTGGGCTGTGGGGGTTTCGTTGTCCTCCGCACGAATGGCACGGATGATGCAGAACAGCTCGCCATCGCGCTCCCAGGGGCACCAAGCTGTGCCGCCAACGGCAAACAGTTTGCCGCCGGCCGAGAAGCTCTGGCCTTTTTTATCCAAAATCATAAATTTTCCTCCATTTCCGCAATTATGCCGCCATGTAATCCTGAAACAGTCCGCTGTCCTCCCGGATGGCGTCGATGGAAACGACGTTCCCCCTGCGGAAATCCTTTGGGGCTCCGGTGATGCCGGTGAGCGGGCGGGGCTTGACACAGCTGAGCAGCTCATACTTCAGGCTGGTATAGATATACTTTTCAAGACTGCCCTTTTGGGCGTCATGCTTCTCCACACAGCGGATCAGCCGGATGGCCAGCTGCTGGTACACATCGTCCCGCTCCAATCGAGTGGCCCGGATCAAGGGTCAGTTCTGCCCGATCACCGTGTCGATACAGTGGAGGTGCTCCTCCACAATGCGGTTGCGATCCGATAAGTAAATGATGTTATCCATCTCTACAGCTCCTTTGTGTTTTGGGGCCGGGAATTGGGTCCCGGCCCCATTTGAGAATTGACGTTTTCCCTCGATGTTATAGGTTGTTCTATGTTCTGTTGGCGATTTTCCAGCAGAAATCTAAAATTACTTTAGCGGGCAGGGCTTTAAACTTTTCCCGCCGGTCCGGCGAAAGGGCGTCATGCACCTGACACACCACGTTAGCCGTCACAGCGTCCAGCCAGGTCCAGCCCTTCCCGTTTTCAAACGGCTCGCACAGGTCGTACTGCCCGGGCGTTTCCGCGCTGGGGCGTATCATGCGCAGGCCGCCGGCCCGCACGGTCTCGCAGCACTCGAAAAACGTCATGCCGCGCACCCCATTTCATTTTGGAAGACGGCATTTCCCTCTGTTTGAAGCAAATGCTTCACATAGCACTTATCCATGAACACAGCCCTCCTCATCTTCTTTTTTATCAAGCTGCCGCCGGTACTCCGCCTCTAACGCCTTTTGCGGGGTATAGCGGTGGATTTCTTGGTTGACATACCGATGTGCATAGTAGTGCAGCACGCCGCACAGTTCGCCCATGGCCTTCTCACTTTCCAGATCCCGTTTTAGGGTCTTCAACGTACCCACATGGAGGGAGAACCGCCCGGATTCATCAAACTTCCCCCTCAGATAGCAGTTGATATAAATGCCCTCGCTGCCATAGTTGAGGATGGGCACGAAATCAAATTCATAGGCTGTGATCGGTGCTTTATCGCCAGTGCCGGACTCGTGCTCACAGGGCAGATAGTAGTCCAGGATGGCCCCGGCCCTGTCAAAATCGCCGTTTGCCATTGCCATGCGGATTACGCTGCTGAGCAGGCTGCCGCCGGTGTCCCGGAATACCTCGGTGTGCTTCTCCGGCGGAAAATTCTGTTCCAGCCAGAGCCGTGCCCGCTCCCGATCCCAGTCGTTGAACAAATCCAGGAATTGCTGGCTGCGCCGGAACTGGGCGCGATCGTCCCGGATCGCGTAGAACCTGCTGCGCTCCTCACAGCTGCCGCAATATCCTACCCCCTCCCAGAACTTGTCATAGGGGTGGGCGGTCTGCACCGTATCGTAGATGGCCTTCAGCAGGTCGTCCCCGGTCAGGCCCTTCGGGAGCGGGATGGTTTCCTCCAGATCACCGCCGCAGGCTTTACATTTGCCCACCAGGCTGACTCCCCAGCACTCGCTGAGCTTGGAATAGAACAACTCCCAGCGTTCAGGGATGAAATGGCTGTTGTAGAAATTGGCGGCGGTATCAGGCCGGCCCGCCAGATGATAGCAGCATTTGCAGTATCTATTTACCATGCTCGTTCTTCTCCTTTTCTGTCTGACGCCCCGGCAGCTTCAACGCCCTGTACGGAACGTAGCGGTGTAAGTTGGCCTTGCGGTAGGCTTCGCCGTAGTACAGCAGTGCCCCGGTCAGCGAGCCCATGATGATGGCGGTATCCCGGTCGTCACAGACGGTTCTTATGGTCCCGATCAACAGCCTGTGATTGCCCGCGCTGTCAAAGATGCCGTTCAGATAGCACTCAATGCACAGTCCCCCGCCGGCCCCGGCCTTCAACTCAGGCACAAAGCTGAATTTGGGATGGCAAAGCGCCAAGTACGGAGGCCAGACGGGGCAGGCCGGTTCGCAGGTGATGAAGGCACACTGATCGGGCCAAAAACCACTGGACTGCACCAGCTTGGTCACACCGTTGAAAAACTCGGTCGTGGTCTCCCTGGGGAAATCCTGGGCAGGCATATGCTCCTTTGCCCAGCGCCGGGCGATCAGCTGGTCCACCCCCTCATGAAAGAGGGCGGCAAACTGCTCAACGCGCTCCGCCAATGTCATTTGGTCCTGCCGCCAGTACCATTCCAGCCGCGGAGGGACGCCGCCCCGGTAAAGGCCGTACCCGTCCCGTCCGGCATAGGGCCGGAACCGCAGCATGGACGCGCAGACGTCCCGCAGGAAGCTGTCATGGGTGCCGATGCCGGTGAGGTCCTCGCCCGTGTGCATGAAGCCGCCGCACTGACCGCACTTCCCGGTGATGTAAAGCGTCCGCTGTTCCTCACGCTCCAGCAGGGTGGCGTATTCCAGCTCCCATCCGGTGGGGATAAAATGCGCGCAGTAGTGATCCGTCAGCTCCCGAAAATCGCGGCTTTCATGGCCGGGGCACTCGCACCAACGCTCACTCATTCCCGCTCACCGCCTTCCGCAGATGGGGCGGACTCGGTGGGCTGCACCCGCGAGCGGTCAAAGTACGGCAGCGGGATCACCCGGAAGCTGGTGAAATAGAAGTAGTAGGGCTTCAGGCCGTCGTCGATCTCAATGACCTCGCCATATTCCACCTGATTTCTCACCTCATCGGCAACACAGGTGTCGGCCTCAAACTGCATCGCCTCATAAAATTGCTTGGCGGTCATTGCCAGCGGCAGTTCAAGGCGCAGCTTGTAGTGGTATGCCAAAACAGTGGGGGATACCTTTTGCCCGATGCCCTTGCCCGAAGTCATGTCTTGATTGAGCAGCCAGGCCGAAAGCTCGCTTTCCTGGTCTTTGAAGCCGTAAACGCGGCACACCGGCAGCGAGATGCGCCGGGGGCACCATTTAGGCGGTTTGTATTTGGGGTCAGATTTTCTGAACCGCCTGGCTTTCCGCTTTTTGGGGAAACCGCTGCAATAGCGTGTCACGCCCACCGTTTCATGGTACGGACAGCTGGGGCAATTCCGCCCCGGAAAGGTGCATTTTTGCTTTGCCATTTACGAGCCCTCCTCGAAATTTGCCGTTACAAAGTCGATGCTGTGCAGGGACTTGTCATTCAGAACCTCGCGTTCCCGTTTACACAGGGCCTCGTAGTCATCGTAGTCCTTGTCAATGTCAATGATCTCAACATCGGCATCACCATTGGCCAGCACAACTTCAGGAACACCGCTTCGAATAATGACCTTCACTCTCACGGCTGTCACTTTCATTTTGTATCCTCCCCGTTAGGCTCAGGGCAAACCGATCCGGCACGATGATCCAGCCATTTCCGAACAAAATCCCGGTCGTCCTCATGGAACAGTACCAAAAACAGGTCGGTGAAGCAGTCCGCGCCATCCGGCAGGTGTTCTTTGCTGTCGGCCCACATCCGGAACGTCCGGCGGAAGATCTCCGCCAGCAGATCATCCGGGTTGGACATGGCGGGCAGATCGTCTCCAAAGCACAGGCGCTTCCCACAGATGCGGCACCGCCCGATCCTGCACAGGCGGCAGCCCTCCGCCGGTTCCAGCGTGGTGTATTCCAGCTCAAAGCCGGTAAACTCAAAATTGCAGACAAGATGGTGAATTCGCTTCTCCAAATCACCCGTTTCCCAGTCAACACAGGTGCATAACGTCTCCTTACGCTCACATTCCCGCATCACGCAGCCTCCTCGTTGTTCCATTTTTCGCACAGCTCAATGACCCTCTGGCACTGATCCATTTCAAACCCGCCGATGTGGGTGCGCCCCTCGGACAGATGGAGCTCTCCCGCCAGCCAGCGGTATGCCCCCGTCCGGCTCATGCGCCCGCTTTTCCACAGGACGTCGAACCTGCGGTGGGCCTCCATCCGCTTCAGCCGCAGCACCTCGTTGGCCACGTTGCCCAGGGCCCTGGTAGTGCCCTTATGGCAGCCCACCCGGGCATTACAATTCTGGCACTGGTAGACGAACTCGCCCTCCATGCCCAGCCGCCGGGTGGATTCGCCGTAGACGGCTCCGGCGGGGATCAGCTTGATCATGCCGCCGCAGTAGCGGCAAATGTCGTTCTTCTTCAAACGCCACACCCCCTACGCCGCCTTCTTGGCGGTTTTCGGCTTGGCGGCCTTTTTCTTCGCGGCCTTTTTCGGGGCGGCCTTGGGCGTTTCCTGTACCGGGGTTGGCGCGGCCGCAGGCTCCCGCATGGCGGTCTGCATATAATAGGCGTGCTCCGTGGACAGGTCCAGCATCCCCGCCTGGGCGATACCCAGGGTGGCGGTGCCGGACAGGGAGCGCAGGCAGGCCGTCAGATCCGGGATGAGATACCAATATTCGCCCCGGGGAATCCCCGTCAGCGGGGCCGTGTCCAGGCACTCGCTGGCCGAACCCTGCTCCCCTTGGCAGGAGAAGGTGATCCGCCCTCCGTCAAAAGCCAGCTTCACCCGGCCCTTGGGGTCTACCGCCGCCACGGTTTTCAGCGTCCGGCGCAGGTCGGCCACGTCGGTGAGCACCGTGAACTGGTTGCGGATGTTGTTCATGAGCCGATCCGTGTCCATGTAATCGCCCTCCATCAGACGGGTGCTGAGCTTGAAGCCCTGCCGCATGAACACCAGGTTCTTTCCGGCAATGCCCACATAGAATTCGTCCTCATCCTTGCACAGTGCCGCCAGCTTCTCCAGGGAGCTGGCTGGCAGGAGCAGGTTGATGTTGCCGGTGGATTTGTCGTCGCCCTGGGCGGTGACCATACACCGGCCGTTGTAGCCCGCGCCCTTCAGGCCCTTCTGGGTGAACATCAGGTTCACGCAGCGCATCAGGGGCTTGTCCTTGTCCTCCGCCGTGGCGAACATGGTATGCCGGGCCATGGACGGGATGCCGGACAGCTTCACTGTGTCCTCCGGGAAGGGGATTTCCAGCTTGGGGAAGCTGCCCCGCTCCCAGATGGCGATGTCATACCCCGTCTGCCCACCCCGCAGGGAGAGCACCGGGACGCCGGGCGTCCGTTTCAGCTCCACCGTGTCGCCGGGAAGCCGTTCCAGCATCCCGGCCAGCAGCTTGGCGTCCACCACCAGGGCGTCGTCCTCCGCCGTAGGGCACGACAGCGACTGCTCCAGTGCCGTCTCCAGGTTGGTGGCGGTAAGGGTGAGGGTGCCCGTGGCGGCGTTGGCCTCCAAAAGCGTCCCCCGCAGCGATTCCAGCGGGGAGTCCGCCGGGGCGATGGCTGCGGCCCTCTGGGCGGTGCTCAGCAGCTCCGCCCGGTTCATCGTAATGTTCAAAATTTCCTCCTTTACGCAGCAAAGCCGTCGAGGGTGAATTGATCTTCGTCCACGACAGACTTTTTCGGTTTCTTTTTCTTCTTTTGTTCTTCCAGCGTCCGCTCCAACAGGCCATCGAACTCTTTTCGCCGGGTGCGGGTGCTGGTGTCTTTGATGGTGGGCGATTCCTGCGCCGGAAGCTCCGCCGCAGGCTGGGCCACGGTCCGATTGCGCCGATCCGGGTTGATGACCGCCATCTTTTTGAATGCGGCGGCAATGTCCTCCACATTGTCCCTGATGCCCAGGGTCAGCTCCTTCGCCATCTGGGAGGTCAGATCCCGCACATCGCTCATGGCGGCAAGCCCCTCCTCGGACAGGGTGCCCTCGATGATGCCCGCCACCGCCAGCTTGGACGCCATCAGCTTCATGGCCTTGGCCTGTACTGTGTCGGCGTAGTAGAGCAGGTACACCTCCACCCGGGGCGCGGTCTGGTTGATCCGCCAGCTCCGGCGGGACGCCTGCCGCAGGGTGAACAGGTTGAAGCCCATGCTGTAGAAAATGAGGGTGGTGAACGCATTCAAATCCAGCCCAGTTTCCACGCACCTTTGATTGGTGATGAGCACTTGGAGCCCTGCGCGCACCCGCTTCTCCACCCATGCCTCCCGTTTGTCCGGGGATACGGTGGGTGAGAGGATCTCCGTGCGGTACCCCTCCTGGGTCAGCAACTTTATCAGCTTCTGCTGGGAATCCGTGCGGGTCCAGCTGGTGTAGACGAGCACCCGCCCGCCGGCGGCTGCCTTCTCCCGGACGATCTCCAGCACCTTCTCCTCTTTGGGGAGGATGTCGTCAAAACCGCCCACGCTGGCGGGTTTTAGGATCACTTCGCCATTGATGGGGTGGACGATTTCAGGCTGGTCATAGGGCTGGTCCGGGTAGACGGTGAGCAGGTTCAGATAGGCGGACAGCAGCTTGTTGGCTGCCTCGCGGTCATCCCTCAGTACCTTTTGCAGGATGTGCTCCGCCTGTTTGTAGCCCTCCCGCACCTTCTCCGGCATTTCCAGCGGCACGGGGATCTCCTCGTAGTCCGGCAGATCCTTCCCCATGTCGGACAGGGAGAGGAAGCAGGTATACTCCAGCAGAAACCGGGAGTACACCAGCGGCGACACGCCGGGCAGCTTTTTGCTGCGGATTCTCCGCTTGGTGGTGCGGCGGTTGGAGTTGTAGTCCCCCTCCAGCAGCTCATAGGTGTTCTCTACCACGCCGTACTCCTCATCGAACCAGGCTGGCTTGCGGTAGGGCTTGTCGTCCTTCCGCATCAGGCCGGGGGTCAGGCGGTATAGCAGGTGAAATATGCCCGAGCTGTACCCATTGATGAGGGTGGCCGTCATGCCCACGAACAGCTTGGACACGCCGAACAGCTCCCCCATGGCGTCCCCCTGGCCGCTGGCGTTGTTGAACTCATGAAGCTCATCGCATAGGAAGCCGTTGATCCGGCCCCGGTACTTCTTTTTGATGTAGGTGCTCAGGGCATACCGGCGGCAGGCCCCCCGCATCGGCTCATAGCCGTCTGGGTTGGCCTCAATCTCCTCCAGCCGGGCCAGGACGCGCTCATTCTTTGTTTTTTGGCGGTGCTGCGCCGCCTTCGGGCGGTACACCCATCCGTAGTCGGTGATCTTCGCCCATGGGATCGTCTGCCCGGGGTTGATGGCGGACCAAAGGGGCGTGCCGCAGTTCGCACAATAATGGTTGCCCCGATGCTCCTTCATAAAATAGAACTGATCCGCGTTCACCTCGTACTTTGCGCCGTCATTACTGATGGGCATTTTCACCGCTTTCCCGCAGTCCGGGCAGCGGAAGGTGTGCGTCCGGCGGTGGTAGGTGACGGCGGGGTAGCGCATATAGCCGTCCCGGGCCTTCTCCTTGCTGAACACGGCGTACACGCTCTTGTCCCCGGCCTGATATGCGGCGTACAGCCGGTCCAGGTCGGTGATGCTCTTGACCACCATGACGAAGGTGTCGGGCAGGGTCTCGCCGATCTCCCGCACCCACTTTTTTGTGACGTGGGAGGGGGCCATGATGAGGTTGAAGGTCTTTCCCCGGCCCGCCTGGGCGGCGTGCATCCCCTGGAGGGCCCCCAGGGCCGTCGCGCCGATCTTCGTCTTCCCACTTCCGCACTCGGCCACAATGAGGGCGATTTTTTTGCGGGCCAACTGCCGCTTGGTGGCCTCGGCCACAGCGAGCTGGGCGTCGTACAGCGAGTACCCCGCCTGGGCCATGATGGTGTCGTTGACGGCCAGCACCTCCTCGCTCAGCGGCTCCGCCGCCGGGTCGAACAGGGGCTGAAATTGGCTGCGGATGCGCTGGGCCACGGTGGGGCCGAAGGTGTTAAGGTAGCCTGTGATGTTCTCCACACCGTCGAAGCCGTCCGGCTGGCCGGGGGCCGCACCGGGGATAGCGATGGCCCCGCTTTTCAGGCCGTCCTCCAAAAGCTCCACCACGTTGGCGTCCTCCGGCGTCAGCTTCAGCGCAAAGGCGTCCAGCTTTTCCCGCAGGGAGACCACCTCCAGCTGCCGCAGGTCGCCCCGGGCGGTGAGCCCGTCCAGCACATAGTCCCGGAACTCCGGGATCAGCGGCGCGGCGGTCTTGCGGTCCACCTCCTCAAACAGGCGGTCCCGGTCCCCGGCGGGGCAGAAGATGTAGCACTTCCGGGGCTGGAGTTCCTGCTGCTGGCCCTGACCGCCGTCATCGTCCCCATCATCGTTCTCCGGCTCGGCGGTGATTTTGTCGTCGTTGGCCATGAGCGTGGCGGTGGCGTAAACGCCGTCATGGGCCAGCTGCCTGCGGTAGCCCTTGGGCCTGCTCTTGAGCGTCCGCTTCACGTCGTTCCGAACCGCTTCCACGGTGCCGCCGCCGTAGATGGCGTCAGACATGGCCCGCACCATCTCCGGGTAGCCGCCGAAACGGATGGCGGTGATGGTGCTGTCGTCCCCACCATTCTCCAGGATGACGGTGTCCGCGTAGGCGGTGAGCCGTATCTTGGAGCCGCCGTCGAAATAGGACAGCTCAATCAATTTGCTTAATGGCATTCATTCGCGTTCTCCTTTCTGTTTTGGACGCAAAAAAAGACCGTGATGCCCACATGGGGCAATTCACAGTCTTCAATGGTCCGTATTTTGTTATTCCAGGCCGCATCAGTCCGGCGGAGGGCAGACTTCACCCCTTTCCACGCCGTTCCTCCCTCGCTTACTCCGCCCTAACTTACTCCGCCCTGAAATACAAGTCCATTGTACCACGCTGGGGCTTGGGCGGATAGGTGGAGGGGTTCCACCTGCCTATGTGGTAAGTAATTGCGGAAAAGCCACAGTTGCAAAATCGGTCATTCTGTACTATCCTATAACTATAAATGAGCAAATTCAGGAATTGACGAAAGCAGTCCGGCAGAGATGAAGGCCGATGTGGAAGGGCACAATATGGCCAAGGCCGCAGGGAAAGAAGAAATGGGCAAGTGCTAAGAGCCTGTTTAAAATCTGGCGGAATGCCAGACAGGTGCGGATTTTTTCGCAGGGCAAGGCGATTGACGCAGGAATACTTTGTGTATTTCAAGTCAAGTCAACGCAGCCCAGCGGAAA
>ERZ779632.526-NODE-526-length-21509-cov-4.996551_pt1 | contig 21509 bp, 19 predicted proteins | sample MGYA00514194_ERZ779632 | MGnify/ENA primary metagenome ERZ779632 (study PRJEB29562, sample SAMEA4376704) | mouse gut metagenome | isolation source: Cecum | study: EMG produced TPA metagenomics assembly of the A DSS colitis mouse model was used to assess the...
GGTCGTTTTCTGGTCGGTGGGCGCCGGTACTAGCTGCGTCTGTATCCTGTATCAATATTAAATTTACATAACCATAAGCAGCGTTCCCATTCCGATCAGTACACAGCCAATGAGGGATTTGGCCGTAAAGCTTTCATGTAAAAATATAAAGGCAAGAATCAGCGTCAGCACAACGCTTAATTTATCAATGGGAACCACCTTTGAAACGTCTCCCTCCTGCAGCGCTTTATAATAGCAAAGCCATGACGCGCCGGTTGCAAGGCCCGATAAAATTAAAAACAGCCAGCTTTTCTTTCCGATTCGGACAAGTCCGGTCTGTGCATTGGTTAAAAACACTATGCCCCATGCCATAATTAATACCACCGCAGTCCGGACAGCTGTGGCAAGATTTGAATTCACTCCTTCAATGCCTGCCTTGGCAAGAATGGAAGTCAACGCTGCAAATACGGATGATAGAAGGGCAAACAGCAGCCACATAACGACACCTCGATTTCATCTTTTTTGTTACATACACATATTTTAACACAAAAGAGCATTTGCATACATAAAAAGCATCGATAAACGGTAGCAGTTGACAAGCAGGAACGGTAGCTTTTATAATAGCTATAATATTAATAAAACGGTTGAATAGATAATCTGAACATCTCTTATTTCAGCCATGTAAGCAGGGGGTAACGTTGAAATGAAAAGCATTCGAACCAAAATCACCTTATGCCTTATTCTTACTGTTCTGATCGGACTGGTTGCGTCCGGTTCTTCAAGTATCACACTGAATTACAATAATACTATGTCCACCGTAGAACAGATGATGAGTCAGACGGCAGTCCTGGCGGCAGGACGCGCACAGCAGGAGCTGGCGGCATATAAGAACGCCGTAATGGAGGCAGGGTGTATTCCGCAGTTGTCCGATCCGAAAGTGTCAGTGGAAGAAAAGCAGGCTATTATTGACGGGCGCGTTTCCATGCACGGTTTCCGCAGGGGAAATGTCGTCGATGCGGACGGTATCAGTATTTTTGACGGAAATGATTATTCAGACCGCGAATATGTTCGTCAGGCCATGCAGGGAAATGTTTTTGTATCAGAACCGCTGATCAGCAAGATCACGGGGGAACTTTCCATTATGGTAGCGGCGCCTCTATATTCCGAAGGAGACCATGAGAAATCTATTGTCGGCGTCGTATACTTTGTTCCCCATGAGACCTTTTTAAATGATATTGTATCGGCCATCCAGATTGGTAAAAACAGCAGGGCTTACATGATTAATAAGTCCGGCGATACGATTGCCGACATCACGCTTGATACGATAACGGTTCAAAACATAGAGGCCGAGGCCCAGAGCGATCCGTCGCTGCTGGAGCTGGCAGCGATCCATTCCGAAATGCGCCAGGGGAAAAACGGGTTTGGAAGCTATACAAACGGTGAAGATAAAATGTTTGCGGCTTATGCTCCCGTGCCGGATACGGACGGCTGGAGCATTGCAGTGACCGCGCCGCAGATCAATTATCTGGAATCCACCCGGGACGCAATGGTCATTAATATTGCGGTGATTGCCGCTTCCATATTAATTTCCGTTATTGTAGCCCTGGCTCTGGCTGTCAATATCGGTAAGCCTATGCGGGCTTGCGTAAAACGTATGAAGCTATTGGTAGAGGGTGATTTGGAAACACCGATGCCGAAGATTACCAACAAGGATGAAACGGGCGTGCTTGTGAGATCTACGGAGACTCTGGTGGAGGGGCTGCGTACCGTCATCAACGACATCAGTTATTTGCTTAATGAGATGGCCAATCAGAATCTGAATGTTCATACGGAGCATGAAGATGTATATGTGGGCAGTTTTCAGGATATATTGCTTTCCATGCGCCATATGAAGACCGAACTGAACAACGCCATGCGCCAGGTCAATAATTCTGCGCAGGAGGTAGCCAATGCCAGCAATCAGTTATCCGCAGGCGCACAAACGCTCAGCCAGGGGACTACGGAGCAGGCCAGCACGGTTGAGGAACTGGCAGCACGGGTCAGCATCATTTCCGGGCAGGTTAAAAACACGGCAAGCGGAGCATTGGATGTCAGGGGCCAGACGCATCAGGCCGGCGAAAAAGTCATCCTCTGCAATCAGAAAATGCAGAGTCTGGTAGAGGCGATGGAAAAAATCCAAACCAGTTCCGAGCAGATTGAAAAGATTCTTAAGACCATTGATGATATTGCATTCCAGACAAATATACTGGCTCTGAATGCGGCAGTGGAAGCGGCCCGGGCCGGCAGCGCCGGGAAGGGTTTTGCCGTAGTCGCAGAGGAAGTCCGCAGTTTGGCCGGCAAATCTGCACAGGCGGCTAAAAATACATCGGAGCTTATTGTAAATTCTACGGAAGCCGTACATATCGGTACGGAGATTGCCCAGAATACGGCAGACGTTCTCCTGGGTGTCGTAGACAGTATTCAGTCAGTGGTCGATTCCATCGACCATATAGCAGTAGTATCCGGCGAACAGTCGGAATCGGTTGAGCAGGTTTCCGAAAGTATTAATCAAATTTCGGTCGTTGTACAGAGTAACAGCGCTACGGCTGAAGAAAGCGCGGCTGCCAGTGAACAGCTTTCCGCAGAGGCCGCCTGCCTGAAGGAATTGGTTGGCCAGTTTACGCTTACTTCAGAATGATCGACCGGTGCGGGTGCACATTAGAAAACTAACAATTGGCTATTCTTGGTACGGGTTCTTACGATCCGGACAGAGAATAGCCTTTCTTTCAGATTTATGAGGGAGCAGAATTATGGAAAAGTTGAAACCAAAGTTGTTTTCCGTTATGAAAACGTATTCTAAGAAACAGTTTATGAAAGATGTAATTGCCGGGATTATTGTGGCGGTTATTGCGCTGCCTTTATCTATAGCGCTTGCCCTTGCGTCGGGCGTGGGGCCGGAACAGGGTATCTATACGGCGATTATCGCCGGATTTTTAATTTCTTTTCTGGGCGGCAGCAGGGTACAGATTGCCGGCCCTACCGCGGCTTTTGCAACGATCGTAGCGGGGATTGTGGCTAAAGGCATGGACAAATTGATTCTGGCAACCATTATGGCAGGGATTATTCTTGTCATTATGGGCGTTTTGAGGCTTGGTAATCTGATTAAGTACATTCCCTACACAATTACCACGGGATTTACCGCAGGGATTGCGGTTACGATTGTAATCGGACAGGTAAAGGATTTTCTGGGATTGTCTTATCCTGCGAACACAGTTACAATTGAAACCATGGAAAAGCTGGAAGCCGCGGTGAAAAATTTTCATTCCCTTAACTGGCAGGCCGTGCTTGTAGGAGTAGTCTGCCTGGCTATTTTGATTATCTGGCCTTTTATTAATAAAACCATTCCGGGATCTCTGCTTGCAGTTATCGCGGGAATCCTGATGGTTCGTTTTTTTCACATGAAGGTAAATACAATCGGTGACTTATACGAGATCAGCAATAAGCTGCCCGGTTTTCATATCCCGTCTTTTTCAATGGGGGATATCCGCGATATATTGCCGGATGCGTTTACCATTGCGGTTCTGGCCGCGATTGAATCGCTGCTTTCCTGTGTTGTAGCGGACAGTATGATTAATTCCAGGCATCGTTCCAATATGGAGTTGATCGCGCAGGGAATCGGGAATGTGGGCTCGGCTTTGTTCGGCGGTATACCCGCTACGGGAGCTATTGCAAGAACGGCCGCCAATATCAAAAACGGAGGCCGTACGCCGGTGGCCGGCATGGTTCATTCCGTTACCCTTGTACTGATTCTGGTGGTTCTGATGCCTTACGCCGCGCTGATCCCCATGCCGTGTATTGCTGCCATTCTGTTTATGGTGGCTTATAATATGTGCGGCTGGCGGACTTTTGTCAATCTATGCAAGTCTTCGCCCAAAAGCGATATTGCGGTACTGGCGCTTACGTTTGTGTTGACGGTTGTGTTCGATCTTGTTCTGGCAATTGAAGCCGGTATTCTGCTTACGGCTGTTTTATTTATGAAGCGTATGAGCGATGTAACGGAAGTAGAGGGATGGAAATATATGGACGAAGACGAGGACCCGGACAGTATTACGCTGCGGGCGGTTCCGGCGCATACGCTTGTCTATGAAATTTCCGGGCCGATGTTTTTTGCGGCGGCAGATAAAATTTTAAAGATTTCCGTAAAGGAAGATACGAAGTGTCTGATTCTTCGAATGAGGAGCGTAAACGCGATCGACGCAACGGCAATGCGCTCTTTGAGCGAACTTTATGAACGGTGCAGCAAGAAGGGGATTCAAATTATTTTATCACATGTTAACGAACAGCCCAGAAAGGTGATGGATAAGGCCGGTTTCAGCAAACAAATCGGCGATGCGAATTTCTGTCCGCATATCGACGCGGCTTTAGTGCGGGCGGAAGAAGTGGCATGATTTTAGTCTTTATATATGGCAGCTATGTTTTGTATTCTCTGCTTCATTTTTGCGCGAATGTGTGATGGTTCGAGGCACTCGCATTGATCTCCAAAGCTAAGAAGAATATCATAGTAATATTCGTTTTCAATAAACGGGAAATTTACGATGTAATGCTCGTCGCCATCCGGAACAAAGTGGTCGTAGGTACAAAATTCAAGTACCCTGTCCAGCACGGATTTGTGAATACGTATTTTAATTTCAGTTTGCAGCGTTGTTATGATTTCCTCAAAATTCAAAACAGGTTTTTGGTAATCCCGCGGCATAAAAGTTTGCTGTCTTATTTGTAAGTCTGACATACGGGACAGTCTGAACAGGCGGTAGCTGCTTCTACTAAGGCAGTATCCATATACATACCAGTGGCTGCTTTTCAATACAAGCTGGTATGGTTCAACTGTCCGCACGGTTTTATTTCCATGGAGAGCTATGTATTCAAAGGAAAGCAGCCTGCAATCTTCCAAGGCTGCTTTAATCATTTGCAAATATGGTTGGATATTTTCATTGCCCGACCAGGAACTTAAATCTATACAGATTTGATTTGTCTTTATTTCAATTTCTTTCGCTCTGTTGGCAGGGATAAAACTCTTGATTTTTGCAAGAACATTTACCAGTTCATCACTTCGCACTATGTTGGAAAGATTGGAAAGCCCTGTCAAAATTGCGGAAAGATCGGCAGCCGAAAAAACATTTTTATCAATTTTGTACTCCGGCATAATTTCAAAGCCGCCGCCAACTCCCGATATTGAACGAATAGGAATACCTGCCATATTGATTGTATCTATGTCACGATAGATTGTACGGGGCGAAACTTCAAACATGTCTGCCAGCTCCTGTGCGCCTATACGCCTTTTATCGAGGAGCGTCATAATGATACTAACAAGCCTGTCAACTTTCATCCGGTAACCGCCTTTCAAAAATGCTCTTTTATTATAAATTGTTGCCATACTGATGTCAACGATTGGCTGGTACAATAATAAAGAAGCGAAAAGCACAACAAAAAAGAAAGCGGAGGATAAGTATGTTTACAGTCTATGTTTATACCCTTGATACATTAGCAGATTGGGAATTGGGGTATGTTACTGCGGAATTGAATTCTAAGCGTTTTTTCAAAAAGGATGCGCCGGGTATCTCAGTCAAAACGGCTGGTATCTCAAAAGACCCCATCAAGACAATGGGCGGCTTCACCGTAATTCCTGATTGTACCATTCATGATATTGCGATAAATGAAAAAAGTGTATTAGTGTTGCCGGGTGCAGGCGCCTGGGACGATCCGAAACATGGCGCTGTCATTAAAAAAGCTGAAAATCTTCTTTCAGCAGGCGCTACGGTATGTGCCATTTGCGGCGCCACTGTTGCACTTGCAAATGGCGGTCTGCTGGACCAGCGTAAACACACCAGTAATGGGATGGGGTATCTTGAAATGTGTTGTCCCGGTTACAAAGGACAGCCGTTCTATGTGGACAAACCATCTGTCGCAGATCACAATCTGATTACTGCAAGTTCCACCGGATCTTTGCTCTGGGCAAAACAAATCATTGAGCGATTGGAAGTCTTTCAATCTGATACGTTGGAAGCGTGGTATAATTATTTCAGCAGTGGCCGGGAGCAGCATTTCTTTGCCCTGATGCAAACCTTAACGTAAAGTTGTTGAATTCCATAGGTAGATTTCCTCCTTTTATCTCAAGAATCTGTTGTTATTGTAATATAAATTACCGAACTGTACAATGTGGAAGCAAAAGTATTTGAACGCCGGTAAGGAGATCGATCTTTTGATTTATCAAAATGGGATTCTTTCTCCCATAGAAATAAAAAAAGCCGCTTCGCCCGGAAAAAACGCAATTAAAAATTTTCACGCTATTGACCCGGTCGGGACGACGAAAACATTTGACGGATTGGAAACACTGAAAGTAGAAATAGGAAACGGCTGTGTCGTCTGCATGGCTTCTGACCTGCTGCCCATCGATGAAAAAAATTGGCTCGTACCGGTTTGGCTTATTTAGCAGTCACCCGTTCAACCTCCCAAACTCATACGCCGCCCGGAACCAATTCCCTTCAAGCTCCGCCCGGACCGTTCCGCCCATGGCTTCCGTAAGCAGCTTATTGATGGTCAGTCCAAGTCCCGTGCTTTCATTTGTCCGCGAAGCTTCCTTGACATAAAACCTTTCAAAAAGATGCGCAATATCATCTTCTTTGAGAGAATTACAGTCATTTTCAAAAATCAGGAGAACCTTTCCGTTTTCTTCTTTTAAGTTTACCCGGTAATGGCTTACGGCATATCTTAGCGCATTCTGATTCATATTATAAAAAATGCGGGTCAGAGCGCCGTTGTCCGCGGAAATCAAAACCGGCCCGTCCGGCGTTTTTTTGTTTATCTCTACCGTCAGGCTTCTTTTTTCAAATTCCATGTAGAACTGGAGCATCGTTTCGTCCGTAAAGCGTGCCAGATCCAGCGGCTCCATAGTCAGATGGTAGTCGTCAAGCTCCAGTCTGGATAAATCATAAAAATTACTGATGAGGCTGTGGAGGGCGCGGGCCTTTCGCTCGATGACTTCAAGAGATTCCCGGTTTTCTTCATTCAGGCTGTCCTGGTCCAGAATATCCAGATAACCGATCAGAGACGTTAGGGGCGTGCGCAGGTCATGGCTGATGTTTTCAATCTGGGCCCGCAATTTTTTCTCTCTGTTTTCATAAAAAATCCGTTCCCTGCGGGCTGCCAGAATATACTCGTTCATGGACGCCAGAAGGCGTTCCGCGTGTTTTTGCGGAACGCTGTTATGCAGGATGCTGTTTTCCTGAGGGTTTTGAATAATTTCTTCCAATTCTCTCCGCGCTTTTTTTAAATTATGTGTCAGCAGGAAAAAGCGCAGGGCAAAAAAGCTTGAAATGATACCGACAATTATAAAAATATAGATCATAAGCTTACCTCCCCTGTTTTCCTGCGCTTTCTAATTATTTTAAGTCTCTTTTATATACGCCGGCAAGGCCTGCTGTCACAAATACAAGAATACCTATTACACCGGCCAGAATACAGCGGTAAAATCCCTCGCTTGTTTCCCAGACCATCACCGTCATGCCGGTAGCAGGATCCATGCTGTTTTCTACTACAAGATTGTATATCAGCCATCGGCTTAATTGTCTCATGGGCTCAAATTTCATGCCAAACAGTGTTATGACTGCTGTCACGCCAATTATCAGAACGAGCCATGCCCACATACCTTTTACTTCGCTTCTGAGAATATAAAATAACGATACGGCTGCGCAAACGCTGCAAATCAATATAGGAGTACAGGCTATTGTGGCCTTTATAACCTTCGCAGTCTCCGCCGGACCGCTGTCCTGCAGCAGTAAATATCCGGAACCGATCAGGGTTCCCTCTGTCACAAGCATGCAGATCAGGGAACACAGGAGGATAACCAGCAGCTTGCCGATAAAATGGGTCTTAGCGGAACACCCAAAGGCGATACTGTTGTTTATGGTTTTGTTCTTAAATTCGCCGGAAAAAATAACGGTGCTTATACCAAGGGTCATAAACAAAATCGGCTGGAATCCGCCGTAATAAAGCATGGAAAAGGCAAAGCCCGTGGTGTTATAACGAAATTCGGGAGTATTCAGTCCGCACATCCATAAAACCAGATTCATGGCCAGCACCATGACTACTCCGAAACCTGTAAAAAGATAAAATCCTTTTGTATGAAAAACTCTGTAAAGTTCGCTTTTAATAAAATTTATCATGCCTGTTCCTCCTTCTCTTTGCCGATCAGATTCATGTAATAGTTCTCCAGATTAATTTCCTTCATTTCAAAGGACAGAAGGCCCATTCCGTTTTGAACCGCCAAAGCGCTGTAATCGGTAATCTGCTCCACCTCGTCGGGAATATGGATACAGTTCCCGTCAAGAACTTTATAATTGGTGCAGTTTAACTCTTTTTCCAGAAGCGCGGTATATTTTGCGGCGTCCGTAACCTTAATTTCCAGATAATTGCGGCATTTCTTTTTTAATTCGGCGGCGCTGATTTCTTCAATCAGCTTTCCTTTGTTTAAAAAACCGTACTCCGTCGCAATGTTCTGCAGTTCCGTTAAAATGTGGCTGGAGATCAGTATGGTAATGCCTTTTTCCTGATTCAGCTTCAGCAGGAGGTTTCGTATTTCAATAATTCCCGCAGGGTCCAGTCCGTTGATGGGTTCGTCCAGAATCAAAAATTCCGGTTCTCCCATCAGCGCCAGCGCCAGTCCCAGACGCTGTTTCATACCCATGGACAGGGAATCAAATTTTTTTCCGGCGGCATATTTAAGATTTACTTCATCAAGGACTTTTTCTACCGCATTTTTACCGGGTATTCCCCGTTGAATCCGGTAGTATTCCAGGTTATCCTTTACGGACATTTTGGGGTAAAATCCCGGATTTTCAATAATTGCGCCAATTTTACTGCGGACTTTTCTGCAGTCGCTTTCTTTTTCCGCCGCAAGGAGCGTAAATTCGCCGCCCGTGGCTGTAATGATGCCTGTAAGTATCTTTAAAAGGGTGGTTTTTCCGGCGCCGTTATTTCCTACCAGTCCGTAGATATCGCCCCGCCGTATGGTAATATCAACATGGTCCAGCGCGGTTGTTTTTCCGTATTGTTTAGTCAGATTTTTGGTTTTGACTAATATGTTATTTCCTGTGCCGCTCATTTTGCTTTCCTCTCCTTCTTCGGTTTTACCGGACGTCTGTTTGCTCCGGCTGATGTTGTAAGTATAACCTAAGAAAGTTTAATAAGTACGCAAGAAAGTTTAAAGAAAGTTTAAAGCTTAAAGCCGATACCCCATACGGTTTTAATGTAGTCGGTATCCGGATCGAGAGCGGCTATCTTTTTCCTTAAGTTGCTGATGTGAACATTGACCGTGTTATCCTCGCCGTAATAGCCGTTTTGCCATATCTGTTCGTAAAGGCTTTCTCTGGAAAATACTTTTCCGGGATACCGCATAAGGAGGCTTAGAAGATCAAATTCGTGAGCGGTCAGCGCAAGAGGTTCCCCTTTGACTTTTGCCTCTCTGGACGAGATATGGAGGGTAATGTTTTGAAAGCAAATCGTTTCCGTTTTATCCGGTTCTTCTCCGGCTCCGGAAAACTGCAGGTAACGGCGCAGGGCGCTGTTTACCCGGGCCGTGACTTCTTCTTTTTCAATGGGTTGCGTAAGGTATTCGTCCGCCCCCAGATCAAGAACCGCCACCCGGTCTTTCAGAGAAGACTTTGCCGACAGTACGATAATGGGAACTCTGCTTGTCTGCCGGATTCGTTCGATGAGTTCTTCCCCCATAAGTCCCGGCAGCATTAAATCCAGCAGAATGAGGGAGTATTCTTTCACCGCATTTTTTTCAAGCCGGAGCCAGGCTTCCGATCCGGAGTAAGCCTGTACCGGCTCGTAGCCTGCTTTTTTCAGGATTTTTGCCAGTAAGTTATTAATATCCATGTCGTCTTCCACGACTAAAATTTTAATCGATTCCATTTTATATCCATGCCTTTCGATTATGATGGAAAGCGGATCAGAAACTTTTCCTCTGCGGCGGTCAGCCGACATTTCCCGCCTTGTTTTAATGTTCCGAACAGTATCTCGTCTGCCAGAAGCGGTTTGATCTCGTTTTGTATGACGCGTTCGATCTGTCTCGCGCCGTATTCCGCGCTGATCCCTTTTTTGCGGATCAACCGTCTGGCCTGCGTATCGGCGGAAAGCTCCACGTTCTTTTTCCTGAGCAGTTCTTTGAGTCCAGCCAGTTTTTTGTCAACAATACGCTCCGCCATGGTCTCATCCAAGCCGTGAAATACGACGATCCGGCTTAAGCGGTTGCGAAACTCCGGCTGGAAAATTTTCTTTACTTCTTCTAAAATTACGTCGGCTTTCACGTCCTGTCCCTGAAAACCGATCCCGTGTTTTCCAATTCGGCTTGCCCCCGCATTGGAAGTCATAATCAGAATAATATTGGAAAAATCCGCTTTTCTTCCCTGGTTATCCGTCAGTGTCGCGTAATCCATAACCTGTAAAAGAATGTTGTAAATGTCAGGGTGCGCTTTCTCGATTTCATCAAGCAGAAGAACTCCGTGGGGATGTTTACGGATTTCTTCCGTAAGCAGTCCTCCTTCTTCATAGCCTACGTAGCCTGCCGGAGCGCCGATCAGTTTGGCCGCCGCATGTTTTTCTTCGTATTCGCTCATGTCAAAGCGAATCAGTTTAACGCCCAGTTCTTTGGCAAGATTTTTGGCTATTTCCGTTTTGCCGACGCCGGTGGGGCCTGCAAACAACAGGCTTGCCAAAGGCTTTCCCTCTTCCAGCAGTCCCGCTCTTGAATACTTCACTGCGTTCACCACCTGGGCGATGGCTTCATCCTGTCCGTAGATACGGTTTTTGAGACGTTTTTCGAGGGTGGCAAGGGCTTTCGTTTCTCCCTGTTCCACGGTCTGTTTCGGAATTCTGCAGGTTTTTGACAGAATTTCATCAATCAGTCCTTTGCTTACCGTCTGTTTCTTTTTGGAAAGCGGATGCAGCCGACGGTATGCGCCCGCCTCGTCCAGCAGATCGATGGCTTTATCCGGCAGATATCGTTCATGGATGTATTTTGCGCTCATTTCGGCGGCATACTCCGGTACGCCTTTTTCGTATACCACGCCGTGAAATTCTTCGTAATCTTTTTTGAGGCCGTTTAAAATTTTGATGGTTTCCGCAATATCCGGTTCTTTAATCTCAATATTCTGAAAACGCCTGACAAGGCTTTTGCTTTTTTCAAAGTGTTTTTTATAATCCTCATAGGTTGTCGCGCCGATAAAGCGGATATGTCCCGCCGCCAGATAGGGTTTGAGCATATTGGAGATGTCAAAGCTTCCGCCGTTTACGGCGCCGGCGCCGATAATATTATGAATCTCATCGATATAAACAATGGGACTTCGCTCCCGGCTGATGTCGTCCATAACCTTTTTAAAGCGTTTCTCAAATTCTCCCCGGTACTGTGTACCAGCCAGAAGGCTTCCCAGATCCAGGGAAAAAATTCTGGCTCCCTTCAGGGGAGGGGGAACCTGCCCGTCCCGAATCCGTCTTGCAAGTCCGTAAGTAACGGCGGTTTTCCCTACTCCCGGTTCACCGATATGAAGAGGATTGTTTTTTTCCCTGCGGCAGAGAACCTGCATGGTTCTCTCCAGTTCTTCCGTCCGGCCGATCAGCGGGCCGGTCATTTGGGGTTCGTCGTTCAGGCAAAGAGCGTACCGTCTCCAAAATTCTTCTTTCTTTTCCGTGTCTTGCCCATCCTCTTTCCGCCCGTCCCGGAACTCTTCATTGGTCAGCGTCATTTCCTGCAGAAGCTCCGCCTCTTCTACTCCCTGCAGGCGCATGTAGTAGACGGCATAGCTTTCTTCCAGGCGGTACATGGCGTGCAGAATGTGGGGAAGCTCCACGGTATATTTACCGCTGCCCTGCGCCGATTCCCATGCGTAAGCCAGCACCGCGCCCATTCCCTGGGAAAACTCCGGCATGGATTCGGCTCCGGCAGGAACCGATTCCATATATTCTTTAAGAAATATCTGCAGGCTGCGGCTCAGTTCTTTTACATTGCCGCCGCAGTTTTCAAATGCCTGCGCGAATAACCGGTTCCGGCAGATTTCATATAATACCTGCTCCGGCGTTACATATTCAAACCGTGCGTTTTTGGCGGATATAAAAACCGCGTTAATAATTGCCGCTACTTCTTCGGATATATGCATATTATTATTCGTCCTCCTCAACGGTCATCCGGAAGGGAAAACCTTCCTCCTTCGCCCGTTTTCCGGCCGTCTGCACTTTGGTGACGGCAAGATCGTAAGGGTAGGAACCGACTGCCGCCTTTCCTTTATGATGTACCGTAAGCATCAGGCGTTCCGCTTCCGCTTGTTCTTTATGAAAAATATCCGTCAGAATTTCTACCACGAATTCCATGGATGTAAAATCGTCGTTGTGCATGATAACCCGGTAATGTTTCGGCTCACGCAGGCCGGTTCGTATTTTTTCTTTTGTTTCTCCCTGAAAAGACATAGAGGTCCTCCAATTTGTAATTATCGCAAACATTGTCAATAAAATGTATTACATTGTTTTACATTATTTCTTCTCAATCGCATGTGTCAGCTCCAGCGCCGCTTTAGCGCAGGCAGGCCCCACAATTTCGTATAAAATGCCGGAGGAAAGAATAATGGTGGAAAGCAGAATCCCCGATTCTTCCGGCAAAAGCCGCTGTCCCAAAGCGGCCAGGCCCACGGACACGCCGGTCTGAGGAATCAGAACAAGTCCCAGGTATTTTTTTACCGAAACATCGGTTCCTGCAAGCCTGCAGCCCAAATATGCGCCGCCGTATTTTCCGGCGATGCGTACGGCAAAGTAGGCCATACCAACGGCTCCCGCGGTAATCAGCATAGGAATATTGAGTTTTGTGCCGGACAATACAAAAAAGAGCAGCATGACCGGCGCGCTGAAGTGATTAACTTCTTTAAATATTTTTTTGTCTTTCCTGATATTTACATAGGTCATCCCCATGGTCATGCAGGAAAGCAGGGGTGAAACGTCCATGCAGGAGCATAGTCCCGCAATGGCAAAAATCACTGCGTTAATAAGAATCAGGCTGTGGTCTTTCGTTCTTTTGACGCTGATAATCCATTTTAACAGGTAACCGCAGACGCCGCCTGCAGCAATCACCAGAAGGTTTTTTAAAACGGGCAGTAGAAAGAGGGAAAATCCCATGTGTCCGCCGCTGCCTTCCATCTGGCTGACCACCGCGGAACAGATGCTGAAGGCAATCAGGGCAATTACGTTATCCAGCGCGATTACTTCCAAAACGATATCTACCATTTCTCCTTTGGCATGGTATTGGTGAATGGTCATCATCGTAGAGGCGGAGGCGGTAGCCGAAGCAATAGCGCCCAAAAGCAGGGAAAAGTAAAAGGACAGGCGGAAGCCGTAATACATAACTGCAAAAGTAAGGAAAGCCGCCGCCACGGCTTCGCAAAGGGTAATGATTACGATCTTTTTTCCATGGGCTTTTACGGTATCCAGTTTGAAATATTTTCCCACACCGAAGGCAATGTATGCGGACGCAATGTCGGTAATGAAATCCATGCCGGAAAGAACGTATGCGGGAATCAGGTTTAAAACGTAGGGGCCAATAATTATGCCCGCAAAAAGGTAGCCGGTAACGTCGGGGAGCTTCAGTTTTTTTGTGATTCTGGTCATAAGAAATCCGGTAAAAAGGATCAGCGCCAGGCTTAAGATCACGGATGCATTATAATTGTTCAGATTTTCCAGAAAGCGCATGGCATTCCTCCCTGACTTTTTGTATCGTCGGTAATTTCTTTAATTATAGCATAATTGGGGGTAAAAGGAACAGTTCTGAATTTTCCGGAAGTTTATTTCATAGGATATAGAGAATAGGCTGACGGGGAGAACGTTTTTGGGCCTTATATCGAAAATCAATACTTTTTTATGGAGTTGTCCTTTGCTTTTTGTGCTGATGGGCACTCATCTTTATTTTACAATGAAGCTTCGCTTTCCGCAGATTCATATTATAAAAGCCGTTAAGTTATCGGTAACGCCGGAAAAACAGTCCGCGTCCGGAAAGAATACACCGGTTTCTCCTTTTGCCGCGCTTGCTACGACTCTGGCGGCGACTCTGGGAACGGGAAACATTATCGGCGTTTCGACCGCGGTGGCCTTAGGCGGCCCGGGCGCGGTTTTCTGGTGCTGGCTGACGGGGGTCCTGGGTATGGCCACTTCTTATGCGGAATGTTATCTGGGATCGCTGTTTAAAGAAAAAAACAGGGAAAAGGTCTTTGTCGGCGGACCAATGTATGTATTAAAAAACGGGCTTGGCAAAAAGGGGCTTGCGCGCTTTTATGCGCTGTGCACTTTGGTCGCTGCATTTGGCGTGGGGTGTACCACACAGGCAAACTCTCTGACGCAGACCACTTCTCTTACCTGGGGAATATCGCCTCATATTGTGGGCATTGCGGCGGCAGTCGTTTCGGGAATGGTTTTGCTGGGCGGAATTCGGTCTATCAGCAAGGTATGTATGAAACTGATCCCGGCGCTGGGTTTTCTCTACATTGCCGGATGTGTTATCTTATTATATTTGAATCGGTCGGTTTTGGTTCCGGGGCTTTGTATGATTGTCCGGTGCGCTTTCGATCCTTCCGCTATGTTTGGAGGCGCGGCAGGCTATTCTCTGACTGCGGCGGCCCGGTATGGAATCGCCAGGGGCCTGTATACGAATGAGGCGGGCATCGGAACTGCCGCGATTGCGGCCGCATCTTCGGATACGAAGGATCCCTCCCGCCAGGCTTTTGTATCCATGACTGCCGTTTTCTGGGATACGGTTGTTATCTGTCTGCTCACGGGGCTTGTGATCGTAACGAATATGATGGTGCATCCGGAATCGGTTCAGGGCGTCAACGAAACGGGACTGGCGGCGGCCGCTTTCCGTTATCTCCCGGTGGGAGGAAATACGTTTCTTTCCCTGGCTTTAGTGGCATTCGCGATTACAACTTTGATTGGCTGGTCTTATTTTGGGGAACGGGCCGTTGAATATTTGTTTGGCATGCGGTTTATTTCTTTTTATAAGCTTTGTTATATTGTGATGATTTATATCGGCGCGGTGATTCCGCTGGGAGTTGTGTGGCAGTGCACGGATCTGGTCAACGCGGTAATGGTGGTCCCCAATGTGATTGCTTTGTTTGCGCTGCAGAAGTGTATAAAGTGAATATTGCTATTGTAATTGCATTTCCATTATGCATTTATTGTAACTTTAATATTATTATTTATAAATTTGTATTGAAAAAATTAATTAATGAGTTTATAATTATATTTGCTCTTAGATGCGCACTAAGCAACCAGTAATAAAATACACATACAAGGGAGGATATTTCATGAAAAAAATAGCATTATTGTTTATGGCTGGAACTATATGTGCTTTGCTTAATGGAAACGTCTTAACTGTAAAAGCAGCATGCGGGCATCCGAACGGTGGTCATCCGGTATGGTCATATACCACAAAGGCAGATGCCGGAAGCCATATATACGGAACCGGAAAAGTATGTTATTTAACAACTGTAACCGATCACTACAAAGTATTATGCAATGATTGTACATCGGTTATCAGCACATATTCTACATCATACACGGCTCACAGCGTAGCACACTAACTACTTGTTCAAAAAGTAAAGGGGAAAATTAATGCGAAAGCAACTTATATCCACTGGAATAGCGCTGTGTCTGCTATTTTGTTCCTGCTCTGCAAATCAATCAAAGGACCTGCCGAAAACACAACGGACAGAAGACGACGCGCCGGAAACGGAAACCGTATATACCCTAAAAAATATTACCCTGCCCGACGCGGATGAAGCGTTAGGTGATTTATATCCTGAAGGCAGTGAAAAATACACTCTGTTAGAAACCCTGGCTTCCGGAAATCTTTACCGCATGACGGAAATATATCCGGAAGCGGGAAATAACCGCCTTGTCAGGTATTATATACAAGTTCTTTCGTCTCCTTATACGGAATGGACAACCTTCCCGCTGGAATTGTCTTCATTACCCGGCGCTGCTGCCGAAAGCGGTGAAACGATACATTATTTGATAGAAAATCCCTATGTTGATTCGTATGGTACAGTACATTTCTTTTTATGTGGTGACAGCGGTAATTATCTGGGAAAATGGAGTCAGGTCGAGGGTTTTTCCACGAGAGAAATGTCCGCCGGAGTACCGGTAACGGAATTGTTTTCCGGGCACATGTTTTCACAATGGTATGAAAATAACAGCGAAGATTTATTTTTTTCAAATGAAGAAATGTTTCTAAAATATAATTCCGGCTTTGAGGAACAGTCTTCGGCAATGAAAAAAGCGGAAGGTTTAATTCTGCAGATTATGGAAAATCCCTTTTCCGGAACATTATATTTTATAGGAATAGATAATTCCTTCCTGTCTGTACAGGGAGGGACTTTCACGGTACAAAACGGCGGCTTCAGTATATGGGAAGAAACGCATGAAAAGGCTGTGTTTGATACGCGTAATGCTACCGACAAAGGAGGCGGAAGCAATTGTTTCATAAGCGGCGATAACAGTTGTATTACATTTTCTTCCCCTGCAGATGGATATCTTTGCAACCAAATGGGGATTTATCAATTTTCTATGGAGGAGCAAAGCTATACGGAAATTTATAATTTCTATGATGCCGGTATGACACAGGAAACAAGCGCACCCGTCAGGCAAATGTCCATATCGGTAAAGGAAGACGGAACACCTTTGATTTTATGTCATTATATTGACAACAGCACATGGTTTGCCGAATTGACCGTAGAAAAATCATCCGAAACAACAAAACGGCAATTGGAACTGGCCACCGTATCAGCCGATTCCTGGCTTAAGAAAGCAATTGTTGACTTTAACAGGCAAAATGACGAGTATGAAATAATTCTGCGTACATGTCCGGTAAACGAAACACCGGACGATTTTCGGACTCGAATACAGGCCGAATTGAATTCAGGTAAAGGACCGGATATCTTAAATACTTCCGTAGTAAAGCTCCGCTCCGGTGCGGAAATGGGTTATCTGTTGGATTTAACGGAATTTTTCCGTTCTTATGAAGACGTGTTCTTTTCCTCCGCAACGCAGCTTGGGAAAACAGGAGAACAGTATTATGGAATTCCTTATGCTTTTAATGTGATAACTCTGGCCGCAAATCAAGAGGTAATCGGGGACAGAGACGGCTGGACATTGGAAGAAGCAATGCAGTGTATGGAGCAAAGCGACGCGGAAACCATAATCCGGCAGCTTGATATGGCATACTCTTATTATTGGCTTGGTATTGCGCCGGAATACACCGAACTGATCGACTGGGAAAACCGCATCAGCCATTTAAACGAAAAAGAGGGATGCGATTTATTGGATTTTGTGGCCCGTTATTCCCATGACGATACCAGACAAGGGACAATGGAAGAAAGTCTGACAGAAATTGTATATACCATGGACCCCGCTGCAGTACAATATACTTCAGATTTATTTCAGGGCAATGAGATTTACATTGGTTTTCCGAACAAAGACCGTTCAAGCGGCCACCGTCTGACAGGAAGCATCCTGGAAGTAAACCGTAACTGTACGGCCGTCGATGGCGCCATTCAATTTATAGAATACCTCTTATCCGACGGACAGCAGGCTTATCTGGCAGAAATTATGCTAAACGGCCGTCCCGGTTCCGGTTATCCTGTCCGCTATGAAACATTAGAGCAATTATTTGATGACCTGCACAAAAAAGCGGAAAACGCTACACCGGATGATATATTATCCCTTTCATCCGAACAATATGATTCTGTGTGGGATGTACTTCGCTCGGCTGAAATTTATGATAACGAAACAGAAATAATACTGGATATCCTGATAGAAGAAACAGGCACATTCCGGCCAGGCTCAAAAACTGCACGGCAGGTAATGGACATTATTCATAACAGGGTACAGTTATATTTGTCTGAATAAAATTTATAAATATTTGTATGTATAGTATGAATAGCCCATAAGAAGATTCTTTTCATTTAATAATCACATTCCATTTAACGGAATTTCCATCTTCCATACATTCATCAGCTAATGGAGTTTCTTTATTATATTAAATTATATTCTTTATATAATTTCCTTCGAATACTCTCATCAGTAAGCAGCATTAACTCCTGAATTCTTCCATCCCTCTGCAAATATTGGGTAAGCAGGGAAAATCGACGCTCTGCTTCCTGTATTCCAATGTTAATACATTCTTCCGCAGCACGGTCGATGGCGTCCTTTATCGTCATTTTCCTGCCTATGTATTCTCTTACTTTTCCTATAAAAATGGAATATTCCTCTAACTTCCTGCACTTCTGCATAATCTTTCGGTTATGTCCGTAATTGATATTTAATACCACCGCATGACAGTCAATCGCTGCGCCTCCTATGTTCATCCCTTTCGGAAAAGCGCTGTGTAAATGGTATATCTGGCGTTCCGGCTGTTGTTCTATTCCATTATAGAAAACTATAAACTGCGGAAAAGGCAGCTGAACCTGCCTGCTGCTGTAAATATCTCTGTCATGCCCCGCCATCCTTTTTCTGTACAAATCCGCGAAATAGAACAAACCCCGTAGAACTGCAACAGATCCTCTTTCTCCCGGAAGACCAGCTTGAACAATCTGTCTTTATACTCCCTGTTCACATTATTTCGTTCATCTGCCATGTACTACCTCCATTATAATTTTTTTTGTAAATCCTGCAATACTGAAATGTGGCTGATAATGCCGGAATTTGTAGAATCTGAGAGATTCCGTATCATGAAATATGAAAATTTCATGGATGATTTAAAAAGCTGCCCGCTTTCCCGGACAGCTTTACTTTATCGCAATATCATTTATTTGTCAAGTTGGTTCTATATGATAATAAGGCTTTTTTTATATTACATTAAAGGTTGCGCCGCCTTCCAGTACGCGGGTATTTTCATATCCCAAACGGCGCAGCTTATTCTGAAGCAGGTATCCTCTTTTTCCCCTTGCGCACACCAGCAGCAGTCTGGCATCCTTGTCATATTGCAGTTCATCCAGCTTTCCAAAATCAATCCAGTCGGCGCCCGGAAGAACGGGAATCGGATGCGCATCGATTAGGGTATAACCTTTTGCCTCGCCCCGCGCGTACTCGGAAGGGGTAAAGGTTGTAAATCTGCCGCTGATTTTATTGACCAGGATGGAGCAGGCCGCCGCAAAGGGATGAATGGCAGTGGAAAAGGGAGGCGCGTAGGCAAAGTCCATGGTAACGTAATCCTCCGCTTTGATTCCCATAGATATGCCGACCACAGCAATATCGGCCATTTTATCGACGCTTCCGCTTCCGAGAATCTGCGCTCCCAGAAGCTTTCCCGTCTGCCGGTCCGCAATGAGTTTCGTAATAAAAACGGAGGAATCAGGATAATAATGAGCCTTATCGTCGCTGACGCAGGTCACGCACACGACGTCGTAACCGTTCTCTCTGGCGGCGGCTTCGGTAAGTCCCGTCTTTGCCGCGGAAAGTGTGGGGGAAAGTCTGGCCACGCCGGTTCCGAGAACGCCTTTATATTGTGTCTTTTCGCCGCTTAAATTAAGCGCAAGCGCCCTGCCGGCAATATTGGCGGTGGAACCCATAGCCGACCATTGCTTTTTTCCGGTTATACGGTTTTTGACCATGGCACAATCGCCTACAGCATAAATATCGGGCAGGTTTGTACGCTGGTATTCGTCGGTTATAATCAGTCCCTTTTCCGTTTCAATGCCGCTTCCCTCCAGAAATGCGGTAGCAGGACGGATTCCGATTGCAAGAATTACCAGGTCGCAGGGTAGTTCGCCGGCGCTTGTTTTCACGGCGGAAACGGCTGTTTCTCCTTCTATTTCCCGGAGAGCGCTTTTTACAAGAATACTCATTCCGCTTTCGGTCAGTTTACGCCGTATAAAATCCGCCATATCATAATCAAAAATATTGGGCATTAGCTGATCCGCCATATCCACAACCGTAACGGATATGCCTTTTGCCATGAGGTTCTCTGCAACCTCAAGTCCGATAAAGCCGCCGCCGGCCACCACCGCTCTGCGGCAGTGATTGTCTTCGGCAAATTTTCTCGCGGCAATAGCGTCTTGCGGGGTCCTGACAGTAAAAACGCCGGGCAGCGAGACTCCGGGCAGGTTCGGAACGACAGGAAAAGCGCCGGCCGCAATAATGAGTCTGTCGTAGGAAACGGTTTCGCCGTTCACCAGGATGTTTTTTTGAACCGGATTAACCTTTGTGACTTCGCTGTTTGTATGTACGACGGCGCCTGTCAGGCCCATGTATTTTTGCGGCGTATTTACAATTAATTCCTTCTCTGTGGCAATGGCGCCTCCAATGTAATAGGGAAGGCCGCAGCCGGCGTAGGAGATATCCTTTGATTTTGTGTAGATAATTACTTCATCCCCGGGATTCTCCCGTTTCAGTTTTGCGGCTGCTTTGGTTCCGGCCGCCACACCGCCGATAATAACAGTTTTCATAGAATCGCTCCTTTCAGTCTATCCTTTTTTAATTACTTATAGTATACATAATACACATACAATAACAATAAGAGTACTTATCAGCGTTCCCAGCAGATAATATTCCGCAAACTCTTTTTCTTTGGATATTTTGTCATATCGGGCAATGGATTTTGCCGTCAGAACAAGTCCTATGGCCGCATACTGCTGTACCGACAGTAACAGTACCATAACGAGTCTTTCAACCGTACCGATATATCTGCCCACATTATTGTCCTTTTTAAATTCTGCCTTCGGCTCTTTTGGTTTATATCCGCCAATCAGTTTCTGAACAATAATATTAGCCGGTTTGTGAGCAATCAGTAAAATCAGTACCCATTCTGCAAGCCTTCTTTTTGAAATTCCTGAAAATACAAAATAATCGTTTATTAAATCATGCACTATTAATTTAGTATCTGTCCAGATAATCAAATATGCTGCGAACATAATCACCGCAATATGGGCTGCCTGATCCAGAATAAAAACTATTTTTTCACGGTACTTTTTACCGGCCTTTCGGATATGGAAGAATTTCAGACTGTCGAAAACCATGTGTGATATAAAGATAACCAGATCATAGAATAGTATTCTCAGATTTAATACGGGCATGCTTACCAGCAGAATTGATAATGCATAAAGAAGACTATGCGTAATAACGCTTCCGTATTCTATATCTTTCTTTTCAGACATTTTGGGAGACTGAAAATAAAAATCTCCCAATACATGTCCGGTCAGGTAAAGGACTACTATCTGTTTATACATTATCGTGTCTTATCTCCTTCAGAATATTACTTATTTTTCTAATCGCATTTTTGTAAGCGTAATAATTGGCGTTAATTAAACCTCTTTGAAGAGAAGACTGTGTAACGTTCAGTCTTGCTGCACATTCGCTCTGACTGCCGCCGTTTCCTTCCATTTCGTATATAAATTCCCGCTGCCTGTCGCTCGAAGATGTCCTCCTTGTTGAGCGGACGGATGTAGTCGAACCAGACAAAAGAA
>ERZ779632.528-NODE-528-length-21375-cov-12.123687_pt1 | contig 21375 bp, 17 predicted proteins | sample MGYA00514194_ERZ779632 | MGnify/ENA primary metagenome ERZ779632 (study PRJEB29562, sample SAMEA4376704) | mouse gut metagenome | isolation source: Cecum | study: EMG produced TPA metagenomics assembly of the A DSS colitis mouse model was used to assess the...
GTGTACAGACGAATTATGCCTATGACTGTGACGGCAACATCAGCCATCTGGAAACCAGAACGGAAAGCGCCGTGCTGCTGTCCTTTGATTACCAATATGACGGCAACGGAAACCGCACCGCCAAAACAGGAATACAGGGACTGACCGCAGGAAGCAGCGCCCTTGACATCCGCTATCAGTATGATGTCAGAGGACAATTACTGGAAGAATGCCGAAACGGTGCCGCCGTCCGCTATGCCTATGACGCCGCAGGAAACCGGATCAGAAAAACAGAAGGCGAAAAAGAAACCAGATACCGCTACAACCAGAAAAACCAGCTTCTCCATGAGGAGAAGGCAGACGGAATAAAGCGTTTTACATATGACCGCCAGGGTGGTATAGTGGAAGAACAGGGAACAGGCGGAATCCGCCGCTATACTTACAACAGCCGGCATCAGCAGACCCAGGTTGAAACCGAGACGGGAAGCATACAGAAAAACAGGTATGATTCAGAGGGACTGCGCTATGAGCTGTTAGAAAACGGCAGACGGACAAGCTTTGTGTACCATAAGGGAGAGCTTCTGTATGAGAGAGGAGGAGAGACAGAGCGATCCCAGGGAGAAACCAGCTATCATTTAAGTGCAGGGATTGAGGCCCTTGAACGAATCGGGCAGACATTCTACTATCATCAGGATGAACAGTTAAATACAGCATTTCTATCAGATGGAACTGCAGCACTCAAAAACCAGTACCAGTATGATGCATTTGGTGTAAGCTTAGAATCATTAGAAGAGTTTCCCAACCGAATCCGCTATACAGGACAGCAGTACGACCAGTTGACAGGGCAGTACTATCTAAGGGCAAGATACTATAATCCAGTGCTGGGACGTTTTATGCAGGAGGACGTGTATCAGGGAGATGGACTGAACCTGTATGCGTATTGTAGAAATAATCCAGTAATGTATTATGATCCTAGTGGGTATGCTTGTGGTGGAACAGGAGAAATTGCTGGAGATGGTGGTGAGAATAATTTTCGTTCAAAGTATAATGCAGGAGAATTGTATGAAAGCCATATAATTTACAATGAACACAGGATTGATGCAATTGCAGAAATAGAGATTCATAAAGATAGATTAATTTTAAAAGATATGGCAATGTATTCCAATGAGGGAGATATTCCAAATCAGATTGGTATAGGTGCACTGAGTAAATGGTTGAAAGATGTTAAAAACCAAGCCCGAAGTCAAGGCTTTAGAGAATTACAAATAATCGCTCAAAGGGCAGAACATTCCACATCAGCTAATCCAGGACATGTTATAGATAAAATATATATCTTATAAATAGAAAAGGCGGATTATAATAATGAGAATTGTTATGGATGAACAGCAGTATCAAGAATTACAAGATCTAATAGATATCTTTAAGGGTATGGTCTTTGATGAGGAGGAAGTGCAATGTTTTTCATTTATTAAAGATATTGTAGATGAGAAATATGATATAAATAATATACCAAGAGAAAAAAAAGAGGAGATGCATATACAATTATTGGAGGCTTTTGAATGGGTGGAGAGTTTAAACGGAGAGATAAAATATAAAAATATATTTTTATCATATTTTTGAGACGGTATAATTAAAATTTAACACCGAACAGGCAGAATCCACTGCTATATCTACAACAGTCGGTATCAGCAGACCTAGAATGAAACCAAGACGGGAAGCATACAGAAAAACAGGTATGATGCAGAGGGACTGCGCCATGAGTTGTTAAAAAGCGGCAGGCGGACAAGTTTCTGTATGAGGAAGGAGGGAAATTTCCACCAGCCACACAAATACGTTAAAATGCGAGTTATAGAAAAATATGAACAAACTAATTTGAACAACAACGATGTAAAATGGTATTTATTTGATGAACAATTATGGGTTACAAAATGTAAAGACTATATGGAAGTTGATGCTTCTATTGCGGAACCTGTAGGAAGTTTTAATCTGTTATATGAAAGCAATGATACAATATTATTTGATAAAGTAGAAGGATTTGAAACAGCTATTATTTACTTATCGGGAATAATAAATAATGATATTTTAAAAGAATATTCTAATGTTATTATGACAGGAAAGAAAGGAAATTTGCTTTTCGCGGAGAACAACAATGTTGATTTTAATTTCTTATCTTTTATTATTTATGATGAGAATGATGATACTTTGTTAGCGTTTCCAACAGATTTTAATAATCAAAAAGATATAGTACTGCATATAGTTGATGATTTTGGATTCGTTATAAGAAATCACGAATTATCGGGCTGGTTTTTAAAAAAGGCAAGTGAGCATGTGTGTATATCACAGGAGCATAATAAAGAAATTACGCCACAAATATTGGCAAGATATTTGAAAGCTTTGAAATTATGGGAAGATAATGAAGATATAACAGAATTAGAAAAACTGTTGGCGGAAAGTATGACAAAGGTGAATGAATTTAATTGTGCTCTAAGGGAATGTATAACAAATCTGCTATGATTGCTAGCTATATATAACGTGATTGGTTTATCATTCCCCGGCTGCTGAATGTGACCCTGAATTTCTGTTCTCATATGACCGCCAAGGTGGTATAGTGGAGGAGCCGGGGACAGGCGGAATCCGCCGCTATACCTACAACAGCCTGTATCAGCAGATCCAGCTTGAAACCGAGACAAAAAGCATACAGAAAAACAGGTATGATTCAGAGGGACTACGCTATGAGCTGTTAGAAAACGGCAGACGGACAAGCTTTGTATACTATAATAGAGAGCTTCTGTTAGATAAAAGAAATTGCTGGAGATGGCAGCGATGATGGTAACTCTGAATTAAAATGTGGAAATCTCAAGAGCACTCCTACATATGGGTATACCTTTTCTCAACATGGTCAAAAGCTAACACCGAAACAATTGATTAACAAAGCAAATGGTTTTAAAAATCCACATCAGGTTGGACAATGGTTGGATAATCGGCAAGCGGCTCTATTTTTGGCTGATGCAGTCAAAAATAGAGAAGGGGTTTTTGATGTTGCCTTGCCTTCAAATATAAAAGCATGCTCTTTTCTGCCAAGTGGAATAGAAATTACTCCAGATATGGCAAAAATAGTATTGAAACCAAATGGAGGGATACGAACTGCATATCCTTATAATAGTTTATACCCTAATTAATTAAGAAAGCGTGCATAGAGTTAAAATAACATAAATTGTATGGTGGCAGACTGGAAAAGGAGCATAGGCATAAAAATGAAAAAATTGCTGTATCCATCACAAGAAACAATAGAAAGATTGACAACCGAATTAAATTTAAAAGGTACTGGCGAATATACTCAGGACTGGGAATATGAGGTAGCAGATGTAAATCAACTGTTAAATTATATTCAATTTTATAAAAATGGTGAATTAAATTTAAATGAGAAAACAACTTTAATGCGTATAATACTAGAAGTATACAATGACTATGTTAGCTTAGGAGGGAACGAAGATGTATATAGAAAGTCAATAGAAGAGATTTTAAGAAAAGATTATTTTATTCACAAAGCTACAATAATATATTGGTCATGTGGAAATGAGGATTTATCTGATTGTTTTGCTATTTCTTCATTTATAAGACAATTTCGGAAATAAATGTGATCCCCCATTATGGGATAGAAACACCATTCTTTCAAAGTATGTAATTTACTATGTTTGAAAAATACACGGAATACACATTGTTATGAGGAGCGACAGATATGTATTTACCATTGGAACTGTTGAATAATTACACTGAAAAATGCTGCATATCATGGCAGGAACTGGATCTGGCAAGGACTGTATACCGAAAACAGCATGAACTTCCAGATGAGCTGTATATCACGAAAATGGAAGTCCTGTTTGCCGTTCTGGTAAAAGAAAACATAGCTATGGAAAAAGAAAATGAAACAGCGGTCTCGCAGTTAGCATGGATAGCAACAATACTCAGTATCCTTGCATCGTGGAGGATCAGTAAGCAGGTGTACCATTTTGAACAGGAGATGGAGGAACTGCTTTACAGCCAGGCAGATGACGGGATACTGCTTCCGGTGGAAGTATTGAAAAACATGCCATATCCATGCGTCTATTTTGAGGCACCCAGTCTTTCAGGGGAACAGTTCCATGGATTTTTTGCCTGCATGGACATTGAGAGCGGCATGGAACTGCTGAAATTCATGCCGCTGCACCGAGACGGAGAAAATGTCCAGATTCGGTCAATAGAACTGGTACCAGGGCATACCTTGAGAGAGTGTATGGCCAAACCGCTGCAGATGCAATATGGCAGGCAGGATATTGGTGTGGAACTGGATAAATATATGGATCTTACTGGAAAAATGCTGCAGTTAGTTTTATATATATGTGCCGCCAATGCAGACGTGCAGAGCTCAGAACCCGGCAGGAAGACCATAAAGCCTGGGTCAGTGGCGGACATAAAGGATAAATACAGGGAGATCAGCCGTTGGGATGTAGGGAACAATGTTGTAAAGAAGATCCGGAACTCAAAAAAGGCATCAGCCGCTGCACTGGAATCTGGGACAAAAAAGCGCCTGGGGGATTATCATGTATCCCCGCATGTGCGCCGGGGCCACTGGCAGAGTTACTGGGTAGGGAAAAAGGACGGATCGGAGGAACGGAGGCTGGTACTGCGGTGGAAGCATTTTATTTATGTGAATGCATCAGATCCGGATCAATTTCCGGTAACAATTAATTGTATGGAAGATAATAGAGAACTACCATCCTGATAATAAGCTGTATGAATAAAATATTCATACAGCTTATTTCATGAAGATAGTATGTACCTATACAAAATCTGATCAATTCTGTATTATAGGGTCAGTACTACTTTGAGTATTGTTGTCCATCGGGACTTCACTGTCATCCAGAAATACTTTCAGGTATTTTTAGGTTAAGGCAGTAGATAAATCCCTCTTGTGGTTTGCTTTTCTGCGGCACTTTGGAAGATTTGCGTGTACCCATGCAAAATAAGCCTCCACCAGTGGTCTTACCTTCAGCTGGCACTGGTCCTGTCTCTCCTGTGTAGCAGATCCTTCAATATTTTTTCTTCACGGTAAATGAAAAGCCTAATCTTCCAGCTATGCTGGGGAGAACAGAGTAGCTTGGAAACGGTGAGGACATCCGTAAACCTCCTCTTATGCTAAAATGAAATTGGTGTCGCAAAGCCAAATTTCATTTTAGCATGGCAATCTTACAGTTGATAGAATATTTGATAAATATTCCCATTGGACAATTCTGTCCCTTGTTCATTTAGACAATAAATGGTAAAATAATACAAAATATGTTGGTATAAATGACAGAAAAATTACACTAAAAGATGGAGTGCATTTTGTAAGAATTTGACAATGGAAAGTGAATGATAATCAGGAGTTATCTATTAAAACTAAAATTTAAAACCCAAACGTATAGTAGAAGAGTAATTAATAAATAGAGGACAAAAGAAAAAGAAAATTTTTAAGAAGTGCGCTTTGTATCATGTATAAATTATTTTTGACATAAAATAGCAAAATTTCTACGTAAGAAAATATCTATGCCAAAGCTAGTATAAGTACAAAACTTTTAACAGTCAAACATGCAATAATAATTTTATTGCCATAAACTGTAGCAAAGTATCTGATGATGCTCTATGCCTGTTTGATGATTACATGGAGACGGAATCTTTTCCGCTATTCAGATCTTACATAAAAATAGAGGAGATTAGCGATGGAATTTAGAAGAAATCCACGTTTATACAATGAACAGACTATCGAAATAAGACCATTGCGGGTTTTGCCAGTTACACCTGTAAAACAAAAAAAATCTGTTATTAGCAGGGCATTGTATCCCGTTATTATGGTTGCAGCATATGGTTTGATGTATTTTTTTAACCAAACATCTCCAACAATGCTCTTGTTCCCTTTGATTATGCTTATCCCAGCGCTAGTGGTACCGGCAATTGAAGATAGGCAGAATTGGAAAGAAGCTATGACTGCATATAATGCTGAAGTTGTGGCTTATAATGAATACTTAAACGGACTTGATTTAGAATTTGCTCAAATCAAACAATCTTTTCAGCTATGGAATGCTCTTAATTTTCCTGGTTCTGCTGAGGAATTGGAGAGATGCAGGTGTATGGATTCAACACTGTGGTGCAAACGTGCAGAATACAATGATTTTATGACAGTATGTTTAGGAACATACTCTGCTAGATTTCCAGTTCAACTGGAGATTGACTATGGACAAATGGCACTTCACCGGGATGAGACACTAAAAAAAAGAATACAAGATTTGTTGAACAAGTATGATACTATTGAGAATTCTCCTCTCTTGGTTAATTTAGCTCAGTATCCGTGTCTTGGTATTAGTGATAATAGTAGATTTGACATTACACAGGAGTATTTAGCGGGGATATTGCTTTCGGCTATATATTCGTATGGATACGATGAAGTGAAAATAATGGTAATCGCAAAAGATGAGCCTAGCCATTCTTTGGCGGAAGGTAAATATCAATGGATAAGATGGTTGCCTCATTGCTGGGACGAAGATAAAAAAGTTCGTTACTTTGCTTCCACTGATTCTGAAAAGTCAACTCTTTTATCCTATCTAGCAAGGGTGTGTCAAGACAGAACGAAGAATGAGAATGCACGTCTTCCGCATTATTTAGTCTTGGTGGAAGATATTGAATTCTTTGAAAAGAATGAAATTCAAAAGTACTTTACCCAGAGTAAAAACAGTGTGAGTGTGAGCATTATATTTATTTCTGACTCAAAAGGTCTTCCTTCTCAGTCAGAAAGCATCTTAAATATAGATAAAACAAGCTCAACATTTACAAATGCATCAATGTTTGGATTTGCTGAGATAGCAGTCATTCCAAGGAAAATTGAGATATATGATATTGAAGAATTGTCAAGATTTCTTTCATCAATTCGTTTAACAGATGATAGTCGCTCTAATGAATTGCCTTCTCTTACGACATTATTTGATCTTTATGGAGAAAGAAACCTGTCGCCTAAGCGCATTGCTCTTAATTGGACAAAAAACTATTGTTATACGGATGGAATACATGCAGTAATTGGCATGAAATCTCCAACTGAAGTGATGGATTTAGATATGAGCGATGAACATGATGGTGCTCACATGTTAGTTGCTGGTACAACGGGATCTGGAAAAAGTGAATTCCTTCAGACTTTTGTTATTGCTCTTGCGTCTCGATATAGTCCGAACGAAGTTTCGTTTGTTTTTATTGACTTTAAAGAAGGTGGTATGTCTGAGTCCTTTAAAGAATTGCCTCATAATGCTGGGTCGCTTACAAATATTGATGATGAAATTGACTATTTCGCTGGAAGAGCAATTACAATGCTCAACAATGAAAGAAAGCGTAGAGCCAAACTTCTTGAACCATATGGACAAAAAATCAATCGTTATCATGAAGCGTATCATGAATCAGATTCTGGACTTGTTCTTTTACCACATCTGTTTATCGTAATTGATGAATTTGCGGAGGTGATTGCTCAGTGTTCAGAGTTTAAAGATATGATTATTAGTCTTTCACGAGTAGGAAGAAGTCTCGGTATACATTTGATTCTTGCGACACAGAGTCCTAGCCAATCTGTTGACTCACAGATTTGGTCTAATTCAAATTGTAAGATTTGTCTTAAGGTTTTAAATGAGGATGAAAGTAATGCCGTTTTAAAAGTAAAAGATGCTGCTTATATTCAAACAAGAGGTCGAGCGTATTGCTTGACTGGTGGCAAGTCTGGTCTTGTTGAGTTTCAGACTGCCTGGAGTGGTGCTCCAACTTCAGCAAAATTCTTAGCAACAAAAATTGAAGTTATTAAAGGTGTTAACGAACGCATGATTTTAAGTAAAGAGTCAGATGGTGCTTATACTACATCGACTCAATTAACACAGTTATGCAATACTTGTGGAACGGTAAAAATTTGTTTGAAGGTTGCTTCTCCTCATAACGTACTAACGCCGTCCCTGCCTATTGAGATTAAGCTCAAACTCGATAATCATGTGGATACAATACCTATTCATTCTCCGAAATCTTATTTTGGCATCGGTGATTTCATAAATAATCATAGACAAGAGATGGTTCCTATCTCCTTTGGTGACGGCAATAACCATCTTTTGATTGCTGGTACACCGAATAGCGGACGGAGCAATGCTGTTGGACAGTTGATTGGACAGCTAGAACATAACTGCGATGCATCGGATATCCAGTTTTATCTGATTCAGTATGGTTCCAAGTCATTACGAATGTACGAAAATAGTCCTATTGTTGCGGAATATATCACTAACTTGGTTTCCGATATATCTGAAGCCGAAGAAAAAATTAGACGTACTTTGTCTTTTATGCGTGAAATTATAAAACAACGACAGTGTGAAAATATATCTGTTGTTGAACCGAGATTATTATTAGTGATTGATGGATGGAATCAACTTGTTACTGCATTTGAGAATTATCCAGAAGAACTATTAGCAATTATGTCGTTGAATCCGGCTCAATATGGAGTTCATTTTGTGGTGATAGCAAATACTGAACTGATTGGTTATCGCCTTAGTCCGTATTTTGATACAAAAGTATTCATGAAATATGACAAGTCGATTATAAGTATTGAAGATTTTTCGTTTGAAGGTTCCATACTGCCTAGAAGGGGAAGAGCACTATTCTTTGACGCGGTTACACCTTATGCAATAGAAATTCAAACCTTTGATGAAATTGAAAAGATATCGATGCGTGTCGATCATTCTTCGGATGATAAAAAAATTCTTCATATTCCAACATTCAAAATGGCGTTTGGGCAGAGGGGTGTTTGGGCGAGAACGCTCTATCAAGAAACTGATGGAAGATCTGTTCTGTTGGGAATGCGTAAGAAAACACTGGAATGGGTAGAATTATCCTTTGATTATCATGGTGTAGCAATGTCATATGTTGACGTTTTGTCTAAAAATTTATTCATTCAATACATTATGAACTCTTTCAAAAAGTACCATGTTATACTTATGGAAGAGGAAAGTAATCAGCACTATTTCATCGGAGATATTATAACGAATAATGATCCAAAATACTTATCTGAGTGGGCTGAACAATTGGAAGATAATTCTATTATAATAATTGACTATCCTGGTTTAATTGGAAATGATTGTAGTGATTATTCTAATTTAAAGATGTATCCATGGCAGGAGATGCTTCGAGACAAGATGGCTGCCAGACAGATAATGATTATATGGATTGAACATGTATCACGTGCAAGGAATAATTCGTTCTTTAGTGATGCAATCAGTTCCTATCAAAAACGAATTGCAATGGGCGGTCGAGGTGAACGTCATCCATATTTCAGTGATCGTCTTGATTCTAGTAACATCTACCTGGATAGTGCAGATGCTTTTGTATCATTAGAAGGTGGCGATTGTATGCTGGTTCGTACTCTAATTGAGTCTTGACAAGTTGATAGAATATAGATGGCATAAGCATACTTTTATCTAATAGTGTTTTTAACTTTTCGGTTTTTCAAGGAAGTTTCTTTCAGCATACGGCATCATTGGATAATGGAAGTCGCTTTTAATTTTTAGAACCAAAAGATAAAGCCGTACCATCTAGAAAGGGAGTCATGGCACTGAGCCAAAATCAGAATAAAATCTGCATAATAGAATCAGTAAGGGAAAGATCTAAGTGTCAAGACTGAATGATATAATCCCAAGTGTTTTTAAAAAGGCAAAGAGAGCAGGATAAAAATTCAGTAACAAAGAAATCCTGATAGGCGGAATGATCGCCAAAATTACAAGGTAACATAAATCGCCTCCAGTCGAAAATAAAATATTAGCAACTGGCTTCACCGCATATTTTTAGCATATTGTTATTGATATTTGAAACTTTATAAAAGTTTAATATTCGGGTGATAGAAGTGGGTGATTTAAAAATAGGAGTCTGAAAAGCTATATAAAATATGACCTGAAGATTCCGAAAAGTTATTATTTTAGGAGGAAAAAATATGGCAGACAAATTGACAATGGACAAGAGTCAGGCATTGAGCATTGCTCAGCAAATTAAAAAAATCAGCATGGACAATGATAACTCCATCAAGGCACTTGAAAAAGCAAACCAGACACTCCGCAGTGGGTGGCAGGCAGATGCACAGAAGGCTTATGAAGAATGCTTTACTCAAATGAAGTCTAAACTCAACACTTACACAGCACTTCTTGCTGAGTATAGCGATACCCTGACCAAGGTTACGAATGGAACCTTTACAACTGACAGTGAGTACGCAAATAACATTCGCGCTAAGTTTGGCAGCTGATGGAATCTATTCACTCAATTCTTAAGAACAACTAGATAGGCTAATAGTATAACAATTAGAATTACCTATATGCAAAGGCTAATATTGCATGATGTATTAGCCTTTGTTTTCCGGAAGTCAGATTTATTATGTGATTTGCGGAAAGCAAAGGTTTATTATTTAAACGGTACCAGGGAGGTGTTGACTGTGGATTTAAACCAATACAAACTGGATTTTAACCAATTGGATAATTATATTAATTCAATGAATAGAATGCATATAGTAATTGACTTTAGCACAGTAATGAGAAAAAATGCAGCGCGTATATTACGTCATTTAAAAGAATTTTCCAGATCAAGATGTTGCTTCTATGTAGCTAAGAATTTTGATAAACAGGTCACACAACTGGTGGAAGACAGTGAGTCTGGATTCTGCACAGAAAAAATTTTGAGTAGTATTATTCCCGTTTGGAAAGAGTACAGTTGTCTGTATTTACATTTGATGGAAGATGACGTTACTTCTTATGATTTTTTTAAACAGTTGTCCCAAAATGGACACACGACTTGTTTGATGACCGGCAATGAAACTGAGGCATGGCGGCACATTTTAGGGATAAACGATGGAAGTATTCTATTAGTGACAGATACTTGTTCTTATTTTTTTGTTGAGGGGACATTTAGATATTTATTGGAGCAATATGGTTTTATTGAGAAATTTACTAATAGAGAAATCTATGATGATGGCAGTCTAGGAAAATGTGAAACAGCAACAATGGAGAAATCCTTTATGTTTTTTAATAAAAGACACACCATTCATTATACAGATGTAATTAGTGGAGATAGTGCAGAAGGTGTTATATATAAAACTGATGAGCCTGGAATAGCTGTTAAGACATTTTATAAGTCTGTATCGGAACAAAAAATTAAAAAACTTGAGTATTTAATTGGTTTTAAAGAAAAAAAAGAGAATTTTGCATGGCCAGTAGAATTTATATACTCCACCAATCACTCTTACACAGAACCAATAGGATTTACAATGCCTCTATTTTCTGATATTAGGCCTCTAGAAGAAATTCAATATTTAGATAAGATGACAAATCGTCATAGATGGAAAATCGCAATAAATTTTTTGGCTTCAACTTTGTATCTTTATGTTCATGGCATTCAGATTGGCGATTATAACTTTAATAACTTTGGTATTACCGATGATTGTAAAGTCATATTTATGGATATTGACAGTTATGTTTATGGTATTTATGGGACACAAACACATGGAAGACAATGTTTACCTTTTGCTCCAGACTATACAAATCGTTCTAACGTGATTCAGGCGGACTATCTTCTGCTAAATTGCATAGTTTTTTGGATCCTTTCAGATGGCATATGGCCATATTATTATGATGAAGATAGAGGATATACGGTCTGCCGCATCACGATTGATTCTGCAAACGAGTTTCATAAAATTTTAAATAAATTTCCAAACGGGTTAAGAAAATATTATAAAACTCTATTTAAAAAAGGTAAATATGCAGATCCGTTTGAATTATTATTTAATTTGTTTGATGCAGAAAAATATTTTTTGCACAATTAGGAAAGGAAAGATACATTATGGATTATCCTAAAGATAGTTTAGCTGGGGCTAAGGCAACGCGTGCAAATTCGAAAGCAGGTGTTACACCTGTACTTATCCTTTGTGACAATAGTGGTAGTATGCACCATTATGTGGATACTGTAAATCAGTGCCTTATTAATCTGATTAAGGACTTGAAAGGAAATCCGGTTCTCTCTCATAAGATTGATTTACGTATAGTAAGCTTTAATACTCAATATATAGAGATTCTCCCATTCACTATAGTTGAGCGTATTGACATGTCTAAACTGAAAAAAGTAGAACAGTCTGATCGGGCTACATACCTTGGTACTGCATTATCCAAAGCGGTTGAGGAGCTTGCAGAAGAAAAGGCGATGTTTAAAGCGTCAACTGCGGAGTATACGCAACCAAATTTAATTGTTCTATCTGATGGATATCCAGAAAAAGAAAATGCAACCGATACAGTGAGGGGAATCAAGGCTATTCAAACTAAAATTCAAAATGAGCGTTGGAATTGTATTCCGATTTTTATTGGATACGATCTTGGAAATAATGTAATGGATGATATATCCGTTCCTGATGAATATGGAAATAAGACTGTTATTACTTTTCATAGCAACGATAAGAAAAGTGATATTATTGAAGCCTTTAAGTTTGCAAGTATGAGTGTTGGAGCTGTAGGTGAACAAGCTGGAGATCCTTCTTACAAACCAATGTCAACAAGTGAGCTGAAGCAGAAAATCCTTGAGGCAGAAAATCGCATGAAGACGATAAAGAAAAAATCGGTTCAACCACAAAAAAAGTCTTTCTGGGATAAACTGAAATTCTAATTATTGTTTTTTTTGTTAATATGGGTGAAGAAAGGAAGTATAATGACTGATTGGATAATAACAAATTGTGAATCCGTTGGAAATATGCATGACAGTTGCCAGGACCATACTGAGTATATGGCAACTAATAATGTTTATGTTGGAGCACTTGCAGATGGAGTATCAAGCAATAAATATTCTGATATAGGCGCATCCGTTGCTACACAAATTGCCTGCCAAGAAATGTGTGATAAATTTAAAGCATATTATTCTGGAGAACTCTCTTCAAGAGATTTTGTTCAAAAGATTCAAGACGGAATACGTCAACGGAATGCAGAAAATTATGACCTCAATCAGATGAAGTCCACGTTACTTCTTTGTGCAATTTGTAAAGATCGTTATATTATAGGGCATATTGGAGATGGAGCAATTTTATGTTTCGGTAAAGAGAGTTATGTAATATCTCCGCCTCAAAAAAATGAAATTGGTGGCACAGCAACATACACGGTTTTAGATTACAATGCAGATGAACACTTTAAATTTAAAAAGGGAAACATTAAAGATCTTGATGGTTTTTTGCTTACAAGTGATGGATTATTAGGGAATGTTTATTATTCAAGTACGGATATTCCACAGCTTGCATATGAATTATTTGGATCAGTGTACAAAAAGTCTTCACCAATAGTAAAGGAAAACAGAGATGCTCAATTTAAAGCATATTTGACCGAACATATTCAAGCTGGAAATAAATTTGCTGATGATTGTAGCTTACTGATGATTGCGCGCAGAAAGAGAACAGGATATGTAGATTATGATGTTCTTAATGGGTTTGAAGCTGATGTAAAATGGCCATGCAAATGCGGAAACAGCAACCGTATGGATGAAATTCGCTGTTCAAAGTGTAGAACAGTGTATACTGCACTATATTCCCCTACGATTATTAAGATTAATAGTAAAGAGGGATTTTTTTCAAAACTGAGTAAATGGATCAATTCTGATTCCCAAGTACTATTTGACCCTGGTATGACTGCTAATGTGATTAATGATGATACTTTTGGTTCTTTGTGTAGGGTTTTAAAATTGGCTATGAATAACAGAAATAATAATTCAGGAAAGAATATAAAAACTACTATAGTCAATTCAATTGATACTACTAAATCAATCGAGAGATCACCTGAAAACCAAAAAGAAAAGATTCCTATATGTACTACTAACATTGATTTTGCACCAAATGATTTATCAGATAGCTCTATTGAACGAATGACAAGAATTGGCAAGGATGCTATTTCAAAACTAAAAAAAGGGTTGCAATCTATGTCTGAAATGGATACAGGATATTTAAAGCAGCAAAAATCGAAGATCAAGACGAAAAAAGAAAGTACTGAAATCAACAAGTTTTTTCCGATTATTTTATCCTATGATCAACTAAATGAAGCAGCCTATCAATTGGGACACATTCCTATGGCGTTTGCAAATAATAGAAAGCAATACACAATTAATGCGGAACAGCGAACAGTAGTAAATGCAATGTTCCGTAGCAAGTTGTTTTTGGATTTATTCCAAGATAAAAATGAAGAGTCAGTTGTTTTTCATTACTATTATATAAACAATAATACTATAGCTGTTTATGATGATGGATACTCAGATCTAGCTTGTAAAATATCTTCTAATGTTAAAGATGTGCTTTTTGATTTTTGGTTATTGCCTCGTCATTGCTTTAAAAGTGAACTACAAAAATGTATGAAGCTGAATGCTACACCATATAAATACAATAAGACCACTGTTTCATGGAATTGGAAAAATACCTATTTTTTGTATAAAGCGAATGCTTCCGAAATGCTTAGGGCGTTTTATAATATATTAGGCGAAAACTGTTTCCAACTTGATGATCCTATTGCAAATGTGTGGGTTGTTGCCAGAAATCAAGAGCTAGTAGCATACTTATTGACGAGCAGATATCTAATAAGATTGAAATCTTTAAATCAAAGTACAATAGAAATTGATCAAGTCTCGCTTGATGATGATTCTGCGTTACAATTATGGAAGAAATATTTGACTACCAATATAGAAACGGAGGGATATTGAATGGATGATGCGGTTTTAGAAAACAACTTTCTTTCATATATAACACCGGACCCCAATTATCCAAAAGCCGGAATAGTCCGTATTACTAATAATAATATAAAGTATATTGCGAAATCAGAAGGATACATTAATTGTGAAATCCCTAATAATACAAACATTATTACAGATGAAGAACGACTTGTTGTGAAAATAATGTTTAATCATGATGGAGCGGTATTCTTGAAACAAGAACGGCAAAATAATAAGCAATTGATTATTTATTTTCATGAAGACGGTATTGTTTCTTGTGAGAATGAATCCTCAGAAATGGTAGTGTTTCACTGTTTTTCGGTTGTAGATGATTTGTTGGCATATCATATAAATGATTTTATACCTGCTGATTATGATGAACTGCAATATCAATTTCAATTTTTAATGCCAACGGACAGTACTCTTTATGAAGAGCCGCATACTATTTCTTATTCGCAAAAAATAAAAGCGGCAGTACTAAAAAAAATAAAAGTCTCTGATTTGAATGATATTGGAAGGTATAACATAAAGAAAAAGTATATTGATGAATGGGATTCTCCAAAGTCCACACTACAATTACACGCAAATAATCGTGCAGGAGAGATTGGCTTTATCAGTTTTCTGTTTTGTGCAAGCTGTATATGGGCAATATACCCTTACGAGAAAAACTATGCACGCGTAAAAGTGATGGGATCAGCTGAGGCGCAGAATAAATTTTGTGAATTTATTCATTCTTTTTCTGATAATGGTGATTAATGATGAATGAAAATATTTTGGTTGAAGTCCATGTAATTTCTCAAAACAAACGTACTATTCTTGATATTGATTGTAATGTTGGAATAGACACAACGCTCTCGGATCTATTAGAAATAATATTCACGAATTATCATTTGGATGCAGAAGGAATCGCTGCGATGTTCACATTTATTCCTTTTCTTGACAGTCCACTTGAACTGCATGCCCAGGATTGTAATAAGACATTGAGGGATTTGAAGCTTTCAAATGGTGTCACTTTCCGAATTATTTATGTAGGAGATACAGAATGACAAATTATGAAACAACTATTAATCAGCTAAATAGCATTCGCTCCAATCTACAATCTCAGCTAAACGAAATAAAAAATGCTTCCGCGATTTCGTATGATAGATGGGACTCGGATGCGAGAAATGCATATCATTTGGCAATATCAAATATCGAAAGAGAATTAAATTCAATTATTAATGAAATTAGTAACCTTAAGATGTATGTATATAAAGAGGACAAGAAATAATGAAGTATGATAAGAACGCTATTTCGAATACTGCTCGGAAACTACGTTTAAAATCTTCCGGCTTAGGTTCTATACAAACAAAACTCAGTCGGGTATCACCAAAGAAATGTAGTTCGAGTTTTTACGCAAAAAGATCTTCATTGATTCGAAGGCTAAGCAATGTTCAAAGCGAAATCAATTCACTGAGTAACGACATCAGCTGTGCAGCTAACAAAATGAGTTCTGATGATGTTCAAAATGCTCGCTATATCCGTCAAGTCTTTAATAACAGAACTTCAAAAATCACCTATGGGCAAAGGATGTTTTCTGTAGGAAACACAATATTAAGCAGAAGTGGAGTGTTTGGAAGCACACTCCTATTTTCACAGATGACATTAAATAGACGTTCTGTTTCATCATTAGGTAATGCTTCTTCGGAGACAATTCCTTGGTACAAGAAAGTTGGTAACTTTTTTCAGAGTGGTGTGGCTTCAATTAGTAAAACGATTGGGGAATTTGGAACAAAAGCATGGAATGGTGCATCAAACTTTTTTTCCAATGCTGGTAAATGGGGAGAAGAACGTTTAAATGATATTAAGGACTGGGGTAAATCAGTAAAAGATTATGTCTGGAAAAGTGTAACCAAGTTTGTATTAGGCGATTATTCGGATGATAATATTACTGTACTTTCATTTGTTGGCAACATAATCACAGGATTTTTTGATGTTGACTTACCTTTAGATGCCAGAGATCTTGTTTATGATGTTCAGCACTGGGGAGAAGGCGAAAATTTTGGAATATATTTTGCACTTGATGTTGTCGCATTGATTCCGATAATTGGTGTTGTTAAATATTGTAAGTATGCAGATGATATTGCAGATGGTGCAAAAGATTTGGGAAAAGTCATTGAAGCAGGTGGTGATGTCGGAAAAACTATCGATAATATTACGGACACTGTCGATGACGCAAAAGATTTTGGTAAGGCTGTCGATACTACGACAGATGCAGGGAAAGCGGCTGATAATGTTAATGATGCATCAAAGGATTTAGGAAAGGTGGCAGATGTAGCAGAAGAAGCCTCAGACTATAGTAAAAACATTTCCTTCAATGATACATGTTTTGACCATGTTGTGAAAGGAAATGGTATCAAAAGCAAAAACATCAGTGGAGCTCATAATCTTGAGGCCTTTGAAAAAACAATTACGGATGCTGGTGGAAATCTTGATGAGTGTATTATAAGTAAAGTAAAACATCCTACAATAGATGGTATAAATGAAATTACTTATAAGGTTCCAGGTTCTGATGTCTTGAAGACGAAGACAGTATATGATCCATCTGTTATTTCTGATCAACAGATATTAAAGTGGGGCGAAGAGGCTTTTAATAGCTCTGGAAGAATTGTGAAAGGTGGTGTGATCTATGGAGTTGCCCCTAATGGTTTGGCATTTGAAGGATATATTGATGAAGAAACTGGGATTATTCGTGCGTTTTTTCCAAAATTAGATTGAGAGGTAAGATATGTTAGATGGTGTTAAATATAGTAATTATCCAGATGGGGAAGAATATGTGAGAATGTATTTATCAGCAATGTTTATAACAAAGAAACATGCTGTAAAATATGTAGAAAAACTTGTTCACAAAGAGGGCGTTGGCATCACTGATGAATTGGAGATTTCCTTTGCCTCTGAATATAATGTGAATGATGCGGAATATTTTGGTGAAACTGGTGTTGTGTTATATGCTTATTATCCGGCTGCAATAGAAGATATGGCTATAATTATGTCAGAAGAACAGTTTTATAAACTACTGTCAGAATATATAACTAAAAATATCCATTCTTTTCCTGAAAACGAACAAGGTATATTGATAAATCTTATCAATATTTGTCAGAATAATAATATAACGTAGATATTGGATGAGGAGGACATGATAAAAGGTAGGGAGAAGGTTAGGCGAGATTATATCAGACCGCTATCATGAATGTAATAATGACAATTTTCGTGCTTTGAATAAGACCATAAGGCATATGTGTTGTTATTAGATACGTCAGCGGCTATGGCAGGGTCGAAAATTTCTGCTCTTGAGACGGAAATCAACTCCTTTGTCAGCAAAATAAAAGATGATCATAGAGTAGATAATGTTGATATATGTATAGTCACTATTTTATTTGCGGTTAAGATTGAAGTACCTTTTATATGCGCAAGAAAACTTGAACTCTTGAAATTGGTATCCAATGCAGGTGCATCTTTATGGGAGGCAATATCGGTATCCTTGGATTTGTTAAGTGTACAAAAAAGGAAATATGCTAATCATGGAGTAAATTGGTATAAGTCATCTATGATTGTCATTACAGATGGAATGCCAACGGATGATCCTGAGAAAATACTTCCGCGATTAAAAAAGGAAATAGAAAAAGAAATATCACTTAATATTTTTGGGTTGTCGATGGACAGTGAAGCTATGTTTTCAATGCTCGGGGTACAGTATTAGTGTATTGATATCAAAGATATTCATATGTTTTTTCCGGATGGCAACACGACTTAGTTCGGTACTTCGATAATTTCAAGTGTTAGATTTGTCGAAGGCTTGTTATGAAATAAGGAGAAAATTATGTTATGCAGGATTAATCAACAGTTTGAATATGAATTTGATGTTTCTCATAATTTATTGAATAACCTTCGAATAATGTGTCAAAAGGATCCGCTTCATGCTAAACGTTTTATTCCAGAGAAATTATTTTTTCACATCAAAAACGGCTATATAATCCCTGCGCATGCTAGGTACTATTCTCCATCAACTAATAAATACTATGAATTAGAACTGACAACAGTTTTGTCAGATCAACTTGGTGATATCCTCACTAAGGATTCTGTTCAAAGTGAAGTTCCAGTAATTCAAATTGAAGTTGAAGGTTTCAGAGTAGCACCTAATGGGAGTCTTGTTGTAATAAAAAGTAAGAATGTACCTGATGAAATAAAAGAACGTAAAATAGTTCCTATAAAGGATACACAATTTGGACAGGAGGATTCGGATCCTTTATATGGTAACGATGATCACGTGTACAATAAACATGATTTTAAGAAAATCGGAATAATAATCGGCATTGCAGTTATCTTAATAATTGGTGCCGTCTTTGGGCTAACCAGAGATACTTCAGTAAAGGATTGTATTTCGTATCTAGAAAACAATAATTATCAAGAAGCCATCAGCCTATATAATGAGTCGATTAGCGGAAAAGCTAAGAAAGAGCAAACAATTAACCCACTTTTGGAAAATGAAATCAATGAAAACTTTGAACTGTATTGTCAAAATATAACTACATATGATGCGATACTGTCTAATCTTATAGTTATTTCAGAAATAAATAATAGTTTTCTTTCTGAATTGGCAAAGTCAAAGATTGACATATTATCTAGCCTGGAAACTTCTCGAATTATATTTGAAGAAGGAATGGATAGTTTTAATGGTGAAGATTATATAGCTGCAATCGAAGATTTTCTCAAGGTGAGTTCGATTTCTGAATTTTATGATGATTCTCAGGTACAAATTAATTCATCAGTAGAAAGAATTATTGAACCGCTTTCGGGGGTAACGAGTTCAGCAGAAGCTGAAAATGGTATCTTATTGGTGGAAAAGGCAATAGGGTTACTTCCTGATAATAAGTCGTTGAAAGAGTGTCTTAAAATACTGATAAGAGTTAGTGCATCTGATAAAGCCGAAAAATATGTTGAGGAGAATGATTATAAAAATGCATTTACTACATTGAATGATGCTCTAAATAGGCTACCGGCTGATGAAGAATTATCTTCAAAACTCGAAGGATTTATTGCTGAATTCAAAACGAAGATATTTGACGAAGCTTCTAAATCTGCCTCTGAGAATGATTATTCAAGCGTATTTACAATAATTGAAAATGCAATTAATATAGTGCCTGATGAGGTACTGGTCACAAAGCTAAATGAGTATCACTCCGAGTTTGAAACAATAACAACTGATACAGTAAATGCATTAGTAATAGATCAAAAGTATGATGAGGCTATGGAAGCAGTTGACCAAGCTTTATCTATTTTGGATAGTGACACTTTAAAATCTTTAAAACAGGAAATAGAAGAGAAAAAAGAAGCCACACTAAAGTTAAGTAAGGAATATACGGCATCTAATGTTGATTTTGTTACTTACACAGGAAGTATAAAGGATGAAAACGATGTTGAGCAATACTCTATTATAGCTCAAGAAGGTGGAAATTATCGATTTGAGGTTAGCGATATGTTCAGTGGATTTGAGGTTAATATAGCAGTTTACGCTCCAGATGGTTCAGATGTTTCACATTCTTCGTATGGTCTTGAAACTGACGAAGGCATCACAGCAAGCCTTGAGACAGGAAAAACATATACAGTTAAGGTATCTTATTATCGAAACACCGGAGATTATGTGTTAAGTATAGGTCAACAGAAAAAGCTGATTGATATTACAAATATGGATATAGTACACGATAGCATCGAATATATGGATCAAAAAAACAGATATGAGATAACAACAACTTATGCTGGAAAATATCGCTTTGATTTTGCAAATGTATATAGTGGATTTGAGGCTAATATCACAGTGTATGATGATCATAATTACGATATAGGTCATTCGAGTTATGGATTAGAGAACAATGAGGGGTTAACTGTTGATTTAGAAGCAGGTAGAACTTATAGGGTCGTAGTTTATCATTATAGAGGTACTAGTTCGTATGATTTTTATATTGGTAAACAATCTGCCACTCAGCAAATCAGTAGAGGAATACCAATACCTGGAGAAATTACATTTACAGACCAAAAGAATAAATATGATTTTATTGCAGACAGTAGTGGTGAATATACTTTCACATTAAGTGGTATGAACAGCGGTGTTGAATGTAATATTTCTGTATTTGATGATCATGACTATAAAATTGGCTATTCTTCATACGGATTAGAAAGTGGAGAAAGTATCACTGCAATGCTTGAACAGGGTAAACAATATCGAATAGTTGTATATCAATACAGAAGTAGCGGTGCGTATACCTTGAATATCATATAAAATGAATACCAAAATAACCTGTAATAAATAGGGCAAGAAGATTCTAACCTAACTAAATCCGCGTTAACCAAGCCAGCATATTCATTAATTGTTTTAGTGGTATGCTGGCTTACTGACCAATGGACGCTTGCAAAAGAATAGATGAAAGTTGATTGCTTTTTCCTGAATCGTATCTACTATTATTTAGTTCTGTTAGAAAATTGATTATCAGTAAACAGGCATACACAGTATTATTTAAGTAAACGGTGGATAGCATGTACCTATACAAAATCCGAACCATCCTGTATCAT
>ERZ779632.530-NODE-530-length-21321-cov-18.158469_pt1 | contig 21321 bp, 18 predicted proteins | sample MGYA00514194_ERZ779632 | MGnify/ENA primary metagenome ERZ779632 (study PRJEB29562, sample SAMEA4376704) | mouse gut metagenome | isolation source: Cecum | study: EMG produced TPA metagenomics assembly of the A DSS colitis mouse model was used to assess the...
GAGCGCCGCCCTGTCACGGCGGAGGTCGTGGGTTCGAATCCCATCCGGGTCGTTTCTGTTCTGACGGACAGATTGTAATTTGAATAGGGTATTTCATTTGCCGGCGTGGCGGAACTGGCAGACGCACAGGACTTAAAATCCTGCGGGGCTAATCCCCCGTACCGGTTCGATTCCGGTCGCCGGCACTACCTAAAAATGAGAGGAAACGTTGATATTTAAGGCGTTTCCTCTCGTTTTCTTTACGGGTTTCCTGACGAAGGGGGACGATATGAAAATCTTTAAAAAACTGTCCTTTCTGGGAAAGATTTTTACAGGAATGACGATCACATCCATTATACCGATGCTGGCGGGCTATTTGCTGCTTCTCCAGGTGCTGAACATGACCTATCAGAATTATTTAAACAGTGAGGCGGAGAGTACGCTTGCCCAGGCGGAGGAATCTCTGGAGGCAGCTTTTTCCAATGTTTTTGATGCCATTGGCGGTCTGAGTGAGGATGAGACTGTCAGACAGTTCCTTTCAGATGAGGACAGAAAATACGCGGAGGATTTGTACAGGAAGCTGTACGCCGCCACTGTGAAGTGCGGCAGTTATGCCAGCTTTTCTGTTTATGACAGAGAAGGATATAGGAAAATGACCATTTCCGATAACAAGTATGTCAGTCGAAAGCTGTCTTTGAACTGGAACATATTATACCGGGCGGACAGGCATCCGGGAGAGTATGTGGTCTGTAATGCCAGACTCTATGAAGGCGAAAAACGGGTGGAGTATCTGCGCGTGGGCCGGACGGTGTCAGATGAGCGCGGAGAGATTGCGGGTTATGTGATTGCCACTATAGTTAAGGATAATTTTGACAATATTTTCAAGGGACTGGGGAAGGAAAAGGAAGGCGTCATTTATGTGATGGACGACTTTCGTGAAATCGTCTATTTTTCCGGTGAGAGTTATTCGGAGGAGGTTTTGAACGCGGGAAAGGCGCTGCTTGACATGGAAGAACCCCGCATGAGCATGGAGAAGGACAGCTTCTATTATCTGGACTATAACGACGCATGCAGCCTTTATATCATGTACCGCCAGCCTACCGGGTTTTTAAACCATATGAAGGGGGATGTGCTGGGGATTGCCGTGATTTCCGGAATATTCAGTATTTTTGCCTGTCTTTTTCTGTCCGGCTATTTCAGCCGTCTGATTTATCAGCCGATTCAGAGGATGCAGCATGCAATCGGTGAGATCAAGCGGGGGAATTATGAGGTTCAGATTGAAGTAAACGGAGACGATGAGCTGGGGCAGCTGTCGGAGAGCTTTAACGTGATGTCCAGGCACCTGATTGATAATACGGAGCGGCTGATTCAGCGGGAGAGGGAACTTAGCGACAGCAATATCAAAATGATGCAGGCCCAGCTGAATCCCCATTTTTTGTATAATACGCTGGATACAATGAAGTGGATGGCAAAGGAGAACGAGATGCCGGAGCTGGTGTCCATGGCTTCCAATCTGGCGCAGATTTTAAGAATGAGCATTTCCGCCAAACCCATTATCCGCCTGTTCGAGGAGATTGCGCTGGTGGAGGCGTATACGGAGATTCAGAAGATCCGCTTTGAGGATAAGTTTGACCTGATCGTGGATATCCCGGCAGAGCTGGAAAACTGCACGCTGCCGAAGCTGACCCTGCAGCCCCTTGTGGAGAATGCCATTATTCATGGACTGGCGGACTGTGAGACTGGGATGGTTCTTGTGCAGGCGGCGGTGGTAAAACTGCCGGAGGGACTGCGCAGGCCCGGCCGCCGGGACGGTTTGACACAGATCACAGAAGAGGCGTTGCAGATTCTTGTGCAGGATGACGGGGTCGGCATGACGGCGGAGGAAGTGGAGAGGCTGAACGAGCAGGGGCAGACGGCCAGGGAGAGAACGGCCGGTCATGAGAGTATCGGTTATAACAATGTGGATGCGATCATCAGACTGCATTACGGAGAGCCCTACGGACTGTATGCGGAATCGGAGTGGGGCGTCGGCACAGGCGTGTACCTGACGCTTCCGTTGAACAGGAAGTGACAGATACAGGCGATGTCGGACAAAGAGCGGGCAGATGGCAAAAGGCCGGACAGCAAAGGAGCGGCGGCCATAAGGCGAGGACTGGAGGGTAAAAGGAGAAACCATGTACAAAGTAGTGGTAGTGGAGGATGAAAAACGGGTGCGGCAGGGGATTATCATGGGTACGGACTGGTCGAAGATCAACTGTGTCGTTATGGGAGAAGCCGCCAACGGTGAGGAAGGCGTCGAGATGATCCGCAAGTGCAGGCCGGATATTGTGATTACGGATATCCGCATGCCCAAAATGATGGGTATTGAGATGATAGAGAATGTATATGAGGACGGACTGGAGCCGTATGTGATTTTTCTCACGGCCTATGATGATTTTGCCTATGCACAGCAGGCCATCAAGCTGGGCGTGGCCGATTATCTGTTAAAGCCCTTTAAGGACGGGGAACTGGAAAACACCATTGGCAGGATTATCGAGAAGAACCGCCGCGACTGCGAGCGCAGGGAACAGCAGAATCAGGAGCTTCGGCTGGATCTGGGGGACAAGAGCAAATACATTATGGACGCCGTTGCCTATGTGGATGAAAACTATGCCAATCCCGATATTTCCGTTAAGGCGGTGGCGGACAGTCTGGGAATCAGCGAGGGACACCTGAGCCATCTGTTCCGCAAGGAGACGGATTCCACACTGATGACCTTTGTGACGAAAAAGCGGATGCGGGCGGCCATGACATTATTGCAGGATTACAGACATAAAGTGTACGAGGTGGCGGAGGAAGTGGGATACCGTAACATTACCTATTTCAGTGCAACCTTTAAAAAATATGTGGGTGTTTCCCCGTCGGAATATCAGGATCGCTACAGCCCGGAATAAGTATGCGAGAATGTCAGAATTGTGAAACATATCGTCGTATTGTGTAGTAGACGGATTTGTGCATGTTGTATATAATTTTTATTGTAGTATATGGAAAAACTGCAAATTTTCACAGAATCCGGCAGAGGATAATAAGCGTGTGAGAATGCAGTGAAAAAGTGAAGGAGGAAAAAGTTATGAGAAAGAATGTCATGAAAAAAGTGACAGCAGCCATTCTGGCAGCGTCGATGGCCTTTTCGCTGGCAGCCTGCGGCGGTTCCGACGAACCGGCGATGACGCCCGGGATAGACGAACCGGCGGCAGAGGCGCCTGCGGCAGAAGAGCCTGCGGCTGAGGATGCAGCGGAGACGGAAGCTCCCGCGGCGGACGAGGCGGCTTCCGGAGCAGACGATCTGGTAGCGGCGGCACAGGCAGAAGGATCTTTGGTGGTTTACGGTTCCTGTGAGGAGGCGTACCTGTCTGCGGCATGTCAGAAATTTGAAGAGATGTACGGCATTAAGGTGGATTATCAGAGACTTTCCACAGGTGAAGTGTATACCAAGATCGAGGAAGAGGCAGGTAATCCTTCCGGCGACGTGTGGTTCGGCGGCACAACCGATCCTTACAATGAGGCGGTGGCAGCAGGTCTGTTAGAGCCTTATGCGGCGGAAAATGCTTCCCATCTGCTGGGCGACATGTACAAGGATGCAGACGGCAACTGGTACGGCATCTATAAGGGTATTCTTGGATTTATGGTTAATAAGGAAGAGCTCGACCGTCTCGGTCTGGAAGTTCCGCAGGATTGGGACGATCTGTTAAAGCCCGAGTACAAGGGACTGATCGGTATGTCCAATCCCTCCACGGCAGGTACTGCAAAGCTTGTCATCAACACTATGGTACAGACAAAGGGACATGACGAGGCGATGAAGTATTTCCAGGAACTTGACAAGAACGTATATCAGTACACCAAGAGCGGTTCCGGCCCGTCCAAGATGGTTGGCCCCGGCGAATGCGTAATCGGTATCGGTTTCCTGCATGACGGCATTACCCAGATCCTGTCAGGCTACGACAATATCGAACTGGTAATTCCTGCGTCGGGAACCAGCTTCGAGATCGGTGCAACCGCTATCTTTAAGGGATGTAAGCACCCCAATGCGTCCAAGCTCTGGATCGAGTACGCGCTTTCTCCTGACTGCGTGGACATTGCAAAGGAGAATGAGTCTTATCAGTTCCTTGTACTGGACAATGCAAAGCAGCCGGAAGAGGCAGCACAGTTCGGCCTGGATCCCGACAATGTAATTGATTATGACTTTGAGGATGCAAAACAGAATACGGCGCAGTATGTAGAAGATTTCTTCACGGCTGTGACCAATGGTTCTGCGGATGCCGCGGACGGCAGCAGATTCCTTACAGAATAACTGCGTGAGAAGAAGGTTTGCGCTGTGATATGCGGCGTTGGGAGATGGTATACATACCATCTCCCATTCATTAAGAGAAGGAGGAAGTGGGGATGGCATCTAAAAGCAAGAGTGCGAGTCTGGACCGCAGGAAGCTGCTTTCGGACCCGGTGATGGTGGGGATGATCGTGATTCTTCTTGTTTTTCTGACCCTGTTTATCTGTTACCCGCTGTTTGTACTGCTAATCGACAGCGTGTATACGGAAGGGCAGGCCACATTGGATGTTTTCAGACGGGTCTTAAGTATGCAGAGATTCCGTCAGGCATTTGCGAATACGGTGGTGTTGGGATTACTTACAAGTACGTTGTCCACCCTGATTGGGCTGCTGTTTGCCTATGTGGACGTTTATGTGAAGGTGAAAAATAAGACAGTGGGGAGGCTTTTTAATATTGTATCGCTTCTGCCGGTGGTTTCACCGCCCTTTGTGTTATCGCTGTCAACGATTATGCTGTTTGGGCGAAGCGGTATTATCACACGGTCTTTATTACATATATATGATTCTAACGTATACGGCTTGAAGGGAATTGTGGTAGTGCAGACGCTGACCTTCTTCCCTGTATGCTATATGATGTTAAAAGGACTTTTAAAGAACATTGATCCCTCGCTGGAAGAGGCGGCGCGGGATATCGGCGCATCCAGAATGAAGGTATTTGGCACGGTGACGCTGCCGCTGCTTTTGCCGGGCATCGGCAATGCATTTTTGGTGACGTTTATTGAATCGGTGGCGGATTTCGCGAATCCGATGCTGATTGGCGGAGACTATGACACGCTGGCAACAACGATTTATTTACAGGTGACAGGCTCCTACGATTCTACCGGCGCGGCGGCCATGTCCGTGGTGCTCCTGTCGCTGACGATGATCCTGTTCTTTATCCAGAAATATTATCTGGAGAGAAAAACGGCGGCGACCCTTACGGGTAAGGCTTCCAGAGCCAGAATGCTGATTGAGGATAAGAGCGTAACGGTTCCGCTTACCATTTTCTGCTCTCTGGTGGCGGTGTTTGTTATTGTCATGTATATCATGATTCCCTTCGGCGCGCTGTTTAAGCTGTGGGGACGGGACTACTCCCTTTCCTGGAAATGGTTTGATTATCTGTTTAAGTACAGCGGATTTAAGGCGTTTAAGGATTCCTTCCTTCTTTCCATCATTGCCGCGCCCATTACGGCGCTGCTTTCCATGGTGATATCCTATCTGGTGGTAAAGAAGAAGTTTAAGTCAAAGGGCTTTATTGAATTTGTATCCATGCTGGCTATGGCAGTGCCCGGAACGGTGCTTGGTATCGGATATATCCGCGGTTACGCCAACGGTATTTTCCATACGGGCATTCTGAGCGGCCTGTACGGGACGGGACTGATTCTCATTATCGTATTTATTATTCGAAGTCTTCCGGTAGGAACCAGAAGCGGTATTTCCGCCCTGCGTCAGATTGACAGATCCATCGAGGAGTCCGCCTACGATCTGGGAGCGGGAAGCGGCAAGGTATTCATAACGGTGACGCTGCCTTTGATTAAGGATTCGTTTTTCAGCGGTCTGGTAACATCCTTTGTGCGCAGCATCACGGCGATCAGCGCGATTATTCTGCTGGTGACGCCGCAGTTCTTGCTGATTACCTGCCAGATCAATGAATTTGCGGAGAAGGGATATTACGGTGTGGCCTGCGCCTATGCGACAATCCTGATCCTGATTGTTTACTTCTCGGTGCTTTTGATGAATTTGTTTATCCGTTTCTTTGGAACGAGCAGAAAGATAAAGGAGGAAGAATAAGATGATGGAGTCAAAGGGAATTCGTTTGGACCATATTTCAAAAATATATCAGGACCCCAAGACAGGTAAGGATTTTAAGGCAGTGGACGACGCCAACCTGATCATTGAGCCGGGAAGTTTTGTGACCCTGCTTGGCCCTTCCGGCTGCGGAAAGACAACGACGCTCAGAATGATCGCTGGTTTTGAAAGCCCGGACGAAGGAGAGATTTATCTGGGAGACCAGCCCATCAACGAGCTGACGCCAAACAAGAGGGATACGGCAATGGTATTTCAGAGCTATGCGCTGTTCCCCCATTATAATGTGTTTGACAATGTGGCTTACGGCCTGAAACTGCGTAAGATGGATAAAGACACGATCCGCAAAAAGGTTATGGATATTCTGGAACTGGTGGAGCTTGGCGGCATGGAAGCGCGCATGACCAATCAGCTTTCCGGTGGCCAGCAGCAGAGAGTGGCGCTTGCCAGAGCGCTTGTGGTGGAACCGAGCGTCCTTCTGTTTGATGAGCCCCTGTCCAATCTGGACGCGAAGCTGCGTGTTTCCATGCGTACCGAGATTCGTAATATCCAGCAGCGCGTGGGGATTACGGCGGTGTATGTGACCCATGACCAGAGTGAGGCGATGGCCCTTTCCGATCAGATCATTATTATGAACAAAGGTGTGGTGGCGCAGATCGGGACGCCTCAGGAAATTTATTACCGGCCCGGGAATACTTTCGTGGCGAATTTCATCGGCGAGGCCAATTTCCTTCAGGGAAAGCTTGTCTCCAAAGAAGGTGATAAAGGCGTCATGAGCATTTACGATCATAAAGTGGATGTGGAGAACGCAGGAGATTTTGCGCTGAACGAGGACTGCACGCTTGTGCTGCGCCCGGAGTCGGCTGTGCTTGAAAGTGAAGGGCAGCTTCCCTGTGAGGTAATTATGAGCTGCTTTATGGGATCCTACCAGCATTATCAGGTAAAGGTCGGGAATGTGGTGGTACAGATAACGGACTTCAATCCCCGTTATAAAAAGATCTTTCAGGTGGGGGATCAGGCGTATGTGAAATTCAACGCCTGCGACAGCCATCTTCTGAAAACAGAGTAAAAAGAAGCATTTTGCGCATGGACTTTTGAAAGGAAACGGGTAGTATTATGCAGGGATATTTGGCAGCGGTTAGTGCGGAGACAAGAATTTTACTGGTTTTATCTATCATACTGTTTGCCGGATTTATCATGACCAGACTGACAAATACCCTGAACCTGCCCAAGGTCAGCGGTTATATTCTGGCGGGTATTCTGATCGGGCCCTGCGGACTGAATATGATACCGGCGGACATGATCGAAAACCTGAGCTTTGTCAGCGATCTTGCGCTGGCGTTCATCGCCTTTGGCGTGGGGAAGTTCTTTAAAAAGGAAGTAATCAAAAAGACCGGCAGCAAGGTTTTGATCGTGACCTTCTTTGAAGCGCTGACGGCCGGCGTGCTGGTGACGGTGGTCTGCCGGACGGTCTTTCGACTGGATCTGGATTTTGCGCTGATTCTGGGAGCCATAGCGACGGCAACGGCTCCCGCCAGCACCATGATGACCATTAACCAGTACAAGGCCAAGGGAGAATTTGTCAATACCCTTTTGCAGATTGTGGCGTTGGACGATGTGGTCTGTCTGCTGGCGTTCAGTATCGTGGGGGCCGTGGCGGGGGCTGCGGGCGGCGGAGGCGTGGCGGCGCAGGAAATCCTTCTGCCCGTTATTTATAATGTTTTCGCCCTGTTTCTGGGTTTTTTCTGCGGCTATTTTCTGAGCAGGCTGCTGATTCCGGCCAGAAGCAAGGATAACCGGCTGATTCTTGCCATTGCCATGCTGACAGGAATATCGGGAATCTGTACCTCCTTAAATATTTCGCCGCTGCTCTCCTGTATGGTGTTCGGGGCTTCCTACATCAATCTGACCAGAGACAAGAAGCTTTACAGGCAGCTTAACAATTTTACGCCTCCTGTCATGTCCTTGTTTTTTATCGTCTCCGGCATGAAGCTGGATATCGGCGCCCTGTCGACGGTGGGCGTGATCGGCCTGTGCTACTTCCTTGTCCGCATCATCGGAAAATATGTGGGTACATATGTGGGCTGCGCGATTACCGGCATGAGCAGGGAAGCAAGAAAATATATGGGGCTTGCGCTGGTGCCGCAGGCGGGGGTGGCCATTGGACTGGCTTTTCTGGGAGAGCGGCTGCTTCCGGGGGAGCGCGGACAGCTTTTGCTTACCATTATTCTTTCCTCTTCCGTTCTCTATGAGATGGTAGGTCCCATCTGCGCCAAGCTGGCGCTGATCTTTTCGGGCTGTATCACGCTGGAAAACGCCGTGAACGCGGAGATGGGCGAGCTGGAGGAAATCGCCCGGACCGGAGCGGAAGCCGTGGAAACCGCCCAAGTCGGGGCAGGAACGGGGGAAACCGCGCCGATCGGGGCAGGAACGGGAGAAACCGGGGAGACCGGGGCGAAAACCGAAGAAACCAAGGAAACGGCGGATGGGGAAGCCGGTATCTTTGCAGAGGGACAGACGGATTACGGGCAGCTTTCTGAGGAAGAAACAGCACAGGAAACAGAAGCGGACGAAGAAACCACGGACATTTCCCTGGTGGAACACTTCGAGGAGCTGGAGATGGGCGTGGAAAATCAGGAAATCGACGATATCGAAAGCTGCGTTCATCTGGAAAAGGAAGAACAGGATGAAAAAGCGAACAAAACAGTAAAAACTGATAAGCGGAAGAAAAAGGTAAAAAAGAAGTCGGCGGGGAAGCATTAGGCGGGCTGTATACAGAAAAATAAATTCACCTCTAAAGTCTTACGGAAAAAGGCCGATACTTATAGTGTAAGACATTGAAATGGGGTGAATTTCTTTTTGGGAATGGAGCCTCGGGAGGAAGGAGGAATCCTATATGCGTATCGAAGCTTATACACAGATACAGCAGATCTATGGCACGAAGAATAAGGCCAGAACACAGAATACCGCAAAAAGTGCGAATTCTGATCGGATTCAGATCTCCAGCATCGGCAAGGATATTCAGATTGCGAAAAACGCAGTTGCCGCCGCTGATGACATCAGAAGCGAGTTGACAGCTCCCATCAAAGCAGGCATTGCAAACGGCACATATCATGTGAGCGGCGAGAGCTTTGCGGAGAAACTGATGAAGCAGTATGAGGAGATTGAGAATTTGTAAGTAAATTTACAGGGCGGGAGGGATACCGTGGCAAGTTTGATGGAAACCTTAATCGAGGTTTTGGAAAAGGAAAATCTGGAATACGGGAATCTGTTAGAATTGTCCATGAAAAAAACGCCTGCCATTGTGTCTGACGACATTAAAACATTAGCGGAAATCACGGATGAGGAGCAAATCATCGTAAGCAGAATCAATCATCTGGATCATCAGAGAAATGAAGCTGTTAATGATATTGCGAACGTACTTAACAAGGATGTTACGAAACTGAAAATTGTCGATTTAATTGATATGCTGGCGGCAAGGCCACAGGAACAGGCCAAACTGGCATCGGTATTTGACGATCTGCGCAGAAACGTGCGGGCAGTGAAACGGATCAACGAGCAGAACCGTGAACTGATTGAGAACGCGCTGGAGCTTGTGCAGCTCAACATGCAGGTTTTGCAGTCCATGAATAAGGCGCCGGAGACGGCGAATTATAACAAGGGAGCCTACAATACCGGTGATGTGATCGGAACGGTCAACAAGGCTTTTGACGCCAGACAATAATTGTTGAGGACGGTAAAATATGTCATTAATGGGAAGCCTTTATACAGGCGTATCAGGACTTAGAACATCAAATAATGCGCTGAATACGACAGCGCATAACATGTCTAACTTAGACACCACAGGATATACCAGACAGCAGGTAGCGCAGGGAACCAGAAACTATGTGACTCATTCCAAAAGCGCTACCAAGAACTGGATCCAGACGGGTCTTGGTGTCAATTATACCCGAACAAGACAGGAAAGAGATGCCATACTGGACAAAAACTATCGCCGCGAGACGGGGCGGAGGTCTTTTTATGAGGTTTCCGCATATGCGATTGAGGAGATGGAGTACATTCTCGGAGAGTCCAACGAGGGGCATGAGTTTTCCATTGCGCTGACAGGTGATCACGACGGCGCGAACGCGGAAGACGGACTCTGGGGCGCAGTGCAGGAGCTGGCTAAGGATCCGACTGCCTCAGTGAATCAGAACCTGTTTGTGACGAAAGCCTATGAATTTATCACGAAGGCGCAGAAGGTTTACGACAGCCTCTGCGAATATCAGGATAATTTAAATAAAGATGTTAAGCGGGACGTTGACCGCATTAATGCATATGCCCAGGAAATCGAGCTTCTGAACCGGGCGATTGTGCGGGTCGAGGGCGGCCCGGAGCAGGCCAACGACTTGAGGGACCGCAGAAATTATCTTCTGGACGAGCTGGGCAAGCTGGGAAGCATTTCCTATTCTGAGGATATCAGGGGATATGTGAGCGTCCGCTTTGAGCAGGTGGATCTGGTAAAAGGCAGTTTGGTCAATGAAATGAAGCTTTATCAGGATCCCCAGACCGGCTTTTACACACCCTACTGGAAGATGCTTGCCAGATATGACAGGTTTGATAAGGACGGCAACCCCATTGTTTCCAAAGAAAACATAGAAGGGGCGAAGGTGTTTAAGCTGGAGCAGAAGGTATCCTCCGAGTTTAATACGGATATCGGCTCCCTGAAAAGCACCCTGCTTGCCAGAGGCGACCACAGGGCGACCTACAGCGAGATTGACAATATCAATCCGGACGGTGAGTATGAGGAGAACTGGTACAACGTTCACGTAGCCGATTCGCTGGTGATGAACATTCAGGCGGAATTTGATAAACTGGTGCATATTGTCTGCACGAAGATAAACGACGTGCTGGCGGAGGCGGCCGAAAGGGCTACCGCACAGAACCCGGATTCCGATTATCTGCGGGATAAGGACGGCAATCCCTATCAGCTGTTCCAGCTTGCAGTAGACGAGGTGGAAGGAAAGCCCGAGACGGGATGGACGGTGAGAAACATGCTGGTGAATCCGGAACTGCGCCAGAATCCATCTCTGCTGACATTCAGACTGGGCGAGCACTCGGAAGATCACGAGACCATGGAGGCCTTGAAAAAGGCTTTCGAGGAAACCGTATATACACTGAATCCCAATGTGGCGACGCCTGTCTGCTTCAAGGATTATTACAAGAATCTGGTATCCCAGCTGGCGAATACGGGGCAGGTGCTCAGGGCGGTGCAGGATAACCAGATGGTGGCAACGGATGCGCTGGCCTATGCGAGGGAAGAAATTGTAGGCGTTTCCTCCGACGAGGAGCTGACCAACATGATTATGTACCAGAACGCTTATAACGCATCCAGCAGATATATCAATGTAGTCAGCGAGATGCTGGACCATCTGCTTACTACGCTGGGACGCTGATAGAGAGGTGAGAATATGTCATCAACTTTTTTCGGACTTACAATCGCATCATCAGGACTCAAGGCGGCCAACGCCGCTTTGAACACGACAGGCAATAATGTTAGCAATGTAAACACTGCCGGCTACAGCAGACAGGAAGTGAAGTCGGAGGCGGCCAACGCGCTGCGCGTATTTGCGACCTACGGCTGTGCGGGCGCGGGTGTGGAGACACTGGCAATTGAGCGTGTCAGAGATCAGTTTTATGACAATAAATACTGGGCTAACGAGACCAAGCTCGGCGAGTACGACGCAAAAGTTTACTATTGCAAAATGATCGAGGAGTACTTAAAGGACGATAACAAGACCGGCTTTAAGACGCTCTTTAATAAGATGAGCGCGGCTTTGCAGGAGATTACGAAAAACGCCAGCAGCACCGATGTGAAGGCCGAGTTTTTAGGCACGGCGAAGGCGCTGACCGATTATTTTAATAATATGTATGGCGACCTGAGAGATTTGCAGGCGGACATAAACGACGAGATTAAGATTCGCGCGGATCAGATCAATTCCATCGCGCAGGATCTGGCTACGGTCAATAAGCAGATTAATACCATTGAGCTGACAGGCAGCCGGGCAAACGAGCTGCGTGATAAGAGAGATCTTTTGCTCGACGAGCTTTCCGCCATTGTGGATGTGCAGACGCAGGAGCTGCCCATTTTGGACGAACAGGGAAATGAGACGGCGGCCCACAGATTTATGGTAAAGATTGCGGGCGGACAGACGCTGGTGGATATGGATGATTACAAGACTCTGATCTGCGTGGCGCGCACGGATGAGGAGAAGGTGAATCAGACCGATGTGGACGGACTTTACGACCTTCAGTGGAGCAACGGACTGAAATTCAGTCTGTATAACTCCTCCATGGGCGGTATCCTGCGCGGGCTGATTGAGATGCGCGACGGAAACAACGGCGAATACTTCAACGGAACCGCCACAAACGTATCCTATCACAAGCATTTTTCCACGGTGACCATAAAGACCACGGATTCCCATTTACAGAATATGGCGAAGTGTAATCTTTCCGATACCGGCGGCGTGATCAATGTGGGAGACCAGCTTTACTACTATACACAGTGGACTTATAAAGGAAACGGCGAATACAGCTTTACCATAGATAATGAGAAGAGCGATATGCCGCTTACCCAGTCAAAAACAGGGGCGAACGTTTCTATAGGCGCTGAGATTCATTATCAGGGCGTGCCCTACTATCTGAAACAGATGAACGAGTGGGTGCGTGATTTCTCCAAAAAGGTAAACGATATCTTTAAGGAGGGACTTACGGCGGAGGATCCGCCAAAGAAAGCGGATATTTTATTTACGGCGGATTATGTCAGACTGGACGGCCAGTATAAGCAGAGCCAGCTGGATACCGCTACGGCAAACGGCGAAAATACCGGTTACTACAACCTGACAGCCGGTAATGTGACGCTTCTGGATGCGGTGGTTAAAAATCCCGATCTTCTGGGAACCAGAAAAGACATTGACAAGGATCCCGACGACGACGTGGATGAGACCGAGGGTAAGGAGCAGTGCGATCAGGTCTGGGCAGTGATCTCCATGCTGGGTGATAAGAACCAGTTCAGCTTCCGCGGCAGAGACGCGGGCGGTTTCCTGGAGTGCGTTCTTTCGGATGCATTACTGAATGCAAGCAATGCGGAGAATTTCTACAAGACTTATTACAGTCTGGAGACAAATATAGAAAACCAGAGAACTTCCATCTCCGGCGTGGACGAGGACGAGGAAGCCATGAATCTGGTGAAATACGAGAACTCCTACACGTTGGCCTCCAAGATGATTAACGTGCTGACCGAAGTGTATGACAGACTGATTCTGCAGACCGGCGTATAACTGATTGAGCAGAGCTTGGTCACAGGATTCGCTTCGTGGCCCCGGCGGCGCTGCCGAATGCGCTTCGTGCAATCGGCGCACGGCCCAATATGAAAGAAAGAGGGAAACAGATTATGAGAATGACGAACAAGATTATGCGCAACAATGCCGCATACAATGTGAATCAGAATAAGATATTGCAGGATAAGCTGACGAACCAGATGACGAACCAGAGTAAAATTGCGCGTCCCTCCGACGATCCCGTGGTGGCGATCAGGGCGCTTCGTTTAAGAAGTAATGTGAGCGCCATTACTCAGTATAATGAAAAGAATGCGGAGGATGCGAAGCAGTGGCTTGACCTGACGGCGGACGCCATGAAGACGGTGGATGACGTACTGACCGACCTTTACAAACAGGCAACGACTTCCGCAAACAAATATCAGACGGCAGACGATCTGCGGATTCTGATGTCTCAGATGAAGCAGCTGACGAAGGAGTTTTATTCCTGCGCGAATGTGGATTATGCGGGACGTTATGTGTTCTCCGGCTACAGGACGGATCTTCCTGTTACTTTTACCGCAGAGGATAAGAAGCAGATGGACGATCACCCGGTATCCTATAATATTAACGAAAGCTTTGGCTTTCAGGATATCAATCGGATCAATTATACCGATTATGATAAGCTGCGGGAAGGGCTTGGAGGGGCGAACGGACCGTCAACGCCCGGTGATCTCGACGATGTAAATTCTTACGAGCAGAACGTGGCGAACACTACGCTTTACAGCTTCCGAATCTCTTATAATAATCTGGATTCTCTGGCGGGCGGCGGGAAATTATCCATTACCATGCCGGTTGCAAACGGCGGGACGGCTACCACGCTGAATGTGGCTGCTAACGGTACGCCCGATGCTAACGGGATGCTTCAAACGACAGTAACCGACCAGTCGGGCAATCCGGTTGCGGGAGCGCCTCAGATCGCGGAATTTACGGATCAGGAGCAGGCCTACAAAGCGATTGCAGACGGCACTTTTTCAGGAATTGCTTACATTCCCACAAGCGGTGAGCTGGTTTTCTCGAAGGATTTCTATGAGGCGAATTTCAGCGAGGCGACCTTTGGCGGAGAAGATTCTTTCCATGTAAATTATGACAAATCCAGCTGGAAGGAAGGCGATATCAATCCGGTGCATTATTTTAACTGTACGGAAACGCTCAGAACCACAGGCCCTGACGAGAATCCGCCGGAGTACCGTAATACCGCCTATAATACCCAGCGGGACGAGGGAAGAAATCAGGACATCTATTATGATGTGGGCTACAACCAGCAGATTCAGGTCAACAGCCGTGCGGACGAGATTTTTACCCACGACGTGCAGCGTGATATGGATGATTTCGAGCACTATTTAAAGCAGTATGAAGATATTGAAACGCTGGAAAAGGATTTGACGACAAAGCAGAAGGACTGGCCGGAGGACAGCCAGGAATATAAGGATTATGCCGAACGACTCAAGGGTGTGGAGAAGGCGAAAAGCTATATCCGTGACAATATCCATACGAAGTTTGAAAATCAGATTTCAAAATACCAGAAATATATGGATGATTCCAGAGTGGCCATGACCGATAATGCCACCAGAGGAAGCCGTCTGACGCTGGTTAAGACCAGGCTGACGAACCAGCAGGCTACCTATAAGGAGCTGCAGCAGGACAACGAGGGAATTGATATCACAGAAGTGGCGATTGAAATGACCAGTGCGGATCTGACTTACAATGCGGCTCTTATGGCCACAGGTAAGATCATGCAGACCAATTTGATGAATTATATTTGATAAGCAATAGAAAGGGTGAAGGGAATGCAGATAAAGACAAGAGTATTCGGCGAAGTTACGATTGATGATGAGAAGACTATACATTTTCCCGGCGGAATCATAGGATTTCCGGAGCTTCAGGATTTTGCGCTGATTCACGATGAGGAGAAGGGCACGGATACGATTCATTGGCTGCAGTCTTTGCAGGAGCCCGCTTTTGCGATGCCGGTAATGGATCCGCTGATTGTGCGTCCCGACTATAATCCCGAGGTGGACGACGAACTTCTCAATAATATCGGGGAAATAGTACCGGATGAGCTTTTGGTCATGGTTACGGTGACTGTGCCGAAAGAGATTGAAAAAATGACAGTGAATCTGAAAGGCCCCATTGTAATTAATGCGGCGGAAAGGCTGGCGGTACAGGTAATTGTGGAAGGGGATGAGTATGTTGTTAAATATCCCATCTACGACATTTTAAATCAGAATAAGAAAAAGGCGGGTGAGTAAATGTTAGCTTTATCCAGAAAGAAAAATGAAGCGCTTGTGATCAATAATAATGTGGAGATTACAATTCTTGAGATCAAAGGCGAGCAGGTGAAGCTTGGCATTAGCGCACCAAGGGAAGTGCCTGTGTACCGTAAGGAGGTTTACGTGCAGATTCAGGATGCCAATAAGGAAGCCGGCGACGTGGACGGCATGGAGGCGCTCAGGAATCTGTTAGGCTGACGGATTGTAAAAAGCAGCTGTGAGAAATAAAAAGAGAAGGCATATATGACAGAAGCGTCATGTATGCCTTTTTGTGATACGGACAGGAAGCGATGCGCTTGCCAGAGCAGTCAGGCCGCGGGAGTGTGCGGAGCTCACGTTTGTTCCAGGCTGTCGGTTAATATTTTTATCATCTGGGCAAGCCTTGTTTCGTAAGAATGATATTTCGCCGCTTTCTCATATCCCCGGATGGCGATTTCCAATCGTTCTTCCTCGTGAGATAAATAATATCTGATCTTTTCGGAAAGCTCCGGCAGAGACTCATAGGCTTCCAGATCTTTTCCGATTTCAAAGTATTCGGGGAGCTCGGCCTGATAATTTGTCATGAGAAAGCCGCCGCAGCCAAGAACGTCCCAGACGCGCAAAGACAGGCCGCTTTCGATGGGCCGCATGGTAATATTCAGGTTGATCCGGCTTGCATGGAAGACCTTGGGCATTTCCGTAAGGGTACTGACCCCGCCGCGGCAGTCTGCCTTTGGCAGTTTGGAAGCATCGCTCCGCGTATAGAGAGCAAGGGGAAACTGTTCGGAGAGAAACCGCAGCGTGCGTGCCCGCTCCACGGCGGCCAGCTTCATGCCGATATACTGATGCGCCACAAGATAGCGGGACATATCCGTATACGCATCTTCGCTTTTATAGAAATCGGGATCGGCGTCCGCAATCTCCCGGATTACCTCTTCGGTCAGGCTTTCGGGAATAAAATTGCAGCCGAAAACCTTAAGCTGGGCTTCCATTAAGCCGTCCACGAAACCACGTGTATGAGGGGAGAGGGAAAGCCTGTCGTATTTGCACTTTTCCGTATACAGGGAGCCTACAAAGGAGAGGTCCGCACCGTAGGTTATAAAGTCCGTGTCCGTTATGCCAAGCACGATCTGCTCCCAGCGTTTCACATTGGAAGCCAGCGGCAGATGGTAAATGCAGTCGGGATTGACGGGGGAGAAAAATTCATACTGCGCCCTGTCAAATAAAAAGATTCGGTTGTAACGGTTTTTCAGGGCGTTTGAGAAAAGCTCCGGCACAGGAGAATCTACGCTCCAGCACACATAGGGCACCTTTAATCTCTCGCAGGTATAGGAGATGGCCGGAAAGAAATTGATGCTGAATACGAAGGAAAGGGGTTTTTGTAAAATCCACTCGGAAACCTTCCCCGCGCATTCCCGGGGAGTGATGCTTTTATTGTGCATTTCCTGCTCTTCCACGTGCACCGTGATGCCAAAATCCGTGAAAACCTGCAGGATATCAGGCTCGCAGATGCTGTTGTAGCGGTAAAATAAAATTTCCATTACAAATGTGGTCCCTTCGCTTTTTTACGGTTTTCCTACATAAAAGCAGTATACTGAAAAAGGAACGGGAAGTAAAGCGGAAGAATTTTTCTTTTTCTACTAAATATTTATCAGTTTTTTCCGATATAGATTACAAGAGATTGCGTCTGTCAGCACGCCTGCGGCGGACGTTATCGTGAGACGATTCCATTAATCTTTTTTACAAATATCACACGGAGGTGATTGACGATGGCAACAATCGAACCATTAAACAGTGTCATGACTTATCAGGCACAGGCAGTTGAAAGACCGCAGTCAGCGACGCCGGTGAACACGGAAGTTCCGGAGGATGGGCAGACGGTCAACGTCGATGAGACGACCGCGGCTGTGACGAGAGCTCAGGCGGAGGACGACAAGGGCGGCGGCAGCGAGGGGGCCGGCAGCCAGCAGCAGGCGGGCGCCAATCAGATGCAGCAGCTAAGCGCCAGGCAGGCACAGCAGCAACAGAAATCCGAGCAGTTGAAAAAAGCGATTGCGGAGATGAACAGAAGGATCAATAACAGTAATGAAGAGGCTGTTTTTGGCGTGCACGAGGACACCAATCGGATCATGATTAAGATCATGGATAAGGAAACCAAGGAGGTAATCAAGGAATTCCCGCCGGAAAAGACGCTGGATATGATTGCCAGAATTTGGGAAATGGCCGGCATCCTTGTGGACGAAAAGAGATAGGCAGTTAGGAGGAGACGACAATGGCTATCAGAATTACAGGTATGTACTCAGGACTTGACACTGAGAGTATTATCAACGAATTGGCTTCGGCGCAGAGCCATAAGAAGACCAAGCTGGTGAAGGCGCAGAAGAAGTTTTCCTGGAAACAGGACGCATGGAAGGCGCTGAATACCAAGGTTTACAGCTTTTATCAGAAGCTTGACGATCTGCGTCTGCAGAGCTCTTACCTGAAGAAGAAGTCTGTGGTATCCAGGCCCAGCGCGGTACAGGTTGTGAGCGGGGCGGATACGGTGGACGGCGTACACACGCTGAGCGTAAATCAGCTGGCGAAGAGAGCGTACCTGACAAGCGGCAGTCTGGTGACCGCGAACGGAACACACTTCAGAAGCGGCGCGAAATTATCCCAGCTGGAAGGAATGAAAGACTTTACCGACGGTAAGATCAGCGTAAACGGCGCGCTTGGGCAGACTGTGGAAATCGAAGTAGACGGAGACATGACCATTAACGATTTCGTCAGTAAGCTGCAGAAAACAGGCCTGAACGCAAGCTTTGATGAGGAGAACCAGCGTTTTTATATCAGCTCCAGGGATACGGGCAAGGATGCGAATTTCTCCATTACGGCCAATGATGCGGGCGGTTTCAAGGCTTTGGCGGCATTGGGTCTTATGACCGACTTTACTTCGGATACGACCAGCGCGGCCGCGCAGGAGAATGCAAAGTGGGCGTCTTATTATGATTCAACAGGTTCAGGCCTGTCGCCTGAAAAGCAGGCGGAGAAGGATAAGCTGATTGAAGATTTGCTGGCACAGAGAGCCGCCGCCTACAAGAAGCAGGACGACACCCTTAAGAAAAATAACGAAGAGCTGGATAAGGCCAACGTCTATAATAAGGAGGAGCTTGCCAAGCTTGACGGTTATAGCAAGTACGGCGATATTTCCACCTTTAAGGACGAAGATGGTAATTCCGTCAGCACCTATGCCGATATGCGGGATGCGCTCCTGGATAAGATCTATGGTAAGGAGCAGCCTAAGAAGGACAAAGACGGCAATGACGTTAAGGATGACAAAGGCAATACGGTCATGGAGCGTAACGGCGGACTGACCAAGGATCTGGCGGATAAAAAGGAAGCGCTGGCGAATCTGAAGAAGGAAGGCTCCGGCGCGACGGCGGCGCAGATCGAGGCGGCCGAGAACGCGGTAAAGGATGCGGAGAAGGAGCTTGCACAGGCGAAGGACTGCTACAGCTTTGTGAACGCCATCGCCACGAATGAAGAGAAGAAGGCGCAGAATCAGGCTACCATAGACTCCCATGCCGGAACCTATACGGTAAACGGCGATAAGGTAGAAGGAACGGCGGCTCTCAAGGCCACCATCACGACCGAGGTTGACACGAAGGCAGCGGCGGCGCATGCGGCGGCAAACGGCGATTATCTGCCGAAGAACCCCGACGGCACGGTGAATAAGGATAAGCTTGCCCATAAGATTGAGGGGCAGGACTCCGTGATTACCTTAAACGGTGTGAAATATACTTCCTATAATAACTCCCTGTCCGTAAACGGCATGACGATTACCGCCATGGAGGAGACGGGCGAGGAGGAGGTTACCATCTCCACTACCACGGATACGGACGGCATCTTTGACATGATCAAGGGACTGTTTACGGAGTATAATGCCCTGGTCAATGAGATGGATTCCCTGTATAACGCAGAGTCTTCGACGGGGTATGATCCGCTGACGGCGGAGGAGAAGAGTGCGCTCAGCGACGACGAGATCGAGGAGTGGGAGAAGAAGATTAAGGACTCCCTGCTCCGCCGGGATTCGACTTTGGGCAACGTTTCCAGCGCCATAAGAAACGTTATGCTCAAGGGCGTGGACGTAAACGGCAGAACCATGTATCTTTCCGATTTCGGCATTGAGACGCAGAGCTATTACAAGGCCAAGGAAAATGAAAGAAACGCTTATCACATTCTTGGGGACAAGGACGATCCGCTCAGCTGGAATCCTGAGGAGGGGGCTCCTGATCTGCGCAGCATGATCGCTAAGGACCCGGATACGGTAGTAAGCTTCTTCACAGGGTTGGCCAACAATATGCACGACGAGCTGTTCAAGAAGATGTCTGCTACCAAGTTAAGCAGCGCGCTTACCGTTTACAACGATAAGCAGATGAAGGAAGAGTACGACAGCTACACGGAAAAGATCAAGAAAGAAGAAGACAAACTGAACGCTTTGATGGATAAGTGGTATGCGAAGTTCTCGGCGATGGAGACCGCCATGGCGAAGCTCGAGTCCAAGAACAATTCGCTCTCAAGTCTGTTCGGCGGTTGATTCGCTTAAGAAAAGTGGCAGATTGGATCAAGGAGGAGAAGAGTTATGCCGGCACACAATCCCTTTGCGGAATATACCCAGAATAAGATTTTGACAGCATCCCCGGCGGAGATTACCCTGATGCTTTACGAGGGCGCCATCAAGTTTTGCAATATCGCCATTGTGGCGATCGAGCATGGCGAGATAGAAAAGGCGCATATTAATATTAAGAAGACGCAGCGCATTATCGAGGAGTTCCGCAATACGCTGGATCACAAATATCCGGTGGCGGAGGACTTTGACAGAATTTACGTTTATCTTCTGCAAAGACTTTTTGAGGCAAATATGAAAAAGGACGCGGCGATACTGGAGGAGATCAATGTGCATCTTCGAAGCGTCAGGGACACCTGGAAGGAAGTCATGAAGCGTAACAGGAAATCGTCATAGAAAGGTTGTGCGGGTATGAATCAGAGCAGTATACAGGTGCTGGTAGAGAGCCTTGAGAAAAAAAGCCGTCTTCTGGAGGATATCATGCGGGAAAACGATACGCAGGAAGATATTCTGAAACAGGAGGAGCTGGATCTGGACGCGCTGAACGCATCCACGGACAAAATCGGTTCTCTGACGGAAGCGCTGGAGAAGCTGGACGACGGCTTTGAGGCGGTGTATGACCGCACCAGAGAGGAACTGATTGCAAACAAGGCGGCATACCGCGGCGAGATCGCCCGGATGCAGAAGCTGATCGGGGAAATCACCGATAAGGTGGTGCGTATCAACGCCGCCAGAATGCGCAATAAGCTGCGGGCGGATCAGCAGTTTAAAAAGAGCCGGGAACAGATAGGCCGGGCATCGTCTAAAATGAAGGTGAGCAAGAACTACTATAATAGCATGAATAACCTGCATTATGTCTCACCCCAGTTTTATGACAGCAAAAAGTAGTGCTTACGGGCAGAATTATTTTTGTGAAAAATTTATATCAGCCCTAAAGTAAATCGGTGATCTACCGATATATAATACAAGTAAAGTAAAA
>ERZ779632.531-NODE-531-length-21320-cov-9.316482_pt1 | contig 21320 bp, 14 predicted proteins | sample MGYA00514194_ERZ779632 | MGnify/ENA primary metagenome ERZ779632 (study PRJEB29562, sample SAMEA4376704) | mouse gut metagenome | isolation source: Cecum | study: EMG produced TPA metagenomics assembly of the A DSS colitis mouse model was used to assess the...
CGCTATGGAAAGCTGTGGAACATGGTGAATTCTTCACTGTAAAAACGCGGTTTTTCAGGGGTGGCATCTTTTTCGTATGCCATTCATGTGTTTACCATACAAAAAAGATGCCTGTGGCCTGTCTGGCTTCAAAAAAGCCAGGTTTTATGCGGGTTTGTAGCATCTCGAAAAAGCCAAAAGAAAAGTATTGCAAAAAAGATGCACCTCACAAGAAACACATAGATAACCTAAAAGCAGCAGACGGCTTATCAAATGAATATCCTTTCTCGCAGCCGGATACTCCCATTCTGCACTTCGAGGCACCCTAGCCAAACTAAATCATCTATGCATGCATAGGTGCAGCCAGTTGCTTCTAAAAGGTCTGTTTCTTCAATGGGTGAATTGTACCCATCCATTTCGTGGCATTTGATTAAAACATTGGCATGTGTTTTGTCCAAGTCAATAGTACTGCAATCTACAAGATTGTACAAAATCAGCAAGGCTGTTAAAACCGTTCTGACTGGATCATCGGGCATCTGAAAAGATGCTCCAAACTCCAGGATGAAAACCAGTATCTTTTTTAAGGCAAACTGAATATTGAACGCTTTTGTAGAATGTGCCCTCCCATTGTGTGACCATACAAACTCATTATTCCCTGGCGCGTTTAATATTTCTATATCCACAGCGGTATCCCACAACCCTACTAACAGGTCTTTATCCACTCCTAAAAGCTGTGCATCCTCTTTTAACTTTTCGCACATGGATTTCTGGAATTCCAGTGCCTCTGTATACCCTGGCGCTTCCATAAAAGCCACACCCTCCTGTAGCAGTGAGTTCAGTTTCCCCTTTCGAAGCTTCAAGAGCAACTGCTCTCTGAAGCAATCGGAAATGTCCATGTAATTGTTTAGGACAATGTTCCCTTCGCGGGTTTCAAACGTGTATTTGTCGCTTTCACTCAAACGCAGCAATGCATTGAGCCGATCCTGTAAAGGGGGATGGCTGTCCCCCGTCCGTTCGCCGAAAAGCCAGTAACCCATATAATATGTGTCCTCGTAGAATTGAAAGAGGATCATAGGCGCAATGTACAGATAGTCATGGAAAACTTTTTCAAAAGGCTCGTTAGAGTGGTCCCCAACCGATTCGATAATCTGAAGGTATACGTCATATCCTACTGCGTCAGCTTCGTACTCCTGATCCCAGAAGCCGTTTGGGTTTTCTGGCGGGTGAGCGGCATGTTCCAGGTAGATATGGGCAAATTCGTGGCAAAAAGCGAACGCTAAACAAGACCAATACAAGTCTGCAATCAGATTGACAGCGCTGTTGTCACACCGTGCGCCTATCTCGGTTACAAGTTCTGCTTTACGTACCTCGTCTGTCAATATCCCCAAACGGCAGGAATAGTTAAGCAAAGACACCGTATAGCGGAAACAAAAAGAAAACGCGTTTCTATCCTCAAAATCCTTTGCCCAGATGTAGTAAGTCGCAATGTACTCGAAAAGAGAGGTAAAGACCAGCTCGTCTACATAGATATGTTTCCTACTGGCATAAAGGCGGCTGGCTTCTTGTGACGGTACTGGCAGCGTACCGTCAGGCGATGCCACATAGCCCCTGGCGAACTCCACATCCAGGCGTACGCCTTTTTGCTTTTCAAAAGCACTTTTTACAAACTGGAATAAATCTTCTGGCTGGGATTCACTGCTTGCTGTCAGACCTAGGTCATGCAGGACTGTGCTCCACTTGCGTTTTGTATATCCGTTTGGGTGCTCCACCGCAATACTGCAAGTGGGAAAGGCAGTGGAAAGATTGTGATAGGCCGCCGTTCTGTAATGGATGATTCCGTATTCCATGTTATTCTCCTTTGGCGTCAGCTTCTGAGTCATCGTCTTCGTGTATGGCATCGTAAAGCTCTGAGAGAAATTCCTTATAAGCGTCGATGATGTCTCTTCTCGTACAAGGGGTAGGGTCGGCATGTTTTTCGAGGACATAATCAACTAGGTTATTAAAATCAGTTCCTTGCACCACTTGAGAAATCAATTCAGGTTTCCGAAGTGCTTTTACACGTTTATCTTTAGATAATATGGGAGAAATAATATGTAAAGTACGCAAATTTTTTTCAATCAGTGTAATCGTAGGAACATCTTTTCCCCTCAGCGCTAATACATTATATTTCTGTATGGCGGGGATAGCATAACGTTCGAGATTAGAATCTATTTTACTATCCTCTCCATTATATAAGGCCTTAGAGAATGCTATTCTAGTAGTTTTCTCCATGCGGCAATAGCGTGATGTAGTTATACGATCTACCGAATAGATGTATTCACCAGATTTTTTTGTACAACACCAGATAGTTTCAATATGTATCTGTGGTATCTGCAAAATATAATCGTTTTCAATAACTACATCTTTATGTTCAAGCTCATTATGTAACGAATTACATATATCCAAAATATTGGGTATTCTCTCTTTGGAATGTCTAATAAACCAGCTACAATAACCCGAAAAATAATATTGCTGATAATCCGATAGGACATTTCCAAGGTTGGTATATGATTCTTTGTAGGTATTGTTTTCGCTCCAACTTAAGAGTTTAATTCGTGTTGTCATCGGACGCAAAAATTTTGAAGGATTCGAGAGAATCAGTTCTTTTTGGTAATCATCTGCTAATTGCCATAGGAGCGCATAGCTATCTGGTTGAGTTTCAATAGACTTATCTTTTGATGCCAACCATTCATCTAAATTGCCCTGTTCCATCAGGAAAATAACGATATGCTTTATGATAGTATCTATCAAGCTTGTTAGTTCACCTGTTTTGTCGATTTTAAATTCGTTTCGATTTATAGACAGATATTCTTTTGTGTCTAGTCCATAAAAATCAACAGATAGTTCAAGTCTTCTGGAATTGAAGTAAGGTAAATTTATTCTGTGGATACCGCTTCCCGAGTATTGTATCCTTTTTCCTTTAAATGCGATTTCTATATCACTCCAATTGCTGCAAGCAGCAATACGCAATAACGTATAAGTTTCTGTATCCCATACAATAATACCTCCCTGCTTAGCTTGCACGATTTGATAAGTCCCTCTTTTCTGTCTGTTCTCTAGTCGGAAACTATTCCAAAATTTTTTATCTGCTCGTAGAAAATCATTGATATGCATTGGGAATAGAGATGTTTTACTACAGTCATCAACTATCTTAACATTAATAAATTTGCCTCTGATTTTCCCCAACTCTGAATCAAAAAATTCATTGAAAAAGTATTCGTCGAAAAAGTCAACTCCGTAATATGCTACATGGTCTTCCTCTGCGCTGTCGATCGTTACTTCTACACATGTCCCTTGCTTCTTCCAGGAATCATCTTCCTCCACCTGCACATACCCTTCCCTTTTCCGGGACTCTACCGTAACCTTGATGCCGCCCTTCTCTGTCCGGCTGTACATAGTAAAGGTCGGCGCCACCAGAAAGACAGACTGTAAGCCTATCCCAAATCCTGCCGTAGGCCGCAGCCAAGCGGGCATCGATTCAATCTCCCGCCGCCTGGCTTTGTCCTGATGATAGCTTGCTCCCACATTGCACATCTGCTTCACGGTATCGGCATTCATGCCAGTACCACGGTCGATGACCCGGATGCGGAACCTGTCGTCAGATTCTCTTTCTATATCTACTGTGATTTTATAGCTGTCAAACGCTTCCGGTTTCAGGTCATAGGGCTGGATGTGGGAAAGGTCATCTGCATTTGCATGGGGCTGCAAATAGAGGCCGGGCCGTTTCTGCAAATCCCGCCACAGTTGAATTTTACTGGCATCTTCAGCATTTTGGATTAATTCGCGTAGGAAGACCATTTTATCACTGTATATTCCAGAACCTTCGATAATTTCAAACGCTTTCTCCTGGGACATCATAAAACGCAGTCCACTGGTGTTTTCTATGTCAGGCTTGCCGTTCAGCAAAAGCTCTTTTTTTGTGAGCCTGGGCGCACTGCCGCCAAACCCATTTGGAATCAGGCCAAGCCAATGGATGGCAGAAAAAGTTAGTTCGTCCTCCAGCCAGTCCAAAAACACCCGCGCCTCCCGGTAAGCCGGATGATCCGGGCAGTCTGCGCGGTATTCGATTTGTTCCGGCGTGATAAGCAGATGGACGGTGGCCTCATGCTTTTTCCTATGGCGGGCAGAATCGTCCGGCAGGCTGCCCGTCACCTTTTCAGCAGCTGGCTCAAACCGGCTGTTATCCACGTCCAACAAGTCCCCAAGCCGCAGCATTTCCGCCAGAAAGCGGGGGTGGATATAGTCTGCGGAATAGCCGTTGGACATGTAGTCCTGGGCCAAAACATCTTCTTTGTCCCGGGTATGGAGCATAGAAAGCTGACCCAGCAGCTTAATCAGGCGGGGCTGGATCAGCCCGTTATGGCTCAGGTCGATTCCCCAATTCTGTATCATGGAAAGGATGTATTGATTTGACAGATCCGCATGTTTCCCCCGGTAATAGGAAGAAATCAAATAGGTCACATACCGCCGGACCTGTACGGGCCAGTTTTTCTCAAAATCATCATCTCGCAGATGCTCTTTCAGGTCAGACAGATAGTCTGCCGCCTGCTTCACAGAAGGGTTATTGGACTCCCTGCATTCCTGTAAATACTCTTGGAAATCTTCCCCGACCCATTCTGCCTCCACTTTTTCGTAGAGCAGCAGCATCCCAAAATCGTGAAGGTAGGCCAGCTGTAGAAGCATCCAGGTATCTGTAGGGGATAGCTTGCATATCCTGTCCTCCCCAAGGATCTGTTCCATGTTAGAAATTACATTTTTGGCGTGAAGCTCGTCATGCACACTGTAATGAGGGTAATTCTGCGCTACCTGCTTCAACGCTGTTGCACAGGAACGCTTATTGAGCACCCAACTGGAAACCAGGTCTTCAAACTGTGGGTCCTGCTGGCATACGGCGTCTAAGTGCTCTTCCAGCCCATACGGGGTTTTAATTTGTTCCATATTTCATCTTCCTTTCGGAATGGCTGCCAAATTTGTCATGGAAATCTGCTTTTTCTATAATATTTTATCAAATCCAACGGACTGTTGCAAGCTTTTACTCCTCAGTTCATGATAAATATAAGAATTTGGATGTGGTAAATTGTCTCTTCCAGACGATAGTTTAGATTTCTTCTATGTTTTTTTGCCGAAATGTAATGACGCGCGCTGCTACATCTTGTATAATTCTGGAAAACACGGCTAAGGAGAGAAAACAGAATATGCGCATGAACGCAGAAGAAAAGAAAAAGCTGATTGCCCGTTACCATGCGGGCGAGCCCGTAGCAGAAATTTGTTCTGACACAGGAGTTGCAAGAAGCACCTTTTATACCTGGATCAAACCCTATACTGTCACCGTAACAGATTCCGGTTATGAGGTCAATCAAAATGAATTTATTCAAATGAAACAGAGGATTCAAAAGTTGGAACAGAAGATTGAAATTCTGCAAAAGGTAGACTGCACGGTGACCGCACCTCTGCAAGAAAAGCTGAAAGAGTTGGCCAAGCTATACGGGCAATACAGTGTCCGAGCATTATGCGAAGCGCTTTGTGTATCACGCGGCACATTTTATAACCATATTTTCCGCAGAAAAGAAGTAACTGCCTACGATAAGCGTAGAGCGGAGATGAAAGAACACGTCAGAACTGCCTTTGATGGGAGCCATCAACGATTTGGCGCGAATAAAATTGCCGCAGTGTTGGCAGAACAGGGGATCCGCACCTCTTCCAAATATGTGGCAGAATTGATGCGCGAGATGGGTTTACAAAGTGTCAACCTCTACTCCAAGCGTGACTATCAAAAAAGCAGACAATTGAGCAAAAGGCAAAATATCCTCCAACGACAATTTCATGTAGATGGGCCTAATAAAGTGTGGGTCAGTGATGTGACTTGTTTCAAGGTCAATGAAAAATACCTTTATGTCTGTGTGATTTTAGACCTTTTCTCTCGCAAAGTAGTCGCACACAGAGTCTCTCCCCGCAACAGTACTTATCTTATCACATCCACATTCAGGCAAGCATTTCAAGAAAGGAATACCCCCCAGCGACTGATATTTCACAGTGGCCAGGGGGCACAGTATACTTCAAAGGCCTTTTGCAGGCTTTTGCGTATGAACAAGGTTGTCCAATCCTTTTCCAAATCCGGCAGCCCACATGATAACGCTGTTGCAGAATCCTTTTTCGCCTCCATGAAGCGGGAAGAGGTTTACCGGACTCCATACAAATCCGAGCGTCAATTTGTGGAAAGCATTGATACCTATATAAAATTTTACAATGCGCAAAGGCCGCACAGCACGCTCCGTTACAAAACGCCTAACCAATTTGAAACCATTTATACTGAGAAACAAGGGAAGGCAGGATAATCTGGACAGGGGGTTCAAAAGTGGTCATTTGGCACTTTTTGAGCTTGGATTTCGCTTTTTTGGACATGGGTGTCCAGTTTAAAACCCAAGTAAAGAAAAAAGGAAAAGCCTGATAAAACAAGGCTTTTCCCCATAAAACAAGGGTAGGAGTTTTGGACAGTCTAAATCGCCTGTTCAAAACTCCTACCCTCATTCACATGGTGCCGCTGACCGGGATCGAACCGGTACGATGTTGCCATCACGGGATTTTAAGTCCCGGGCGTCTGCCAGTTCCGCCACAGCGGCATATAACTAATATTATCATACAGATCCTGCAAAATCAAGAGGGGAAAGCAAAAATTTTGCCCCGCAGCCGCCAAACCTGCAAATTTTTCGCTTTGGAAGCAGCAGAAGCTTCTGGTTCGGGAGGCGTTTTACCTGGGATGCGCAGGGCAAAACCCGGAGAAGAATAGTATACAAACTTTGCCAGAAATCACCGGGGGGGATTTGTTATACTGCTGAAATTTAAAATTCACACAAACCCATCTTGCTTTTTCTCCTGGCAGGTCTATAATAAGCAGGGTTTAGAACCCGCGCCCATGGAGATGCCGGCAAAGCTTTCCGGTAGGGGTTTTACCGTAAGCGCGCTTGAAAACCGGCAAAGGCTGATTTTCAGGCCGCGCTGACTACCCAAAAGCAAAAGGGCGCCAGCCCCGCCTATCACGCCGCTGCCCGTTCAGCAGGGAGGAAATGTGCTATGTTTCAATTAAGATGGGTGTGGGCCCGTTTGCAGGGCCTGCGCAAGAAGTATGTGTTCGCTTTATGCTCCACCGTCGTGCTGGCAGTGCTGGCACTGGGCAACTCCGCCATAACCGCCCGCATTATGGACGCCATCTTCCGCCCCCTCCAGGAGTCCGGGACGGTGGCGGAGGACGCCATCCGCCACCTCGTCATCATGGTGGCAGTCCTCATAGGGTTCACTTTGTTCCGCACAGGCTTCGGATACCTTTCCATCATGACCTATGAGAACGTGTCCCAAAAACTGATATACGACCTGCGCCGGGACCTCTATAAAAATATGCAGGAGCAGGATCAGGCTTTCTACAGCGCCTACCGCACCGGCGACCTGATGACCCGCCTTACCGGCGACATGGACATGATCCGCCACACTGTATGCTGGGTTGTCCGGCAGCTTATCCACTGCGTGGTGCTGTTCACCACCACCACTATCACCTTCTTCGCCACAGACTGGCTCTTTGCCCTCACCATGCTGGCTGTAACGCCCTTCATCTTCGTCATTACCCTGGTGTTTTCCCGCCAGGTACACCCACTCTATGTGGAGCTTCGGGAAAAGCTCTCCCGCCTGAACACCGCCGCCCAGGAGAACATCGCCGGCAACCGGGTGGTAAAGGCTTTTGCCCGGGAGGAGTATGAGAAAGAACGCTTCGACGAGAAGAACCGGGACTATAAGCAGGCCAACGAGACGGCGTCTTTGCTATGGCTGAAATTCAGCCCCTATGTGGACACCCTGTCCCAGTCCCTTTCTGTGGCTGTGCTGCTGGTGGGCGGCATATTCCTGATCAATGGCCGTATCACCATTGGCGCTTTCACCCTCTTTAACGGCTTAACCTGGACGCTGGTAGAGCCTATGCGTATGCTGGGCATGCACCTGAACGATTTGCAGCGGTTCTTTGCCAGCTCCAGCAAAATCATTGAGCTTTACTATGCCAAATCCACCATCACCACCCGCCCCGACGCTGTAAATCCCAAAGGCCGCCTGCAGGGCAGGGTGGAGTTCAAGGGCGCGGGGCTGAAGCTTCATGGCGCCCAGGTGCTGCGGGATATCGACCTCACTGTGGAGCCGGGGGAAACAGTTGCCATTATGGGACCCACAGGCGCCGGCAAAACCTCCCTTATCAGCCTTATCCCCCGCTTTGCCGACGCCACCCAGGGGGAAGTGGACATAGACGGCGTGCCGGTGCGCATGTATGACCTTAAAAAGCTGCGCTCCTCCATTGGCATTGCCACCCAGGACGTGTTCCTCTTCTCCGATTCTGTAGACGGCAACATCTGTTATGGCGACAGCAGTATGCCGGAGGATGAGGTGAAAGCCTTTGCCAGGATGGCGGCGGTGGATTTCGCTGAAAAGCTGCCCCAGGGCTTTGACACAGTTATCGGTGAGCGGGGCACAGGCCTGTCCGGCGGGCAAAAGCAGCGCATTGCCCTGGCAAGGGCTTTGGCAGTGAAGCCCAGCGTCCTCATCCTGGACGATACCACCTCCGCTGTGGATTTGGAAACAGAAAAGTACATCCAGGAGCAGCTTTCCGGCCTCAGCTTCCCCTGCACCAAGATCATTGTGGCCCAGCGCATTTCCACCACCAAGCGGGCCGATAAAGTGGTGGTGATTGAGGACGGCAGAATCACCCAGACAGGCACCCACAGGGAGCTGATTCAGCAGCCCGGCTATTACCGGGAAGTTTACCTGCTGCAAAATGGCGGCACAGAAAAGGAGGTGGGCTGAAATGGCACGCAACCGCTTTGACGTAGACGAAAACCTGGAAACCCCGTTTAACTTGAAACACCTGCTGCGGGCAGGTACATACATCGGGCAGCACAAGAAAAAAATGGTGCTCTCCCTGCTGTATTCCGCCATTTCCGCGGCAGCCGCCCTTGTAGGGCCGCTGCTGGTGCAGCGGGGCATCAATGTCTCCGTACCCAATAAAGATTATGGGGAACTGGTGCTCCTGTCCGCTGCCATGCTGGCCGCCATTGTCGTGTCGGTGCTCTTCGGCCGGGCGCGCAGCAGGTATATGATTTCCGTAGGCCAGGAGATTATCTATGATATCCGCAAGGATCTTTTCGCCCACCTGCAAAAGCTGCCCTTCCAGTTCTATGACGACCGCCCCCACGGCAAAATCCTGGTGCGGGTTATCAACTACATAAACAGCGTGTCTGACGCGCTGTCCAACGGCATTATCAACTTTGTCCTGGAAATTTTCAACCTCCTGCTCATTGCCGCCTTCATGCTCATCTGCGACCTGCGGCTTTCCCTGGTGGTGATGGCGGGGGTGCCTTTGCTGCTCATTGTCATCCTTTTAGTGAAGCCCGCCCAGCGCCGGGCCTGGCAGGATGTATCCAACAAATCCTCCAACCTGAACGCCTATCTCCACGAAAGCCTGGACGGCATGAAAATTACCCAGGCCTTTGTGCGGGAGGAGGAAAACGCCGGGATTTATGACAAATTGAACCAGAACTACCGCCGGAGCTGGATGCGCGCCCAGTACACCTCCAACCTGATTTGGGTGTCTGTAGACAACATCTCCACCTGGGTGGTGGGGGCCATGTACCTGGTGGGCCTGTGCGCCCTGGGGCCTGGGATGCAGATAGGCACCATTATCGCCCTGTCCTCCTATGCCTGGCGCTTCTGGCAGCCCATGCTCAGCCTGTCTAACCTCTATAACACCTTTATCAACGCGGTGGCCTATCTGGAGCGCATTTTCGAGATGATGGACGAACCCGTTACGGTGGACGACGTGCCGGGAGCCGCCCAACTGCCGCCCATTCAGGGCGCGGTGTCCTTTCAGGACGTGACCTTCTCCTATGACGGCAGCGTGAATATTCTGGAAAATTTCAACCTGGAGGTTGCCCCTGGCGAATCCATCGCCCTGGTAGGCCCTACAGGGGCGGGCAAGACAACGGTAGTAAACCTGCTCTCCCGCTTCTACAACCTGAACGGCGGCCAGGTGCTCCTGGACAGCCATGACATTGCCGGGGTAACGCTTCAGTCCCTGCGCAGCCAGATGGGCATTATGCTCCAGGACAGCTTCATTTTCTCCGGCACCATTATGGACAACATCCGTTACGGCCGCTTAGACGCCACTGACGAGGAGGTTATTGCAGCCGCCAAAACTGTGTGTGCCCACGAGTTCATCAGCCAGATGGAGGATGGGTATTACACCCAGGTCAACGAGCGCGGCTCCCGTCTGAGCCAGGGCCAGCGGCAATTGGTAGCCTTTGCCCGCACCCTGCTTTCCGACCCTAAAATCCTGGTGCTGGACGAGGCCACCTCCTCCATAGACGCCAAAACGGAAAAGCTGGTGCAGCAGGGCCTCCAGGCCCTCTTAAATTTATTTTTTTATTTTATGTTGTCCAACGTGATCTACACCATCAAAAGCAGCGACCGCATTCTCTATATTGCCAATAAGGGCATTGCTGAAATGGGCAGCCATGAGCAGCTAATGGAGAAACAGGGCAAATACTACCACCTGTACACCGCCCAGTTGGAGGATTGAAGCTATATATAGCGGTGGTGAGGCGGAAAGCATAAAACACACAGAAAGGAACGATACCGGGCACAATAGGAATGGGGTTTCATCCCTTTTTATGCAAATGCTGTATCGTAGGGTGATTAAATATGGCAATTGAAAAAGTTAAGGCGTACTTTGACAGCTTTGGTATAGGAGATAGGGTGCAGGAGTTTCCGGTTTCCAGCGCCACCGTAGAACTGGCAGCCCAAGCTCTACACTGTGAGCCTTGCCGTATCGCCAAGACTCTTTCCTTCCTGGTGGAGGGCAGCGCCATCCTGATTGTGGCAGCAGGGGACGCTAAAATTGACAACCCCAAGTATAAGGCCCAATTCGGCGCAAAGGCAAAGATGCTTGCTCCTGATGAGGTGGAAGAACTGACAGGCCATGGTGTAGGCGGTGTTTGCCCTTTCGGAATAAACGATGGGGTAAAGGTTTATCTGGACGAGTCGCTGAAACGCTTTGAAACAGTTTTTCCTGCCTGCGGCAGTAGCAACAGCGCCATTGAGATGACCATGGAAGAGCTGGAAAGGTACTCCTGCTTCACCTCCTGGGTGGATGTGTGCAAGGGATGGCAGGATAGCATCCAATGATATAGGAACGCGGCTTAAAAGAGTCTTACACTCTTTTGAATCTGGAGGCAAGGGTGCCTGATTGAAAAAACATTTTTAATCTATATTATTTATGGAACTGAACCTACCGGCTAAAGCCGGTAGGTTCAGAATGCTGCTGAAGCAGCCTAAAGTTGTGATAATGGTAAAGTTGTCCGTTCTGGTTTTCTCCTCTAAATCCTGATCCTTGATATACTGCGCTATTATCTCGTCGGTCACATTTCCACTGCTTGCTACAAAACACCCTCGTGCCCACAAATGCTATCCCCAAAACTGCTTGTTTAGTTCCTTGTACTCCATCTGCAACTTGCATGACGTGTTCCCTTTGATATATTGTACCAATTTGCTTGCTGATAGACGAGGGGAGACTGATACCAGAAGGTGTGTATGGTCTTTTCCTACATGTCCTGCTATTATTTCCACTTCATTCGCTGTACACATCATCCGTATCAATTCTCAGCTTCTATGCGCTATTTTCCCTACTATTACTAGTTTTCTATATTTTGTAATCCATACAATATGGTATTTTATGTCGTGTGTGCAATGTGATGATTTCCGATAATTCTCCATCTCCTCTCACCTCAAGTTCAGTGTTTCCTTCTTTACTTCTACTAAACTTAAAGCTTCTTGTGTTGACCTAAAGATTTCGCTTTAAGGCGAGGGTTTTTACCCCATAATACAGACAATAAAAAGCAGAGGGCGTTTATGCATCTCTGCTTTTTTCGGGAATAGTCCCTCATTGTGGAGGGTGTGAAAAAACAGAATCAATGGAAAAGCAATATTGTATTTGTGGTTTCTGCTCCTGACACTACAATTATTCTTAGAAAGTGGAATATAGATGAATCTGCTGTTACCGGCTGGACAAAAACCTGCATGGTGCGCCTGATTAAAGGGGAGCACATTGGAAGGCTAGATTTACGATGTCAGCTTCTTCGTCTATTGCCGCTCCGCTTCTGGACACCACGTCCATAAGTTCGACCTGCCCTTCAAATCCGTTTTAGGCGCAAGCTATTTGGTAAAAAGAGAAGTACAATCCGCCATTGACATTTAGTACTTCAAGACACCGTGAAGACACGATAAAATTATAGAATTGACTTCTGCGGCTATTTACGGTATAATAAGGATGTCCAAAGATAGTATTGGGATATCCTTAGCCATGATGTTCTGTTGCAAAGTAGCTTCAACTTTATCTGCTGTTGGGTTAATGAGGGTAGAAGCAAGTCTTTAAATGATCACTATGAGAATACCTATCGGGGTGTGGCGCAGTTGGTAGCGCGCGACATTTGGGAGAATACGCCCAGCCGGATAAAACAACTAAATAACCGGGTGTAGCGCAGTTGGTAGCGCGCCTGCTTTGGGAGCAGGATGCCGCAGGTTCGAATCCTGTCACTCGGACCAACTTTCCTTGAAAAGCCGCCTTTTTAGGCGGTTTTTCTGCGTTAAAAGTTGGATTTTAGGAGCATGATTGGCCACATGTCAACTGTGGTCAATCGGCCAAATCAGCGGTGGCTGTCCTACCGGATACGAACTGAAAAAACGACGAAATCCCTAACCCATCCCTAACTGGCATAGCTCAAGTATTTTCACCCCAAATACGACGGAAACTTGAATTTTCCAGCATTATCCCTTATAATTATTTTACGGTGAGCCTTTGCACCACCAAGGCAGCCATACGGAATTTCGTGCGGCTTTTATCATATACCAAAGGGGGAAAGCATCTTGGGGTAGTTGATGTCTATACCAAAATTCCATATGACCTTTCAAGCTCAATAAGTAAAAATAGATTTCGCCAAGAGCTCTGCTGGGGCATAAGCAAAATGTTTGACCTCTTTGATAAAGAGAATTTTTGCGTTGTTTTTGATTATAAGTGTGATATTGAGATTCATTTCAATGATTCCATTGAATTCTATCAGATTAAAACACACAAAATTCAACCGCCCTACAAGTTTTCTGATCTTAAAAGGCACAAAGATGGTCCAAGTATTATCGCAAAGCTTTTTGTTCTAAAAGACACCTCCTCCCCTGATGTCCCGATCCGGTGTGCGATTGTGTCAAACGCCTTTCTCCAGATTGGAAAGGTCGCAATATCCGACAAGGAGTCCTTTTCATTTGAAGAACTGGACGAAAAACGTCAATCGGCTGTTAAGGCTGCGCTTACCGAGGAACTTGTTCGAGAAAATGTAGATCTTTCGGTCTTATATTACATTTACACACCAATGAGTCTTTTTGCCCCACAAAACGATATCATTGGAAAGATAACCGGAAGCTTTGAAAGAATCAAGGGCTGTGAACCAGTGAAGCCCAATGCACTATACCGTCTGATTGTTGATACTGTTACTGAAAAGGCGTGTTATGATTAGCTCTCAAGATTACTCTGAACTAATCAGGTGCAAGGGTATTACAAAAGCTGAATTGAATACTATGCTGGATCATCATATGGAGAAAACCGACAATTCAGTTTCTCTTGTCCAAGATTACATTGAACGGAAGCAAGTAACCATTGGCGAAAAACGAAAACTGAAGCAGTCTTTGGCCAAAATTGTTGAAGCTGAATGTAAATCACTCGAACTGCAAACGAAGCAACAAACTATGTTCGAATATATGGATACTATTTCAACTGATGTATCCTTTGAAGAGATGGCTGAAACGCTTTTGTCTCGTTACTCTACCACATTCCCGATAGAGTACAGTCAAACGTACAGGTATGTATTTATATTATTAGTCATTAAGAGGTGGGAGCGTGGTCTAAATGAGTAAGTTGATTTTTAAGGATTTATATTTGTTTTCACCTTCCGAAAAATTAGCAAAGAAGATTTCATTTGCCCCTGGTCGCACAATGATTACTTCGGATGCACATGACGGAACTGATCGCGGCAAATCAGTTATTATATGAAGGCCCTATATCACACAATGGGCGCTGATTGTTATTTCGAAGGGAAATGGGATGATTCAAGCAAAACGTATATTCTTCGCTTCTGCATAGATGATGACGAATATTATATATTCCGGCACAACAAGCTGTTTAAGGTATTTGATGGTGAAAAAAATCTTCTGTTTTCTGTAATCTCACGACACGAATTATCAGAGCGTCTATCAAGCATTACTGGTTTCGCCGTTAAATTACCGCCCAGAGAACGAAATTCGGACGATGGCTACGTACAAGAATTAGAAATCGCTTCTGCAGTTTACAACTACCTTCTTTATTTTGTGGATCAAGACTATCAAAATGGCTCACAGTTTGCATCCTTCCAGCATCTCGGTGAATATCTCGATTACAAAGAAAATGTTTTGTACTACCACTTTGGTGCTTTTGACGATGATTATTATATGTTAGTACAGGAGCAGGGCCTCTTGTTAGCAGAGGATAGACGGTTAGAGAACGAACACAAAATGACATGCATGATGCTCGATAAAATTTACGAAAACATTCATTCTGTTTCTTACTCTAAGGATATCAAACATTTAAGAGCCGATGTCAACCGCACAAGGGATGAGTATAACAAGCTGTCCAATGCTTTAAATCAGCTTCGTCAAAAGCTAATTCGCCTACGTAATGAGAAGGCAGATCTGGAATATCATCTGCATGCTCTAACACTGTTCGGCAAAGAAAATGATCTCCAAATTGCCTCGCTCAACAATCATGTCTGTCCATTTTGCAAGTCAGAAATAAATGATGCAATAGATTTAAGAATCAAAAAGTACAGCACCGGTGATGATATCATTCTACTTAGCAGCGATATGCAGTATAGCATTATGGAGATTAACCGGAAAATTTCCGAATATGAGGCTGAGTATTCACAATGGCTTTCTAAATTGAGAAAATATGAAGAATCAATCAATATTGCATCGACAGAAATCAACGACATCCTAAAGCACGAGGGCTTTATTGATATCAAGGAATCTGTTGCTGAAGACTTGGACACTATTCGCATCAGCATATCGGAAAATGAAAAGAAGCTTAGGGAGGTGAAAAAATCACTTCGCAAATATGGTGAAATCAAGAAAAAATAAATGAGCGATACTACGCCTTGATGCTGTCTGATAAGAATCGTTTTGGCCTTGAAGGAATCAATGCAAAAAGCTTTGAAAATATAAAGCGAACTTTTTCTGCTGGAGGCAGCAACAATCCGCTTTCAACAATTATTTGGTATGTTAATCTAATTCAGCTTAAGCATGAATTTAATCCTTCGGCAATAGATTTTCCTGTTGTTTTCGACAGCCCCAACAATGCGGAGACTGACGAAACAAAAAAACGCCAAATATACAGTTATATTTGTGAGCGTATAACTGAAAACCAGATTATTGTTTCAGGTCTTGAGTTTTCAGGAGATGAGATTTTGGATTCTTTTGATTCTATTATTACCCTCACCAACAACAAGTACGAATTACTTTGTCAGGAAGACTATGATGCCAATGTTTCTTTGTTACGAGAATTGAACAATAAGTAAGCTACATTGGGGCATGCAGATTGAACTGCATGCCCTAACGCATTTTTACCCCACCTTCTCGAACGGAATCACCTTGCACCGGCTTTCCTCCGGCGGGTCAGGAGGCTCCGGGGTAGTGGTTGCCGTTGCCGACTCCATGAAGCCGCCGATCTTCTCAGCCGCACCTCTCTGCATATCGTTGGTGATGTGCGTGTAGGTGTCCAGAGTGAACCCGGCGCTGAAGTGGCCCAGCATACTGGACAGGGTTTTCACATCCACACCACTGGAGATCGCCATCGTGGCGAATGTGTGTCTGAGGTCATGGAAGCGCACATGCTCCTCGATGCCTGCGTTTTTCAGCAGCTTTCGGTTGATTCTCGACACGGCGTCCGGACTCCAGTAGCCGCCTGTCCGGGGTGACGGAATCAGGATGGGGTAGTCAGGGTGCTGTTCATGCTCCTGTACCAGCAGGTCGACGGCCTGCTGCGACAGCGCTACCTTGCGAACGGAATTTTTCGTTTTTGGCTCTGTTACATCCAATTCTCCCTCCATGCGGGTGACCTGTTTGTTCACCGTCAGAATGCGCTTTTTCACATTAAGGTCATCCCACTGGAGCGCCAGCAGTTCGCCCCGGCGCAGGCCGCTGGACAGCTCCAGATAGAACATGGGCAGGACGCCGTACTTCTCCGCTTCCTAAAGGTATCTGCCGATCTTCTCCGGCGGCAGAATGGTCATCTCCTTCTTGTCCTTGGGTGGGATACGGCAGTTCTCGCAGGGATTGTACGGGATGAGCCGCTCTTTCAACGCCTGCTTCAGCGTCGCCTGCAGCACCGCATGGACGCGCCGCACAAAGGTGTTGGACAAGGCTTTGTCGTTCTGCTTCGACCCGCGCTGCATCCTGCCGTTTTCCTTTAAGTCGTTATACATTCTCTGAATGTGGATGGACGAGAGCTGCTTGAGCTTGATCGCGCCAATGGCCGGGATGATGTGGTGCTCGATGATCCCCTCATAGCCCTTGGCGGTGTTGTAGCGGATGTTTGGCTTGCTGTAAGTTTCAAACCACAGGCGGCACCACTCCGCTACGGTGTAGTCGCCTGTGTGATTGAGCGGCACGCCCCGGTTCTCCCGAATGGCTTTCGCCAGCTTTTCTTTGCACTCCGCCTGGGTCTTGGCGGACACGCTTTTCTGGATGGCCTTGCCGGTAACCGGGTCGATGCCCTGGGTGTATCTGCCTTCCCAGCGGCCACTGGGCTTTTTACGGATGCTGCCCTCACCGTTGGCTCGTTTCCTCGCCATTTATGATCCCTCCTTTACGACTCGCTAAGCGCCTCGCTTTGCTCGGTTGCTCGCATGCATTGCGCCTGCGGGCGCTTATGGTAACACAAACACATACCACAGAATTTCCGAAATAGCTATCACAATATTTCAGATTTTTTCGCGGCTTGCTCATCAATCCATTCCATGAATCTGTCACGGGGGATGATGATGCGGCTGCCCAGTGTGATGGTGGGGAAATCCCTGCGGTGAGCCACCTCATAGGCGTGGGCAAGACCGATGCCCAGCACATGGGACACATCCTCCACGGTCAGCATCAGAGGGAGTTCGTCAAAAGAGTTGTATTTGGATTTTCTCATTCAATTCCTTTCTACCTTCCAGACGGGAGGGTTTTCATTCTTTGTTTTGCGGCTCAGTTTTTGAACCGCTTACATGGTCATGTCCGGCCACTGCTGTTCGTGGTCATCGGGCTTGTGCCCCAGGGCGATGCGCTTCTCCCGCAGCTTCTTCAGCCGCTTCCGATCGATTTGGATACCGCTGGGGCGGGACTTGGGAACGGAGTTGTCTCGGAACACCCGGCTCATGTGATGGAGCAGCCGGGTGACTGCCAGCATCACAGAGGGAGGACGGTTTTCTTCCAGATGGTCCAGGAGGTACTGGGCATACTGGTTGTCCTGTTCGGCGGACCGGGTCAGCCAGTGGATAGCTCGTTCCTGCTCATAGGGGACTTCCTTGCCGGTGAGATACAGCTTGCCCAGCATATACTGGGCGTAGGGATTTCCTCTCTCTGCCGAATTAGTGAACCACTCTACCGCTCTTGCGGTATCCTTTTGAATGTGCTCGCCTTTGAGACACTCCTTGGCCAGCCGGTACATGGCGTAGCTGCTTCCGTTGACTGCGGCGGTGTACAGCCAATTCGACCCCAGGTGGATATCCCCTACCTCAACATCATCGGAGAGGTACAGCTTAGCCAGGGAGTATTGTGCCGCCAGATGGCCCTGCTCCGCCGCCTGCTCAAACCAGTATCGGGCATTTACCGAGTTGGGTATCAGCAGAGGCCCGTCCCGCCAAAGCTTTCCCATCAGGTACTGGGCGTACCTGTCGCCGCTCTCTGCCATCTGATTCAGTTCAGAGACGGCGTCGCTCCGCTCCTCCATGGTCAGGCTCTCGTCTCGAATGATATCCCGCAGCGTCCAGTAGTCGTAGGAGGCGTTGCGGTATTCCTCCGGCTCATCATGTTGGCCCAGGCCTTTCTCCTCGAAAGTGATCTCATCCAACCGCAGGCGCTCCGCTTCCTGAATGACCGCGTTCTTGATCTGCCGGAATTCTTTCTGCTGCGAGAGCGGGATATGTTCCTGGGGCTTGTCGTGATAGCAGCTGTCCACCTTGCCTTGGAGTATCAGCCACTGGTCATAGCACTTGCTCACGACAGGGAGCCGTTCCATCTCGTCCACGATCTCATCCACCAGATTCTTCAGCCGCTTTGGCAGATAGCCGTAAGATTTTTTGCCCTTGACTGGACCAAGCTGCGCCGCCAGCTCCAGCATGAGCTGCTCGGCGTCCGGGTGGTCACATACGCCGTCCTGCATAGCATGCACCAGCTCCAGCATGACCTGCCGTGCCTGGCGCACCAGCTCATCTCTGGACTCCGACTTCTGTTCGTAGAGATGGAGCATCTCGTTGCGGAAGATATCATTGGTCAGCTTGGACTTGATCTGACGGATGCCCTCTTTGGAGAGGTAGGCCTGACCCGCTTTTGCGGACCAGGCCATCATGTGGATGTGCGGGTGTTCACCCTCGTCGTGGAAGGCGGCATACCAGCGGAAGTCACTGGGCAGGATCTTCATCGCCGCCGCGATGTCGTTGCGGTGGGCGCGGATGAGGTTTCTCCACGCGGCGGCGTTGTCGTAACCCAGACGGGTCGCATCCTCACGCTTGAGGGAGATGATGTGCGTCCACACATTTCCGGTGTAACTCTCCAGCTCCGCCATGGCCTTGTCGAGAGAGACGGTATCGTCATCACTGAACAGACCGTGAGCGCCGATGCGCTCAGCATGCAGCCGGGTGGCGATGTACTTCATGTACTGCTCCAACTCATGGATCCCTTCCCAGTTGGATTCGAGAGCCAGTGTGATGTATGCGGAGGCGTTGACCTTCGTCGGCTTCGCTTGGTAGTCCTCGTACTCATAGAGCGTCTTGCTGTCCGGGAAGTCCCTGACCAGTTTGGCGATGAGCTGTTCCTGCTTTCGGGTAGGCGGACGGTCATCCGGGATGAGTTCCACCCGCTCCCGCGTTGCAATGTAGCGCAGGTATCTGGCGGCTCCGCTGGTGCTTTTGATATAGGGGCTCTTGAGGATCAGTCTTGCCATTCGTCATCATCCCAGTCCTGCTCCTGACGGGAGCGTGCGCGTTTTTCCAGAGAGATGAGACCGTTGGTGGCTTTCACATTTCGGACGCTCTGCGCTCGTCTGCGCTTCAGGTCATCCCGGTCGACCTCGAAAGCATCTGCGATGATCCCAATAAGCAGATCCAGTTCCACCTCTCTGGTGAACTCCCTTCTTGCAATGTGATCCTCCAGCACGCCCAGCCTGCCGTCGACGGCAGATTGAATCGCCATGGGCAGCAGCGTTTTGTTGTCCTTCGTTTCCAGATAGTCTACATAGAAGTTCACCGCTTTCTCGATGAACTCATTTTTGCTCTGGCAGTTGTCGGCGGTGTACCACTGCTCGACTCTTTTTCTGGTTGCCGGCTGCATCCGGAATGCAATGCGGTCTCTGGTTTCTTTACTCATTCAATTCCTCCTTTTTGCTGTAAGACATCCTTGAAAAGCCCTGTAACACGGGGCTTTTCGGGGAAGCTGACATCATTGGCGCTTTTTCCGTCTTCAAAAGACGCCAGCTCCAAACTCCCGAAACTGCCCGCACTGCGGGCAGAAGTGGCGGACAGGCTGTCGCTTGCGACGCCAGGTCTTTATCCTGCTTGCTTTTCGACCTTGCCCATACCGCCCCAAAACCCATAATTCTGAGGCTTGCCAAAACCGGCCCCACGCTGGCCCGACACGGCCTGCGCCGGTATTGGCCGAGTGTTTTTCCACGACCCAGCCATGCAAGTCCCGACACAGAGCCGCACAGGGGCCGACAGGCGGCAATGAATGGCAAAGAAAAAGCGCACCGCGATATGCGATGCGCTCAGGGCTGGTATTCTTTTTTAAATTAGGCGTACCCGATATAGATTTCGTAACAATTCCCGCCGGTAGATATACATCGGTGATGTCCGGGTCGTTCGCGTACCGGCTCAGCCTGCTAGTGATGTCCCTCTCCAGGCAGGTGCTGTGCGGCCCGATCCCTATGGGGTTGTCCCAGCAATCTACCGCGCTGCTCTCCAGCCGCAGGCCAAGGCCCTGGGCACAGCTTTGCGCGTAGCCTATCCAGTAGCCGATGTCGGAGGAGGGCTCCTCTATGACCGGCTCCGGTATAGGCGTGGGTGCTGGTGGCTCCGACATAGGGGCCGGAGTTGGTGTAGCCGTTGGTAGGGGAGTGGGAGTTGCTTTCACGGTAATTGCCATGGTGGCGTCAGGCTCGGTGTCTGGCTGCTTTGGCGCAGGCGTTGGGTCTATTGTCTTTGGTTCTGTGCCCTGCGTATCGGTGTCTTCTACGCTGGAGGTGGATGCATGTGAGCTTTCCTGTTTCACGTGTGGAGAGGTGATTTGACTATCACTTTCATTTTTGCTGACGAATTTTCTGAGTACGGATACCGTCGGTTTGAAATTTATTCCAGCGATGATCAGCTCAAGGGTGGCAGTTATATTTGTGGCATCTTGGCCAGTTGTCGTGGCTGATTCAGCCTTCACCATGAGGGTCTGCTGTGCAGGCTCTGAGCCTGGATGTGCTGTCTGGCACCCGTTAACGCTCGCTAGGAGGGCTGTGGTCAGGAGGGCTGTTAGGATTTTCTTCATGGGTCTCATCCTTTCTTGAAGTTTTTCTTGACCACAAGGATACCACAAGACTTTGAGAAGTCCAGACCAAACTCGAAGAAATACCCACTAAAGATGCTTTTAAAGCTCTTGTCTGAATTGGGCAGAGCGCGGGCAGGGAACTGGTAATGCTTTGCGGTTATCTTGATTTTTATTAACGTTTTTCTCTTGAAAATGAAAAAGCCGGTCGCTTGTTTGCGATGACTAACTCCCAGCGACCGGCTATGTATTTTGCACTATTCTGTTGTTGTGAGGGTTCACTTCCTGCCGGAAAGCCAAAACGCCGTTTTGTCATCCACGTTTCGGCATTTTTAGAATCCAGCCCTTTGAAATACAAAAAACTGCGTTTTTACAGTGAAGAATTCACCATGTTCCACAGCTTTCCATAGCGTTTCGTG
>ERZ779632.534-NODE-534-length-21220-cov-13.636475_pt1 | contig 21220 bp, 15 predicted proteins | sample MGYA00514194_ERZ779632 | MGnify/ENA primary metagenome ERZ779632 (study PRJEB29562, sample SAMEA4376704) | mouse gut metagenome | isolation source: Cecum | study: EMG produced TPA metagenomics assembly of the A DSS colitis mouse model was used to assess the...
TAATAGGCCGAGGGCTTGACCATAGTCTTTTTCTTGAGCACCTACTCTGGTGCCTTCGCTTCCAGCTTTATTCAGTTTTTAGGGTACAAACCCAATGATAAACTCATCCAGTCGGATGAGTTTTTTTGTTTTTTGGGGAGGAAGACGAGCCGATGGCACAAGCGACGGTTTTTGACCCAGGCGGTACGCATATGGAGTATACAGGGATGCCCCTATCCTGTGAATAGCATTTTACATTGACTTCCTGCCTGCCTCGTGCTATACTATAGGATATAGAATTGTACTGGGCAAGGCAACATGGCAGCGTCTAAGCACATCCCGAAGTATTGGAAAGATGTGTAGAGGGCGCTTTTTCGTTATCTTGTAAAAGCCGAAAAAGTGGAAATTTTGTATCCTCGTTTTTTCAAAAAGAACATACTGCAAAACATGGAGAAAGGAGCAGTACAGTGTCCGCTTGGAAAGTCATGGACAGCCCCTGTACTGCATGGTGATGATTTTGGAAAAGGATTATATTGTACGCAGAATAGACCCCAATACCCCCCGGCGACTTCCCAGGCGTCCTCCGCGTCGACGGCGGCCCAGAGGCAGACTTCCACTGGGCTTGCTGGCGGGAGCGGCTGCTTTAGTTGTGCTGGTTGTGGTATTGGTCTTAGTCCTTACTTCGAAAAAGGGGAAGGAGGAAAAGCCCGATGACCTTTCCTCCCTGCCCTCTCAGGCCAGTGTTTTTTCTCAGCCTGTAGAGGTTGATTCTGTCCCTGAAAGCCAACCAGAGCCGGAGTCTTCCATGCCGGAACAGGAGGCCCCTGATGCTGAACCGGAGGATTTTGACTCCATGGTAGTGGTGGGAGATACCGGATATGCCTGTTATAAGTTTTCCCAGGAACAGGCTATTGCCTATATTGAGCTGGTAAGCTATGGGGCAAGCATCCTGCCGGAATCTGTTACCCTGTATGATATGATAGTGCCTACCAGCCTGGATGTTTTGCTACCGGAAAGCTATATCACAGAGTATGAAATTGACAGTTCCGATCAGCGTAAAGCTATTGAGGAATATATCTATCCATCTATCCAGAACCTGAGTGAAGAAGTGAAAACCGTCTCTCTTTTTGACCCCTTGCGCATGCGCTGCAATGAATACATATATTTGCGCAGCGACCGCTGCTGGACGCAGTTAGGCGCTTATTATGCCTATGTGGAGTTTTGCAAAGCCGCTGGCCTTACTCCCACAGCGTTGGAGGACTTTGAGGAAAGAAACTATGAGGGATATCTGGGTGGCTTTTATAATATGTCTGGAAGCGATGCAATGGGAGCAAACCCAGATACCATTACAGCTTACCATTCCTCTGCTGACGCTTCATTCTCTTATATCAGCCAGGACGGGGAAAGAGGAGAGAACTGGCCTGTTATCCAAGACGGGGATTCCTACAGCTCCAGTATGCTGAACCTGATTTTTATGGCAGGTGGGCAGGCCTATTCGGAAATTGTCAACCATGATTTAGATGACGGCTCCACCTGCTTGGTCGTGGCGGATTCCATGGGCAGCACCTTCACGCCTTTCCTGGTAGACCATTATCAGTACATCTATATGATAGACTACCGTACCTACAGCGGCAGTGTGCCAGACTTGGTGGAGGAAACAGGCGCTGAGGACATTATCCTTCTCAACAGCGTTACTATGACCTCTGATGAGGATTTGATTTCTGATTTGTCCACTGTTTTCTAAATCTGCTCTTTCGCCCCTTTTAAATTGCTTTAGCTTAAAAATCCCCCAGCCGTCTACTGGCTGAGGGATTTTTTATTAGTTTCCTGCTTTTGCCACAGCAAGAAAATGGGGGCTTACGCCTAACAGGGACGGCGCTTGCTCTGTCATGCGCACCAGGGACAGCAGGTTTTCCAGACAGGCAGGATTTTTCCATTTTTCAGAAAGGCTGGGGGCAAGCCATGCGCAGCCTTCCACAGCATAGAGGGCATTTACAGAAAACCCCGCTTCTGCAAGCTCTTCCTGGAAGCCTTCCGGCGTGTGGAAATAGGCGTCGCACAGGCAGTTATACTGGGCAGGCTTGCAATGCCTGCCTGTCAGCAGTTCCTCCCGCAGCATCTCCCTGTAAACGGGATCGTCTATGTAGTCATTCTTAAGGCCATATACAGACAGCGCCCAGGTCATAGAGCTGTATTTGGATATGCCTGCCGCAAACAGAAGCCCGCCTGGGCGCAGCACCCGGAGGGCTTCCCGCAAAGCCTGCATCCTGTCCTCTTTTTCCTGCAGATGGTATAACGGCCCCAGCAGCAGGCAGGCATCGGCAGAGGTGTCTGGAAAAGGAAGGCTGCGCGCGTCCCCTGTCATCGCTGTATAGAGGGCGCTTTGACAGGCCTTTGCCTTTTCCACGGCAGCCGGGGCCAACTCTATCATAGTAACCCTGTGCCCTCCGGCGGCCAGCCAGTCTGCATAATAGCCTGCGCCGCCTCCTATGTCATAGATGTCCATAGCAGGCCGCAGATAGCGGCTGATAAGCTCTTTGGTGCGGAAGCCCTCCACAACTCCCAGCCCCTGCTCCAGCCGGTTTTCCTCGCCGCCCTGCTGGTAAAAAGCACGCACCTTGTCTATGGTGCTCATGGGTTCCGCCTTTTTACCAGTTCTATAGCCTCCTTGCCTGTCATATGCTCAATCTCCAGCTTGATAATGTTTACGCGCGCCCCAGATTGTTCAATTTCGCTCTCCAGCCGCTGGGCGCTTTCCATGGGCGCATATTTTATCCCCAGGGCCTGCAGGGCACAGCGTACTTCTCCAGCATCTTCCAGAAGGGAGGCCTGCCCAAAGGCAATAACGCTGCGGAAATAGGTGGTATATTTCTCAGGCGCAATTTCATCCTGATCCACCACGCAAAAAGAGGCTTTGGGGCAGTTTTGCAGGGCCTCCAGTTTATGCCCTTCCTTGGCGCAGTGGAAATAAAGAGCGCTGTCCTGGTACACATAGCTCAGGGGGACAGCATAGGGATAGCCTCCGTCGCCCAGCACAGCCAGCACACCCGCTGTATTCTGGGACAAAACTTCTTCGCACGCTTCCTTTGGAAGCTCCTGGCGCCCCCGCCGCATTTTCCGAAATTCCATTCTTTTCCCTCCAAACAAATTTTTTTGCGCGGATAAAGAAAAAGGCCATGCACACATCTTCTATAGTAAGCGCACAGCTAGATAAAAAACAGAGATTTTTTATCCGCGCAAACTATAATGACCTGACGATGTGCATGGACGCTATTACGATTCCCTACCCGGTGGCAGTTTTACCCCTTTAGTATAGCACTTGGGAAAGAGGAAGTCAACTTTGCCAGGCGATGGAGAAATATAAAGAGAAGAAAACGCAAAAAAGCCCGCAGCCTTTTACAGAAAGGCTGCGGACAAAAATGCTGTATTTATTGCTGCTGAGGAGGCTGGGGCGGTTCAACAGCAGGAGGCTGAGGCATGGAGCCGCTCTGCGCATCAGGCACAACTGCCGGAGGGGCGGCCTGCATACCCTGCTGAGGGGGCATGGGGTATCCCTGCATCTGCTGCATGGGAGGCATTCCCTGCTGGCCCTGCTGTACGGGGAATCCATTCTGCACAGGGGGTTGCTGCTGGGGAGGATACTGTACAGGCTGCCCATAGGGGGCCTGGGGGAAAACCGGCTGCTGCTTCACAGGCCGGGGCTTTTGTTCCCCTAAAATGCGGTAAGCAAGGCCTGACAGCAGCGGGATGTTGGCATCCTGATCCCGGCAGACCCGCAGAATGGCTATCACGCACAACACCAGCAGGCCTGCGTATGCCAGCACAGAGACGATGCGGAACACGCCATAGATAAAGTCATAGAAGAAGCCAATAGAATGGGGTACTATAAAGGAAACAAGCGTGTAGGCGGTTTCCAAAAAGAAGGTGGATGCCAGCGACAGGATAAAGCCCTGCAGCACCTGGCGCACAGTCCACTTGTCCCCTTCTGCCAAAAGGACGAACCCCAGCAGCAGCCCGCACAGCAGGGGTTGCTTGAGCAGGGCCAGCACAAAAGCCAGGACAGCATAAAAGGCTAGGCATAGGCCAAATTTTCCTTGTTTCAAAATGTAATTTCCTCCCTTGTAGTGGTTTACAGAATCAATTCTGCTCTAAGTGTAAGCGATTCCCAGGGCCAAGTCAAGGGATTTCAGAAAATTGAAAGGAATTTGTGGAAAAGAAGTTGGAAACAGCGGGATACTCCGGGTACGGCATAAAACATAAGTGCCGCAGGAAAAGAAAAAAGCAACTACTCTTTTGAGTAGCTGCTTTCAATGTTGGCGAACACCTATCTTCCCGGGCCGTCACCAGCCAAGTATTATCGGCACGAACGAGCTTAACTTCCGTGTTCGGGATGGGAACGGGTGGACCCTCGCCGTAATCAACACCAACTTGTTTTTTGCCGTCTCTCTCGACGGCTTCATTATAATACCACAGCCGGAAGGAAATTGCAACCCCTTTTTTAAAAAAATTTGAAAAAATTTTCCAGGGGAGCCGCCGCCCTGCTCTGGGAGGGTTCTAAGCGCAGATTTTCCGCGGTTAGGCAAAGGAAGGATGCCCCTGGCAGAATCACCAGCCATCCAGCCCGGCCCGCTGCATAGCGCCTAGCAGCTTTGCCCGCAGATCGGGGAACTGGCGGGAAAGGGATTCTAAAAGCTGTTCCGTATCCTTGCGGGCTGTAAGGCCGTCTGCAGGGCACCCGCTTTTTACAACAGGCAGAGACATACGGCTGCAGGCGTTGCGGATTTCCCGCTCCTGGCAGAAAACCAGAGGCCGCAGAAGGGTGATATTTTTCCGGCTGAGGTAGGTTTTTGGAGAGAAACAGCCCAGCTTGCCGCCATAAAAAAGGTTCATCAGCAGAGTTTGCACCGCGTCATCCTGATGGTGCCCCAGGGCCAGCTTGCCCGCCCCTTCCCGCAGGCAAAGGTTGTGCAGGATTCCCCGCCGCATCCGGGCGCAGAGGCTGCAGGGGTTCGGCTCCTTGCGATCTTCAAAAATCACCCGGCCCAGGTTTGTCTTTTCTATTATGTAGGGGACTCCCAAGGACTCGCACAACTGGGATACAGGGGCAAGATCCATTTCCCTGCCGCCGAAACAGGGATCCGCTGTAAGGGCTATCAGGGAAAAAGGCTTGGGGTAATAGCGGGACAGAGCAGCCAGGGCGCACAGCAGGAAAAGGGAATCCTTCCCGCCGGAGACGCCTACCGCAATCTTATCCCCTGCCTCAATCATTTGATATTTTTCCACTGCCGCCCGTACCTTCCCGATAAGCTTTTCCATGGGCCTGCCCCCTTCCTGCCTACCATGATACTGGAAAACCTGGGAAAAAGCAAGATCCGTATATAGCAGCTTCCTCTTTCCCTAAGAAATCAGCCAGAAACTGCCCGGAAGGAAGCATACGCCGCAAAACAGAAGCCCCTCTGACGATTTTCTAAAGCCTGCAAACCTCTTTTATCAGGAGTTTTCTAAACAAATAGGTGCAAAGCGCTGGAGATATGGGAACCCCACGCATGAAGAAAACACAATATATAGAGTTAAAATATACTTTACAATCTATATTTTGCAATAGAGAGGAAATCTAAAAAAAATTGAAAAAAAAGCTTGCATTTTGCGGCGGGCTGTGGTATTATAATGAAGCCGTCGAGAGAGACGGCAAAAAACAAGTTGGTGTTGATTACGGCGAGGGTCCACCCGTTCCCATCCCGAACACGGAAGTTAAGCTCGTTCGTGCCGACAATACTTGGCTGGCGACGGCCCGGGAAGATAGGTGTTCGCCAACACTGAAAGCAGTCACCCAGTAGGGTGGCTGTTTTTTTGCAATAAAGGTTTCCCAAAAGCAGGCGGCTGTTATACAGCCGCCTGCTTTCCTATGTCTTATATTTTCTTTACAGGACGCACATATTTCCAATACCGCGTACAATCGTGATAGAAATAGAACACCCTGCCTGCTGTAGTATCCAGGCAATAGCCCGCGGCAGAAAAATCGAAGGATTTCATAGCCGCTTCGATTTTTTCCTCCACAGCTTGGTTTTCTGTTTCATAGTCAAAAGGCCCATGCTCAAAAACGATGTATTCCCCTTCCGGCACATCCATAAGCTGCATTTGCGGGGGAATCTCCCCCTGGTAATCCGCAGGCAGGCGGACGCCATAGGCTTCGGCAAGGGGTATGCCCCAACTGCATATCCTTCCCTCCGGTGCGTTTATGAATGCCATCACCTGGCCGCTGCCGCTGTTTGCCTCCTTCCCGCCCAGGTCATCCAGTTTCCCTTTGATGCTTTCCAGAAGCCCGCAGATTGTTTCGCAGTCCTGGCCAGGGATCTGGCTCTGCTTCTGCCAGAAATCCCAGTAGCCAATGCTTTCATAATTCCGGATGTGCAGAAATTTATGGGCGGGGATGGTGACCAGATACGTTTTCACAGTTCCTTTCGTATTTGCCATCGTGGTTCCTCCTGTTTCAGATATGTAACAGTCAAAGGGCCTGAGGATGGTGCGCAGGACAACAGGGACAGGATGCCGCCGGTAGGCGCTGGGTGTAATGCCATAGGCTTTCTTGAAGGCGCGGGAAAAGGCCTCGTGGGAAGAAAAACCATATTTCAAGGAAATGTCCAGAATGCCGGTTTCTGTGTCCCGGAGATCCTTTAACGCGAAGGCCAGCCTTCTGGAACGCAGGTATTCCCGGAACTGCATACCAGAAATTTCCCGGAATTTCCTGGAAAAATAGAATTCGGAATATCCCTGCTTCTCCGCAAGGCATTTCAGGGCCAGGGCATCATCCTTTTGGTTTTTGATATAGCTGTCTATGTCGTTTATAGCGTCCTGAATGTTCTTATGCCACTGATACATGGTACACCTCCCTGACTGCTATGCATATAAGGATACGGCATGAAGGCCGGAAATGCTTGATTTAAGTTGCCATCTCCATTTTAGCACAAATTCTTTTATATGCAAATTGAAAATGGGAAGGGAGTATAGAGGAGAAAAAAGAATGAAAAATCGAGCAAAAAGGAGCAGGTGCCGCGCCAATCAAAAAATAGCGGAAGAGGTGTTGACTTTAAAGCAGGGCTGTGGTATGATGTAGACCGTATTACAAAGACGAAACCAAACTTGCTTACCAAAGGCGGAGCAAGACAAATGGAGGTAGAAAAAGCTATGTCAACTACGATGCCAAAAGCTGGGCAGGTCGAGCGCAAGTGGTATGTCATTGACGCTGCCGGCAAGCCCCTGGGCCGGGTAGCTGCCCAGGCTGCAGTGCTGCTGCGGGGCAAGCACAAGCCCACCTTCGCACCCCATGTGGACTGCGGCGACCATGTGATTGTTATCAACTGCAAGGATGCCGTACTCACTGGCGGCAAAGCGGAGAAGAAGTTCTATTACCGCCATACTGGCTACATCGGCCATTTAAAGGCGGTACGCTACGACACTTTGATGAAGACAAAGCCCGAGATGGCCATGGAGCTTGCTGTGAAGGGCATGATCCCCTCCAACTCCATTGGGCGCAACGCTATGGGCAGGCTGCGGGCCTATGCCGGAAGCGAACACAAGCACGCTGCCCAGAAGCCCGACGCCTGGAATATGTGAGAGGAGGACATAACCTATGTATGAGACTGCACCTTATTTCTACGGCACTGGCAGAAGGAAAAGCTCTGTAGCCAGAGTCCGCGTATATCAGGGCACAGGCAAGGTCACTATTAACGATCGTGACATTGATGACTATTTCGGCCTGGAAACCCTGAAGTATATTGTCCGCCAGCCCCTGACCCTGACCGGCACAGAGGGCAAGTTTGACATCGTGTGCCGGGTTTCCGGCGGCGGCGTAACAGGGCAGGCTGGCGCCATCCGCCATGGCGTGGCCCGGGCACTGCTCCAGTATGACAGCGAGAACCTGCGTCCTGCTCTGAAAAAGGCAGGGTTCCTCACCCGCGACCCCAGAATGAAGGAACGCAAGAAGTACGGTCTCAAAGCGGCTCGTCGCGCTCCCCAGTTCTCCAAGCGCTAAATTTATTTTGCTCTCCAAAAGGCTCCGGATTTTCGGGGCCTTTTTCTTTATTTTATCTGACACAGAAGAAAGACAATATGCGACTGGTGTGAAAAATACGAGGAAAGGAGCGATACTGTTTCTGTATCGTGCGGTGGTTTTCATGAACCGTATAGAAGCTGCGAAAGGGATTGCTGGAAAAATCATAGAAGCAACCCTGCCAAAAGACCGGCAAGCCGCTTGCATTCATTTGTATGGTGTGGCCCAGGCCTGCGCCCTGCTGGCCTTAAGGAGGGGGCAAGACGTGGAACTGGCTGTAATAGCCGGCTTGCTGCATGATTTACACACATACCGTACTGGAAATCCTACTGATCATGCCCATCAGGGTGCGGCCCTGGCCCGGGAACTGCTCTCCCCTACAGGGCTTTTCACGCCGGAAGAGGTAGAAAAAATCAGCGCTGCCATTTATGCCCACAGTGACAAAGCCGCCCGGCACGATCCTTTTACAGAGGTTCTCGTTGACGCAGACGTGCTTCAGCACTACCTTTTCACCCCCACCCAGCCGCCTGCCCTACAGGAGGCAGAACGCTTCCGTTACCTGTGCGCGGAGTTGGGAGTAAACATGTAAAGACCTTTCCCTTGTTGAACCCCCATATATAGGTGTAAAGCTGTATGCTTTCCATATAAAATGTGGTTTTCAGGAGAAAACTGGGAAATTTTTCGTTAGGTTTTGCATGTCTATGCAAACAAGGAGACAAATGCTCAGGGTTGAGCAAAAAGTGTATAAGGCTGTAAAAAATATGCATACACTTTTTCTGTGAAGCCAGAAAATAGTGGGGAACAGCAGGAGAATCGGTATAAATATGCATAAATCTGTTTAAAAAAGGCGAGGGTATGGGCTTGGGGCAGAGAAATTGATACAATTTGCACAGGAGGCAGTTTCCATAAGTCTGGGAAAGAGAGAGAAACCTGGAGAAACCGGGGGGATTTTTGAGTTATGTCAAGGTATGCACCATTCAAATTTGTGCGAAATTCACAAAACATAACCCGGGAGATTCTTGACAGATCGTGTATTTCATACTATACTATGTACAGCGACTGCCCTGCTTGGGCAGCGAAAGGAGTATGAAACCTATGCACTGCAAACACAAAAGCAAGACCCCGCGGTACTGGCTGGTTCGCATGGCTGCGGTATGTACCCTACTTTTCCTGTTCAGTGTTTTCTCTGTAGTCTCTGTTATGGCGAATACGGTTTCCGCCACTGTGCTGGATGGCGGGATTTCTTATACCTTTAATATGAAAAGCACAGATCTGGAAAGCATCCTGCATCAGGCCCGGCAGCAGGGGCTTGCTCCCTTAGGCCCTCTTGACGTGGCGGAGCGGGTGGAAAATACCACCACAGTAAATATCCGCCGGGGTGTGAAACTGCGGGTGTCGGAGGCAGGACAGGCCCATGAGTTCGTGGCTTATAAAGGCGACACAGTGCGCAAGGCCTTGGCTGAAAACAATATCCTGGTAAAAGAGGAAGATTTGGTTACGCCGGGCCGGGACATGGTGATTACAACAGATTTGGCGGTAGAGATAAAGCGGGCCTGTGAAATCACCATAACGATGGAGGGGAAAACGCAGACACTTTCCATGACAGGGGGCACTGTGGCAGATGCCCTGGAGCAGGCCGGCATTAAGCTGCGGGACAAGGATGCCTGCAACTATGGCCTGGAAGAGCCGCTCTTTGATAAAATGAATCTTCGGGTTTCCCGGCTGGTGAAAATTACTGTGACAGCGGACGGAAAGACGAAGGAATACGAGGTGCCCTCCCAGCGGGTTCAGGCGGCCCTGCGTAGCGCAGGCATCAAGCTGGGGGAAGAGGACAGGCTCAATGTAAAGCGTACAGACATGCTACAGGAGGGCATGAAAATCGTTATAGAGCGGGTGCGCGTGGAAGAGGAAAATCTGGTGGAAGAGCTGGATTTTACCACCCGCTATGAATACAGCGACACCCTGTTCGCCGGGGAGGAGGAAGTAAAAACCCCCGGAGAAAAAGGCCAGAAGGAAACCGTTTATAAGGTTACCTATGTAGAAGGTGTGGAGGAAAGCCGGGAAATGGTTTCCGAAACTGTTACAAAGGAACCTGTGGAAGAAATCATCCTGACCGGCACCAGGCAGCAGGTGAATCTTTCCGGCGGCACAAGCGCCGGCAGTACAGGCGCAGGAGACGCCGGCACCTTTGTGGACAGCATGGGCAACACAGTTTCTTACTCTAACAGGATGGTAGGAGAGTGTACGGCCTATTCCATACCCGGCGGCACCACCTCCATCGGGATGAAAGCGGAGTATGGCGTTATCGCGGTAAACCCCAGCGTCATTCCCTATGGCACCCGGATGTATGTAACCTCTGCGGACGGCAGCGTGGTATACGGATACGGCGTGGCGGCTGACACGGGCGGGGCGCTGCTGGACGGCACGGTGCTTGCAGATCTCTGCTATAACACCTTGGAGGAGTGCAGCTATATTGGCAGGCGGGACATGGTGATTTACATTTTGGATTAAAAAGACGGGGCGGGAGGCTGTGAGGCTTCCCGCTTTTTGCCTGGCAGGACAGCCTTATATGAATCGTGCAATAGAATTTGAGGAAAATGCCGCCCTGCCCTCTCTTGTAATTTTCCCCATAAACGGCTATAATAAGAAAAGCGAAGAAAGGGGGAGCGGCGGGTATGCAGTACTTTTACGCATTTTTATGGTTTGCTGTCGGCTTGATTTTGCTTTTCTCCATGACAAAAGAGAGTAAGATTTTCTATTTTGCCGGCGGCTTCTTTCTGTTTCTGGGGGCCTGGTGGCTGGCAGACGCCCTGATGCCAGAGATGAAGCTGTTTGAAGGCGGCTGGGGAATTGCTCTGCGGTGTGTCACAGGAGGTGCGCTGTTGGTTTTGGCGGCTGCCTTTGTGCGGGAATACAGGCAGAAAAAGCGGGATGCTGCAACCGGGAAGGAGAAAAAGCCGGATAAATAGGGGATCGACCGCTTGGAAAATAAAGAGCGGCCCACAAAAAGGCTGGCATCTTGTTTTCATAAAGCGGCGGGGATATCATGGAATATGGACGGACAAAAAAAGAGGAAGGCGGAGAGTAGCTTTGGAAGCAATGATGGTGATTATGGGAAAGGTCGCGGTGATTTTAATCCTCATCGCAGTGGGATATGCGGTGACAAAATGCGGCTGGTTTACGGAGCGGGGCGCGGCAGAGGTAACCTCGCTGCTGATTAAGATTGTCACCCCCTGCCTGATAGTCAACTCCTTCTTAGGGAATACCGGCACGCTGCAGGTTTCGGAAATGCTGCTGGCTGTGGTGGTTTCGGCTGTGGCCATGGCGCTGTCCCTGGTTATCAGTCTGGTAACCTTCCGGAACGAACCGCCGGAGCGCAAAAAGGTGCTGCGCTTTGCCGTTATTTTCAGCAATGCAGGCTTCATGGGCATTCCCCTGGTGGAGAGCATTGTAGGCGGCAAGGGGGTTATTTACGGTTCCTTCTTCATCGTCGTGTTTAATGTGATCTGCTGGACATATGGCTACAACATGATGAGCGGCGGGGCAAAGATGAACCTTCGCACAGTGCTGCTGAACCCGGGGATGATTGGCCTGCTTTTCGGCCTGCCCATTTACTTTTTCAAGCTTCAGCTTCCCGCGCTGCTCACCGAGCCGGTAGGCTTCCTGTCAAACCTCAATACCCCCTTGGCTATGCTGGTCATTGGCAGCTACATAGCCCGGGTGGATCTCCACTCCTTTATTTCCGATCTGGCAGTGTACAAAATGGCGGCCCTGCGCCTGGTGGCGGCCCCGGCGGCATATCTGGCAGTGCTGCTGCTTATCCGCCCAGAGCCGGATCTGCTGGTGAGCAGCGTGATACAGGCGGCGGCTCCGGTGGCGGCGAACACAGTGCTTTTCGCGGTGGAATACCACCAGGACTCAGAGCTTGCCTCTAAGACGGTGGCGGTTTCCACAGTGCTCTCCATTATCACTATCCCCATCTTTACCATCCTGGCCCAGCTTGCCTGCCAGTTCCTTTTCTAGGGCAAGATCGCGGGGCGCTGCTCCACACCCCGCAAGCCTTTTTGGGAAAAAGGCTTGACCGAAAAACTAATTTTTGGGGCGAAAATATTTAAAGAAAGGAATGATACGGGCACAAAAAGGCGAATGGCTTGTTCCTTTTTGTGCGGATCCTGTATCGCGTGGCGATTTTATGCAGATAGCGCCATCACTTTTAGCGGCGGATTTTTCCGCCTTAGGCCGGGAGGTTGCTCGGGTGGGAACAGCAGACATGCTCCATATTGACGTGATGGACGGGGTGTTCGTACCCAACATCAGCATGGGGCCTGCGGTTATTGCTGCCTTGCGGGATAAAACCTCCCTGTTTTTCGACGTGCATTTAATGGTTCAGAACCCCTTGCCTTATATCGGTGTGTTCCGCAGGGCCGGGGCAGACGGCATCACCTTCCACGCGGAGTGCGGAGACAACCCGGAAGCCTTGGTGGAAGCCATTCTGGCAAGCGGCGCAAAGGTCGGCGTGGCGTTAAAGCCTGGGACTGGCGCAGAAGCCATCGGGGCCTGGGGAGAAAAGCTCTCCCTGGTGACAGTGATGACTGTGGAGCCGGGCTTCGGCGGGCAGAAGCTGATGGAGGGGCCGCTGGATAAAATCCGGGAGATAAAAAAGCGGTTCCCGGGGGTTTCTGTGCAGGTGGACGGCGGGGTGAACCGGGACACAGCAGCCCTGGTGGCCCGGGCCGGGGCGGACAACATTGTGGCAGGCACAGCCGTGTTTCAATGCCAGGATCCCGCTGGGGAAATTGCGTGGCTGCGGGGTGTGTAAAGGCAGAAAGCTTTCGGAAGAAGTTTCCAGAAAATTTGTTTTCCGCAAAGTTTGGTAGATCCTATATATATGTATACGAAATGTGGGAGCAGGTGAACAGGCACTTTTGAAGCGGCGCAGCCGTATAATAGAAGTAAAAAAACCAAAAGAGGTGCTGCCCTTGCGACTGAAAACCCCTGCGCAGCCCCTTGTTTTTTGCTTCTCAGACGCCTCCTCCCTGTGCGCCGCTGTGCAGGCTCTTTACCGCCTGCGCCCCGCCCTCACCGCCGGGCTTTCCCTCAGCGGCGGCCGCTACTATCTCGCGGTGCAGGCCCCCCTGAGGGACAGACAAGTGGTCCGCCGGGTGGCTCCCGGCTGCTGTATCGGCTCAGCCCCCGTCCTGTATGCTTATCGCCGCGAACATGGCGCCGAACTGAGCAAAAACGCCATTCACGAGCTGGGACGTCCTCTGGCAAACTGATTTTTTCCCGTTTCCCACCTGTTATGAAAAAAATTTTTTCCAAAAATCTGTCACTTTTTTCTCTTTTTTTGCCAATTCGCTTCCTTTTGCGCTGGGCAAAATCCCCAAAGTTGCCGCACTCTGTCAAGTGAAATCATGGCAATTCATCCAATAGCTAGTGGGTTTTTGCCCTGCTCACACGGCAAAAATGGCTCTAGACCGCCTAAAACCCTAGTTTTCCACATTTGCTCCCGGTTATGTGAATTCGTCAAAAAAGTTTAAAAAAAGGCTTGCATTTTTCCATGACAAAGGTTAATATATAGATAACTTCCACTCGCCGGCGGAGCGGGGAGGAGGGGGAAGGCTTTATGAGACTCCCCTTGCGCGCTGCTCTAATGGCCAGGCGAGAATCTAAAATTTAAGAGGGTTGAAATTTATGAACAAAAGCAAGTTTCTGAAGAAATCACTTGCGGCTGTCTTGGCTGTTCTTATGATAGTCGCGATGATTCCGCTCAGCGCTGCTGCGGCTGACCCCGCCGTTGTTTCCAGGGTTTCTGTTAACACTGTGGACGCAACGGAGGAGGGAGATGTTTGGACCGCGAAGATTCCTGATCCTGGTTCAAACGCTGTCGCCGTAAACGTGACGCTGGCTAATGACAACGCTACCGCTGTCATCACCCACGAAGATGAAAATGGCACCGACGATGCTACGCCTACCAACGCTCAGGGCGTGTGGACTTTCGACATGACTCCTGACGAGAAGGCTGCTAAGGAAGCCAAATTCCTGGTGTGGGACGAAAACGGCGCAGAGAGCGGCAAGGAATACACAGTGAAGTTTGATGTGAACGAAGGCTCTGACGATGTGAGCATTAAGTCCATCACTGTGGACACCCAGTATGGCGAAACCGTTGTAGACGGCGACACCTACACCATCACTCTGCCCTATAACACCAGCGGCAGCCCGACACTGAAAATCGAACTGAACCACGCGAATGCTGCTGTAGAGGGTGGTACGGCTGCTGGTGCAAGCATCTATACAATTACTACAGGTGAGGCAATTGGTGCTACCACTGCTGGCCAGTCTACTAGCTCTATTACCGTTAAAAACGGCGCGACTGCCCATGTCTATACCGTTAAGACCGTAAACGCTACTGCTTTTGCTGCGTTCTCTGTAGCTGGCGAGCGCAAGGAAGCTAAGATTGACACTGCTGCCAAGAAAGTTACTGTTTACATGCCCTATGGCAGCAATGCTGTTAATGGCAAGTTTAAAGTTACTCCTACTTTCACTCCTGGCTATGCTTCTGTTGATGTAAAAGCAACTCGTGAAACCGCTCCTACTGGTGATGTTGGCTTTGAGAGCGGAAAAGAGATCGAATTGGACGATTACGACAATGGTAAGGTAGATGCAGCTAAGCCTGTTCATGGTGCTGTTATTGCCTTGAAAGTTAGCTACAGCGACGTTGGGGCTGCAGAGCCTTGGACTGTTGAGTTTGATGTTCCTGTCAACGACCCCGCTCCTGTTCTGAAGGATCTGTACATTGGCACCTTCAAGGCGGAAATCGACGAGGCCAAGCACACTGCTGTTCTGAATGTGCCCAAGTCTCTGCGCGTTGCCACCACTAAACTTATGGGCCTTGCCTCTCCTGGTGCAACAATTCTTCTTACCGATGTTAATACTGTAGTTGCACAGAAAATTGCTGCCACTCCTGTGGCGAAGCTTCTTAATACCGCTATCGATGGCGGCACTACTGCTGTAGACTTTGGCATTGCCACCAAAAACAACTTCATCATCCGCGTGACCGCTGCTGGCGATGAAAATGGCGTAGCAGTGGATGCCACCCATAAGGGTGCCGTCCAGGACTACAAGCTGACCATCAATACAGTGGATTCCGTAGGCACTGCTGAAATCACCGAAATGATCCTGGAGGATGACAGCGACGCCAAAAATCAGTATAAAGCAGAAATTAAGGATAATGTCATTACCTTCACCCTGCCTTTCGCTACTACTAATGAATTGACTGCTCTGGCTGGCTGGAAACTGTACTATGGCCTGAGCAATGGTACAACTATCGAAGTCGGCACTATTGATGAGGCTTCTGGCCTGACACTTGCTGGCAATGAAACTTACCTGCCTGCCACATTTGACGGCAGCAAGAGCACAACTGCGATTGTTGTAACCAACGGCGAAAGCACCACTAGCTATAATGTTGCTGTGAAGCTGGCCCCTGCACGCACTGCCAAGAGCATGACAGGTTTCAAGGTAACCTCTAAAGCCGCTTTCGATGACATAGTAGACAATGAGAATACCTTTGCGGCCACTGGTTCCACTGATCTGACTGTTTCTGTTCCCTATTCCAAGTATACTGGCGACATCGTCGACAACCCTGTTGTAAGCGCTATTGTCTCTGAGGGCGCGAAGGTTTACTATGTGAACCCTGATGACGATGTGCTGACCCCTGTTGACGTTCTCGCCAAGAGCGGCGATACCGCAACTAATAAACTGCCGGATGTCCAGGATTCTGGCAACGAGTATAATGGTGTTGAAAAGGACAGTGCTGGGAACCTCAAGAAGCTGACTCTCGTTGTTGTCAACGAGAAAGGCGCGGTTGACGCTGCTGGTGATGATTTGATTGACGGCACCACCAACACAGAAGCCGACCTTGCTGTTGGCACCTTCACTAAGTATACCCTTATTATCAAGCAGGCTGCTGCCCAGAAGCAGCATGTTCTGGATTCCTTCAGCGTGTACGATTCTGTTACAAAGACTGAGATTCCGGCAAACGTGGACTCTCGCAACCACAAGATCACCCTGACCCTGCCCGCTTCCTTTGTGGGCACAAAGGGCGCTGCTGGCGCTGCTAACGCTTCCGGCCTTACCGGCGGTATGGAGCGCAACCTGTGGTTCAACTATGGCACCAACCATTACGAGAGTGTAAGCGCTTTGGACAGTGCGGATGCTGCCATTGGCACATCTGGCGTGAAGAAGCTCACCATCAAAGATGGCGCTGTGGTAGCTGCTGACAGCACCGACCTTATGGTGGCCACTAATAATAACGGCGTAGGCGAGTTGAAAATGGCTGGTGCCACCACAAACACAGCGATTGCCAAGATCCGGGTCGAGAGCGAAGCATTCGATGCAGCCGACCCCGATGAGGGCGGCTACCAGGAATATGACCTGGTGGTGAAGTATGAGGCTGTTAAGCTGGGCTGCACCTTGAACAGTGTGACCATCAACGGCGTAACCGCTAAGCCCGACGCCAACGGCAAAGTGACCGTCACCCTGCCCAAGGCCACCGAGCTGACCGGCCTGAAGCCCACTTTCAATGTATCTGAGGGTGCAAATGTTTCTTCTCAGAAGAATCTGGGCGCAAACAACGCAAACCTTATCACCTCCGGCTCTATTATGAACTTCACCCAGCCCAAGAGCGTTTGGGTTCTGTCTGAGAACGGCGCGAACACGCAGAAGTACACCATCGAAGTGAAAATTGATGATGGCTTCAGCGATGTGAAGCCCGGCGACTGGTTCTACAGCTACGTAATGGACGCTTCCAAGCGCGGCATTATCATCGGCAACGGCGACGGCACCTTCGGGCCTCACACCAAAGTGACCCGCGTGCAGTTTGCCACCATGATGGCCCGCGTGGACGGGTTCGATGCCTCCGCATGGGAGGATAAGCCCAGCCAGTTCAGCGATATGAACGGCATCACCGGCGAAGCGGCCGCAGCAGTGGCTTACTGCGCTGACAAGGGCTATATCACCGGCGACGGCGGCTCCACCACCTTCCGGCCCAACGATACCATCAGCCGTCAGGAGATGGCAGTTATCATCTCCCGCGTGATGAAGCTGGATGTTGAGAACGTGGAGATCGGCACCCGCTTTGCGGACGACGCGAAGATTGCAGGCTGGGCAAAGAACTACGTTTATGCCTGCGTGAACGCCAAGATGCTCATGGGCGAAGGCGATAACACCTTCAATCCTCTGGGCAGCACCACCCGCGCTGCAGCCGCTACTGCTGCTGTCCGGATTGACAACGCGAAATAAGGTATTTCAACTCACCTAAATTTTACAAAGCCCGAAGCAAAAGGGAGTGCGGAAACGCACTCCCTTTTGCAACGTGACGTTGCATCCAAGACGCGAGGGACAGAGTGCTGTTTTTTCGCCGCATGAAAACGCAAATATTAAATTTGCGTTTTGCCATGCGCTTACGGGAGTGCCCGCGTGCTGAGGGTGCTCCCGTCCTATTTCCCCCAAAAGAGAGAAATAAAAACGGCAGGGAACCGAGTGGATTGCGCTGTGATTCTCTGCCATGTGGTGCGTCTCAAAAGTTTTTGGGTTTCCAAAGGGGATTTTTTCAAAAATCCCCTTTGGCCGCCGGAGGCAAAGAGGCCAAAAAGAAAGGACGCAGGTTGCCCTGCGCCCTCTCTTTTTGGGAACTGTAAAATTTAGGTGAGTTGAAACCTTACTTGATTTTCAGGGAATCCACCATGACCTTCGCTGTCTCAGCGCGGGTGATCTTCTGCTGGGGATTGAAGCGGTTAGCTTCGTCGCCACCGAAGATGCCAGCCTTCTGGCAGGCTGCCACGTAGGGCACTGCCCAGGACTGGATCCGAGCGTTGTCTGCGAAAGTGGTGGTGCCGGTCACTTCCAGCTTGAGAGCCGCAGCCAGAATCTTAGCGGCTTCCTCGCGGGTGATGGTGGCCTTGGGATTGAAGTTGCCGTCCTCGTAGCCGTTAAGGATCTTGTTGGCTGCGCAGTAGGCGACAGCGCCCTTGGCGTAAGCGGAAACGGAAGCCTCGTCCTTGAAAGGCACAGTGGCGTTCTCGTCAACCTCAACGCCCAGCATACGGACTGTCATCATAGCGAAGTCCTCGCGGGTGATGTTGCCATAGGGGTTGAAGGTGCCGTTGCCCTGGCCCAGAACGATGCCGGCATCAACAGCCTTCTCAACATACTCGGCAAACCATGCGTTGGCAGGCACGTCTGTGAAGCGCTCGCCCAAGGTGGTCTTGAGGGTGTAAACGTTGGTGGTCTTGCCGTCCTCGGAGGTGACGGTGATAGTCACGTCAGAGTTCAGGCTGTAGTTGTTAGTGGCCTTGTACGGATTGCCGTTGATGAACACCTTAGCCATCTTATCAGCAGTGATGTCCAGCTTGATGGGGTTCAGGGCGGTGCCGAAGGGCAGGCTCAGGTTGATGGTGCTGCCGCTAATGCTGGCAGAACTGTTGCCCACCTTCAGGCTCTTAATGGTGGCGCCTGTCTGAAGAGGATTAACCTTCACGCTCACAGGATACTTGGTGCTGTTCGCGCCGTCCTCACTGGTAACGACAAAGTTATCAACAGCCACGTTATTGCTAGTTCCGTCATGAATAATTATATGAGGCGTATCAGGATCACTGCCATCGTACTGAACAAAGAACTTTGTTCCATCGGTCTTGTCTTTTCCGTTGTCGGAAAGCAGCTCCTCACCGGTATCTTCCGCAGCGCTGGCCAACTTGGACAAAGCAAAGTTCAGGGTAAACACATTTTCAGCAGTAGCGGCAGGTGCGGCATCGCCATTAGCCAGTGCATAAGTGGCGGGAACCGTGATAGTAATTTTGCCGCCGCTAAGCTTTGCAGTAACATTGGTGTCCACAACAGACTTAATGCTGGTAAGCGCGCTGCCCTTTTCAGGATCAGCTTTCACAGCATAGACGTAGTAAATTTTAACGTCATTGGTGCCAGCGGCAGTATTGAGGGCGGCAATGTCAGTGGTTGCGTCAATGGGGGTTTTCTCGTTGACCACATACAAGGTATAAGCCTCAGCAACTGTCAATTCCTTATCTGTGGTATCGTATGCGCCGTATGCATCGGCATCAAACTCAATCTTGTTGATGCCGCCCTGCGGGCCAAGCGCCTTTTCGTCAAGCTGCTTAATCTCATTTGCAAGAACCTTGGTGGTATTCGCAGTTCCGCCAGCAAAGCCAAACACTCTGGCCTCAGGGCTAACCTTAAGTGTCTTGAAGAAAATTTCAGCAGGCGCGGGCGTGGGCGTTGCGCCTATTCCTTCAACTACAGAATGGGGCAGAGTGAGTTTGACAGCATCTTTCTCGCCAGCATCGGTGTTCACCTTGCCAATCTCGGTCTTAAAGGTGTTGTTCTCGGTAACCTCGCTCAGGTTGTTGGTTCCAACAGCGGAGGTGCCGGAAAGAAGCAGGTTGCCGGTTTTGGGTTGTGCGAACACCAGCTTGATGCTGTAAGTACGGGTGGTATCGGTGCTGCCCAGGGCCTCGTCATCAGCAGCCACGCGCACGTCGTAATACTCAACAAAACCGCCGTTGGCAATGTCAACAGGACCGCTGGTGGTCTGATCAAAAAGTTTATCGAAGGTGGTCGTGCCGTTCACAATAGCTTTGGCAGGGGTTTCATTAGTGAAAGCTGTTGCCCCGGCACTGGGAGTTGCATAAATTGTCCAGCCAGAACCATTTGTTACGCCGCCCTTCATGCTGAAGGGCAGGTTGATGGTGCCGGTCAGGCCGTTAAAAGTGGCGCTGTAAATTTTGCCGTCATTGGTGTCCTTAATGCTGAAATCGGTCAGGTCGGTCTTCACCTCGGAAGCGGACACCAGGGTGATGTTGTAGTCGTTGGTGGTCTTTTCATCCTCGGAAACCACACGGATGGTGAACTTTTTGCCCTTAATGTTAACGCTTGTAGCAGTATAAATACCATCAGAACTCTTAGTGAAGGATTTGTTCTGAGAGGGAATCGTGATGGTTGCATCGGGAGAAGCTTCTACAACAACATCAACTGTCGCGTTGTAGTCGGTGTTCACGCCCATGTTCACGGTAACGTCCTTGCCGGTCACAGTGGCCCGGGCCTTCTCGCCCACCTGAATAGACTTCAGTTCAGCGCCCTCGGCTTCATCTGCCTCCTCCACAGTGACTTTCACTTTAACAGGAGTCGTCACGCCTTTCAGGTACACATTAAAGGTTTTGGCAGAGCCAGAATTATCAAATTTTAGTTCCGTTTTGCCGGAAACCACGTCAATTTCATCATTATCCACGCTGGAGCCGCTGCCATTGGCAGTCGCGCCCTTGTAGGTGGTGACTTTCTCCACGGTTTCGCCCAGTGTAAAGGTGGGAACAATTTTATCAAAGTTTGTGCCCTTCTTCACTTTAACTTTCACTGTGGGGTCGCCGCTATTTGTTACCTTGTCTTTAATCTCAGCGTCGCCAATCTGATCCGGAACGGAGAAAGTGGCGAAGCCGGTCTGGTTTACAATTTCAACAGCATATACCTTCGTAGCGTTGGGTGCGGTAACAGTAACCTTATAGGGGTTAATCGTATATGCCACTGTACCTTTTGTGCCGTCCACCTCCTTGGAGGAAGGCACAAAGATCTTCACCGCATCTACATGAGTAGTCAAAGCAGTAGCAATTGCGGTTGGCACACCCGAGTTAAAGGGCACAATGATAGTGATCTTGTCATCTGTGATGGTGTAGCTGACCATCTCGGGAATGCCGGTAACCTCCTTAATGGTGGCGTCCAGATCCATGTCAGCTTCTTTCACAGTGACCAGCAGGGTGTACTCAGCAGGGTTCTCCTGCCAGCCGCCCTCCTCGCTCTCCTCATACAGCCGCAGCGTAACAGTGTACACATCATCGGCAACGGGATAATCAGAAAGAGGCAGGTTGGCAATGCCAGCGCTGTTATCTACCTCATTCTCATTGCCTTTTGCGTCCACCGCAACCAGCTTTGTTTTAGCCTGACTGTCCCAGGTAAGATCTGGAGTATTGTTGTCAACCGTCACAGACTGGCTGGCACCGCCCGCAAAATCAATTTGCTGGCTGTCCAAATATACCTTGGGAGCCGAAGCAGCAGCAGCGCTGAGCGGAATCATCGCGACTATCATAAGAACAGCTAAGACAGCCGCAAGTGATTTCTTCAGAAACTTGC
>ERZ779632.537-NODE-537-length-21106-cov-13.484870_pt1 | contig 21106 bp, 19 predicted proteins | sample MGYA00514194_ERZ779632 | MGnify/ENA primary metagenome ERZ779632 (study PRJEB29562, sample SAMEA4376704) | mouse gut metagenome | isolation source: Cecum | study: EMG produced TPA metagenomics assembly of the A DSS colitis mouse model was used to assess the...
TGGCGACTCTGATGGATATGAACCTCCTGGTGCGGGAGAAATACGGAAAAATCTATTTGACGGATACCGGCTTTCTGCTGGCGAAGGATATGCTCCGATGCGTGGAAGTAATTTGCGATCGGCTCCCGGCGGTGGGATTTGACCTGACAAGGGAAGAAACCGCCGCCCTGGCGCGCGCGATCGTTTTGAGCCTGCCGGAGCACTGCCGGGAGCGGCTGGCGCGGCATGGCGGTGGGCGGAAAACAGAGATCATGAAGTGATATGGGCGGCCCCGCGTCTCGCAGGGCCGCCCATCATGGCTTTCAAGCAGATAACAATCAAGGAGCAGGACCGACTGCGCTGCCGCTCAATCGTAAATAGACTCTCTCTCGTATTTCAGCACCGCCCCGCTGTAGGCGTCGATCTCATACTCATATTCCCATGTCCCGGATATAAATTCGATTTCATAGGTCCACCGGCCGTCGTCATAATCCAGTTTCGCCTTGACGAACGAGACCTGACCGCTGCTCAGTCCGGCGTGGCTCACGGCGGCAGCTTTTGCCTTTTCAACCCCGATTTTGGATGCGTTCGTGTTTTGCTGGGGGGGCGACCAGTGCTCCGCGTCATAATCGAACTCCAGGATCTCGCCTGTCAAGGCGTCGATCTCATAGTCATACTCCTGATAGCCGGCAGTATAAAATTCCACCTCGTACTCCCATCGGCCCTTGTCATGATCGAGCTTTGTCTGAATGAACGTCACCTGGCCTTCCGTCAGTCCAGCATGGTTCAGCGCGATGCTCCTTGCCTTGGCCTCGCCGATGCAGGAATCGGCGCCGCTCCCGGGCTGGGTGGGTTGAGGGTGGGTCTGCCCAGCGTTGGCGTCGGGCCCAAAGCTGTCCGCGTCCGTCACCAGGCTGTCCCCGGAGCCGCCGGAAAGGCTGGCGGTCCGCGTCTGCGCGTCCCAGCTCACGGTTTTCCCCATCAGCCCGCCGATCGCCCTCAGCGGCAGATAGGTGGTGCCGCTGTAGAGCATCGGGTAGACCGCGGCTCCATTGGCATCAGTGAAGGCGCGGGACGCGCCGTCCACCACAATGGTAAAGTCGGGGCGCAGCTGCGCCTGAACGACCCGCTTCGTGGGATTCTCGTCCAGGACCCCCGCCGCGGCGGAGGTGGTCCGGGTTCCAGAAAGGGTGACCGTCAGCGAGGACTGATCCCAGTTGACATTCTTGTTCATCAGCGCGCCAATGGCCCTAACGGGCAGATAGGTGGTGCCGTTGTAAAGGATCGGGTGTACCTGTGTGCCGCTTACGGTAAAAAAGGTTTGCGTTTGGCCGTCCACCTTCACCGTTATGTCCGGGGAAACCGTCGCGCTGACAGTAGCCGCTGAAGCTGCCGCCCCGTTGACCACTAAAGCCCCACCCAGCATCACGGCGCACATCAGCACCCCTATCCATCGGACAAACCAGGTCTTGTTCGTTTTACGCATAGCGCAATCCCTCCTCAGCTGTTTTGCATTATCGGCTGAAAGGCTCAGCCGACCATTCGCGGACAAAGCCACTGTATGCGTCGATCTCAAACTCGTACTCCATGCCGTTATAGATGATCTTTCCCTCGTAAAGAAGGAGTCCGTCGTCATCGTCGATCTTGAATTTCCGTATATCGCTTTCGGCCGCGCCGGGAACCCGCGCGAGGGCCGCCTGTCTGGCCTGCTCGGCCGTAATCGCGCTGGAGCCGTCGGACGGCGAATAGTATTCCGCGTCATAGTCGAAGCTGATCACCGCCCCGGTAAGGGCGTCGATCTCATAGTCATACTCCTCATAATTCGCGGTATAGAATTCCACGTCATATTCCCATTGCCCATCGTCAAACTCCAGAAGGGAGCAGACAAACGTGACCTGGCTTTCCTCCAGTCCCGCGTGCTCCAAGGCGATGCGCCTGGCCTCGTCCTCTCCGATATAAGGATCCGGCTCGGGGCCCGGGGCCACCGGGGCGGACGCTTCAGGGACGGGCTGGGGCGAGTTTACGACAGGACCCGGATCGTCAGACTCCGGCGGGCCGCCCGGCTCAGGCCACCCCGTTTGGCCGCCATCCGTACCGGCAGGATCTTCTTCGCCGATCACCACCCCGGTAAGGGCATCGACGTCATACCGGTAGCTCCGGCCGGCCGCCTCAAAGCAGACCTGGTAATAATCCAGTCCGTCGCGGGTCCCCATATCCGTGCGGAAGGAACTCACCTCCTGCTCCGACAGCGATGCCGCTTCCAAGGCCGCCCGCTTTGCCGCGTCCGCGCCAATATAGCCCATTTGGCTCTGCCGCTGGGCGCAGCCGCTGAAAAGCAGCAGCAACACGATCATGCACAAGAATTTGTTTCTCCTCATAACGCACCCCTTTCCGTTGCTGGGTATAGTCTACTGCGCCAACATGAAATCTACATGAAATTTGGAAAGAAATTTTAAATCGATCCTTCGGCGGACCGCCTGGCTGACAGACGGTCCGCCGGGGGCTTTGCCAGTTTGAAATTTAATCGGGCTTCCTTAATCCGCGGCATCCTCCGGGGCAGGCAGATGGAGGGTAAACACGCTGCCTACCCGCGGAACGCTCTCCAGGGTCATGTATCCCCCGTGGAGCTGGGCGATCTGCCGCACGATGGACAGCCCAAGCCCCGTTCCCCCTTCGCCCCGGGCCGGGTCCGCCCGATAGAACCTCTGCCAAATTTTGGCCTGCTGGCCGGAGGGGATCCCCATACCGTCGTCCCGCACCTCCAGCAGGACCTCGCCGCCCTCCTTGGCGGCCGATATCCATACATGGCCATCCGGCCTGCCATATTTGAACCCGTTTTCCACCAGATTCCGGAGCAGCCTGGCCAGCAGCGATGGATCGGCCTCCACCGTCAAACCGTTGGGGACCTCTAAAACCAGACGGCTGGGATCGCAGGCCAGCTCCCCGCAGAGAGAGCGCAGCAGCTTATCCAGGCTGACGCGCTCCAGCCGGACCGGCTCGGTTCCCTGCTCCAGCCGGGTCATGCTCATCAGCTGGGAGATCAGCTGGGACATTTTATCCGCCTGACGGTGGATCATGGCGATGGTCTCCTGCCGTTCCTCCCCGGTCTCATCGTACCTTTCCGCGTATTCGCAGGCCCCTGTGATAATGGACACCGGGGTGCGAAGCTCATGCGAGGCGTCGGCCGTAAACTGCTTCTCCGACTCAAAGGACCGCTCCAGCCGCTGGAGCAGCTGGTCAAAGGCTGCGGCAAGCTGGGAAAATTCATCCTTTCCCGGCGGCAGTCCAATGCGGCGCGATAGGTCCTGGGCCTCGTTGATAGACGCCGCTGTCGCGGTAATGCTGTCCAAAGGACGAAACGCCCTTTTCGCGATCCGATAGCTGCCCAGTGCGGCCGACGCCATGAACGCCGGCATGATGATAAACGCCACGAGGAGCAGCTTGAACATAAGCCGGCGGTTTTCAGGGGCCTCCATGACGCCGCGCAGCCACACCCCGTTTTCCCATCCTATGGGGAGCCACAGATCCAGAACCAGGTACTGCTCGGCCCCGGTGCTCACCGTTCGGGTCAGGCCATTTTGGAACGCCTCCTCCACCGTGAAGGACGCCGGGAGCTGGCCGGCCAGCAGGGCCTTATCCCGGCTGTAGATCAAGGTGGTCACGCCGTTCTGGTAAAAATCAAAGCCGCTTCCCAGCTCCAAGCGTCCATTGGGCATGGCGGTATGGCTCAGGTTGCTCCGAACCGTCTGCGCCAGCTGTGACATGGCGGTCCGAACGGCCACCACCTTGCTAATGGACAGCAGGAACGCCAGCAGCAGCGCGGCCAGCAGCCCCATCAGCAGCGTAAGCCACACGGCGATCCGGGTCTTCACAGAGAGCTTCCTCATGATGTTCCCCCAGCTTTGTCCGCCTTCAGGACCCAGCCCACGCCGCGGATGGTATGGAGCAGCTTGAGTGGATATCCGCTGTCGATCTTCTTCCGCAGGCGGCTGATATACACATCTATATTGTTGGAGCTGCCTGAAAACTCATAATTCCATATCTGGTTCTCCAGCTGTTCCCGGGACAGGACGACGCCCTGATTGCGGATCATACACTCCAAAAGGGAAAACTCTTTGGGGAGAAGCGTGATTTCCTTCCCCGCCCGAAAAGCCGTTCTCCGTTCGATATCTACAGTCAAATCGGCCAGGAAAAACTGGTTTTTTCGGTTTTCGGTGCGCTTTCTGGTCATGGCGCGGATCCGGGCCAGAAGCTCGTCAAAGGAAAAGGGCTTGACCAGATAGTCGTCCGCACCCAGGTCCAGCCCTTTTACCCGGTCGTCAACAGCGTCTTTGGCCGTCAGAAACATCACGGGCACCGCCATGTCCCTGTCCCGGAGCCGTTCCAGCAAAGTATAGCCGTCCAGCTTCGGCATCATCACATCCAGTAAGATCGCGTCATACTCAGCGCCTGGCAGATAGCTCAGCGCTTCCTCGCCGTCAAAGCAGCAATCCACGCTGTAGCCGGCCTTTTTCAATGTCTTTTCGATCAAGCGGTTCATGTCCCGCGCGTCCTCAACCACCAGGACCCTCATACTTTGTCGCCTCCCAGCAATGGCAAAGATCCTCCCGCCTGTTCCCAGGCACTTCCATTATAGCCGCAATCAAATAATTTGCAAGCCCTGTCTTGGAGCCGCGCGAGCACCGCTTAGCGGTCTGAGCTGCCCTGCACAATAAAAATGGATCCAAGGCTTGACAAACCTGCCCGTTCGGATTATTATAACATCGTTATATATCGGTGTTATATGGGGGGCGGACACATGGAAGAACAAGGCAAAACTTTAGCCCGCATCCATCAGGCGGCAATGGAGGAATTTCTGGAAAAAGGCTTCGCGGATGCCTCACTGCGGCAGATCGTCAAGAATGCCGGAGTGACCACCGGGGCCTTTTACGGATACTACTCCAGCAAGGAGGCCCTGTTTACCGCCTTGGTAGAGCCTCACGCGGCGGCAGTGATGGGAATGTTTATGAGGGCGCAGACGGCGTTCTCCGAGCTGCCGGAGGTGGAACAGCCCAGCCATGTGGGGGTAGAATCCGGGGATTGTGTTGCGGAAATGCTGGATTACGTCTATCAGCACCCGGAGCCGTTCAAGCTGCTGGTCAGCAAGGCACAGGGCACAGGCTATGAAAACTTTATCCACAACATGGTAGAAATCGAAGTGGAAGCCACCCAGCGTTTCATGGAAGTCCTGCGCAGACAGGGCCGGGACATCCCGGAGCTGGACGATCAGCTCTGCCACATCATTGCCAGCGGGATGTTCCACGGGATATTCGAGGTCGTGGTCCACGATATGCCCTATGACCGGGCAAAGCACTATGTCAAACAGCTCCAGGATTTTTTCCTTGCTGGCTGGCACAGTATGATGGGGGTCTAAGACCCCTTTCATTCGGCCCACAAGTTAGCTTTAACTAACTTGTGGGGATGGATATGAGAAAGTGTCCGCGGCGCTTTCTGTATCATAGATCATTTGTCACAAGGAGGTATCCACTTGAAGAAAAACAGCAATCTCCAGGAGCTGATGGGCTATGCCGGGGGACACAGGTATTTGACCCACCTATCCCTGCTGCTGTCCGCCGTCAGCGCGGTCCTGGCCCTTTTCCCCTTCGTTTTCCTGTTCCGAATTATCCGGGAGGTCATTGCGGTGGCCCCCAACTACGCACAGGCCACGCACATCGTCCGCAATGGTTGGATGGCGGTGGGATTTGCGGTGCTGTCCATCGTGATTTATGTCTGCGCTCTGATGAGTTCCCACCTGTCGGCCTTCCGTATCGCCGGAAATATCCGCAAGGCGCTGATGGCCCATATTGCCGAGCTGCCCTTGGGTTTCATCGGAGAGACAGGCAGCGGAAAAATTCGCCGCATCGTCAGCGACAGCAGCGCGGCCACCGAAACCTATCTGGCCCACCAGCTTCCCGATATGTCGGCGGCGGTCACTACGCCGGTGTGCATGATCGTCATGCTGTTCCTGTTCGACTGGCGGTTTGGCCTTGTCAGCCTCCTGCCGGTAATCCTGGGCTTTGCGGCTATGTTCAAAATGGCCGGACCTTCCATGGCGGAGGACATGAAGCTCTACCAAAACGCCCTGGCGGATATGAACAACGAGGCGGTGGAGTATGTGCGGGGCGTTCCGGTTGTGAAAACCTTCGGGCAGACCGTCCACTCCTTCAAGCGATTTAAGGGGACCATCGACAGCTATTACGAGTTTGTCATGTCCTACTGCAAGAAGTGCCGCCCGTCCATGCTGTCCTATACGGTCCTGGTCAACAGCGCCTTCGCGTTCCTGATTGTACTGGCGCTGATTCTGGCGGGCGGTGGGCCGGTGGCCCAGCCGGTGCTGCTGAACTTCATCTTCTATGTGATCTTCACGCCCCTCATTGCCACGGCCATGACGAAGGTGATGTTTATGAGCGAAAACGGCATGATTGTTGCGGACGCCATGAGCCGTATCCACTCCATTCTGGATGTGGAGCCTCTGCCCGAACCCCGCAGCGGCAAGGTCCCCACGGACAACGACGTTGTCTTGGAAAATGTGACCTTCCGCTACACAGGCGGAACAACGGACGCGCTCCGTGATGTGACCATTCGGGTGGGCGCAGGCGAGACTGTGGCTCTGGTAAGCGCATTGTGGCCTCTATTGGCCGTCCAGACGCCCGCTTCCATGACTTGAGGCACACCTATGCCGTGGCCTCTATCCGAGCCGGGGACGATATCAAAACCCTACAGTCGAACCTGGGCCATGCCACCGTAGCTTTTACCTTAGATGTGTATGGGCATGTTATTGACCAGATGAAGCAGGACAGTGCCCACCGCATGGAGGACTACATCACCAACGTTTTGAATCTGTAAAGGGAAAACATAAGGGAAAAACACAGCAAAAATCCCCTGGGCCATTGCGGCCCAAGGGATTCCCGTGGAGCTGCTATCCAGATTTGAACTGGAGACCTCATCCTTACCAACTGATTGCCCACCCCCGAAACGCCTCCATATGGCGCTTTGGGGGCATTTTTGTTCCAGAAATGCGGAAGCAATGGTGCTTTCCGCTCCATTGCCTCCGCCCGCTCGTTTTCTATTGTGGGTCAAGACGCAAAAGCAAGTACACATCGGAATGGGGAACCCCCAGCCGGGTCACCCCAATTTTGCGCCACTGTAAACAAAATAGGGGCGGTCAGCTTTAAGCAAGCTGACCGCCCTGTGAATGAGGAGACGGAACATTCACGAACCGCCTTTATCGTCGTCCGGCACGCAAATGCCGGAGATGCAGCAGCGTTATTTCTGCGCCTTCAACTCCTTGCGCAGCTTGTGGTCAATCACCAGGAAGCGGATGCACAGCGCAATCAGCGCAATGCCCAGTACGATAACCACGTAGATGAGGGGCTGGACTATGCCCAGGCCGCTTTCCTTGTAGGCCGGGCGGAGGATGCCCGCATCGCCGGATGCCGCGCTGTAGTCCCGGTTGACCACCCGGACATGGAGGGTCATGTACAGCGTCTCCTTGGCCGCCCTCCGCAAAGCATTGAGGTAGCTGTCGGACGCAGTTTCCTGGGCGAACTGCCCGCCGGTGACACCACTCATCCACAAGCTGGTGCCCGCCCGGAGCGCCTGGTCGCCGTTCATAAAGGCGTGGTGGTCACAGTAGTCGGTGATTACCGCTCCGTGGAACCCCCATTCGCCCCGGAGCACGTCCGTAAGCAGCGCCTTGCTGCCCCCGGCCCACACCGCGCCGATGCGGTTGTAGCTGCTCATCAGGCCGTTGGCGTCATAATTCTCCACCAGCGCCTGGAAGGGCTTCAGGTAGGTTTCCCGCAGGGCCTGCTCCGTCATCCAGGTGTAGACGCTGTCCCGGTAGACGCCGCTCTCGCCGTCATTGCAGATGAAGTGCTTCACGTAGGTGTACACACCGGCCTCGCTGGCCCCCTGAACCGTATTGCCGCACATAATCCCAGACAGTACGCTGTCCTCGGAGTAGTACTCATAGTTGCGCCCGTTGAAGGGGGAGCGGTGCATATTGACGGCAGGGGCATACCAGCCGCTGTATCCGTTCTGGATGGCCTGCCGCCCAATGACGCGGCCTTCTTCCCGTGCCAGTTCTGCATTCCAGGTCTGGGCCAAGGTGCTGGAGCTGGGGAAGCCGGTGCCCGCACCCATGCCAGTGAACCCGCCAATCTGAGCGGGGCCGTCCGCGTCCTTGACCCGCAGCTTGCCCACGCTGGGCAGATCCACGGTGCCGCCGTAGCCGAAGATGAACAGCTCCTCCATCTCTTCCACGGTGAGCTGGTCCAGCAGGGCGTCCCACTGGGGATCATTGAAGTCCGCGCCCAGCTGGTAGCCCAGCTCGGTGGTGAGACCCTTGTCCTCGATTTTGAGGCCATTTTTGGCCCCGGTAGTAATGGGGCCGTCGCTATCTTTTACATAGGCTGCGGCCTGGGTTTCGTCAAACAGGTTCAGCACCCGCAGCTTGTCCGTCATGGGGCGGCTGGGGGTGTTGCTCCTGGGGAAGGTACCCGCGAAGTCGGCACGAGTCATGTATGCGATATTCTCACTGCCCTCGCCGTCGATGGGCACACCATCCACCGCGTCCGGGCCGGTAAAGCGGTTGGATACCTCGATCCCGGTGGCACTGTCAGTGGGGGTACTGGGCATTTGCCGCCAGAGTTACGGTAACCGGCTCGCCCACCACCGTGTGGGCGTCAGAGCGGACGGTGAGGACGTAATCGCCCTCGTCCAGCTCATAGCCCGCGAAGCCGTTGCCGTTGGCGTCGTAGCAGTCGTAGCTCGCCATATCCTCCACGGCGAAGGTCAGGATGACCTCCTGGCTGGCCCCGGGCTCCAGCAGCCCGGTTTTGGCAAACGCCCCAAGCTCCAGCGCGGACTTCTCAATACCGCCGGGGGTATACGGGGCGGTATAATAGAGCTGCACCACATCTTTCCCGGCGCGGCTACCGGTGTTGGTGACTTTCACAGTGACGGAAACTGTACCGTCCTTGGTAATGGCGGATCCATTTGCAGGGGCGTTCGTGATCTCCCAGTTGAAGCCGGTATAGCTCAGGCCGTATCCGAAGGGGTACTGCACCACGCCCTCGTAACTTGTGCCGTACCCGTTGGAGACGTTGTCCCAGAACCCCTCCGCGTCGGCGGTCTCATACCATTTGTAGCCGATGTAGATGCCCTCGGCGTAGTCGGTGTAGCTCACCTGCTCATAGGCGAAGGGCACATCGGTGTTGCCGGAGGTCGTGCCGTCAAAGGGATAAAGCCCTTCCGCCCCGGTGTAGGCCCCCACGCCCTCCAGGCCGGAGTTGGCATAGCTGGCAGCGGTGGACAGGTCATACGCCCAGGTGTCGGCGGTACGCCCACTGGGCTCCAGCTCCCCCCACAGCACGGCGGGGATGGCGCTGGCGGCATTCTGTCCGGACAGACCCGCGATAAGGCAGGCGTCGATGCCGGGAATGGTCTCGATGGGGCCAAGCTCCATCACATTGCAGCTGTTGATGAGCACCACCACGTCCTCATAGTTGGCTCCCACATACTCCAGCAGGGCCAGCTCCTCGGCGGAGAACTCCAGGAACGTACGGCTGTCGTCCACCACGATGTCGCCGCCTTTCTCCACCCGCTTGTACTGCTGCCTGGTGCAATCGTTGCTCTCGCCGCCCAGACGCCCGATGACCACGATGGCGGTATCAGAGTACGCCTTGGCGTCGTCCAGCATGGCCTGGGTGTAGCAAGCAGTGTTGCCGATGTCCGGCTCATACAAGCGGCAGGACTGCTCCGGCCAGCTGTTCAAGGTACGGACATACTCCCGCCCCACCTGGAAATCCTTGTACATATCGGTTAGGGCAGTGTTGTAGGCGATGCCACAGCCGGACAGCGCCTGCAAAAAATCCACGTCCACGGCGCTTACGCCGCCGGATCCAGAGCCACCCCCCAACCATGCGGTGGACGCCCAGCCAAATACGTTGACCTGTTTCACATCACCGGACAGGGGCAGGGTGTTGTCCTGGTTGCGCACCAACACCGCGCCCTCCGCCTCCACCTGACGGGCCAGTTCCGCAGCGGCGGACAGGGTGGAGACCTTGTCTTCCTCGCTGACCTGCGGCGATGCCGCGCCCATGAAGGTCTCCGCCAAGGGGCCGAACATTCCCCAGGCGATGTTGAGCCCGATGCCCAAGACCAGCAGAAGCACAGAGAAAAACAATCCGATGCTAGGGTCATGGAGATCATCATTGAGCAGCTTCCCATTATCACAGAGGCGGGGATAAGACAGGCCGCATTTCGCTTCCACTGGGGTCGGTGCTTCAAGGGGAGCAAAAAAAGCAGAGATGAAATCAAAAGCATCTGCATAAAATCCGGCCTGATCAGGCACAAGAAAAAGGTTTTCATTTGCGGCCTCCCAGCGTTTCATTCATCAGCGCGTCCAAAAGGGCCTTCTTTCGGTTTCGGCTCACAGGGATCACATTTCCAGCTACCTGGACAGTAGTGCTGCCCAGGCCGTCAACATAGCGGAGGTTGATCAGGTAGCAGTTATGGCACCGGACAAATCCGTACTGCCCCATTTCCTGTTCGGCCTGGTTCATGGTCTGCCCGCCGCTGGGCACGATTTCGCCGTCCATCGCGTGATAGCACAGGCTGTGCCCATAAACCTCCACGTAATAGATACGGGAGACCGGCACTCGGAGACGCTCCCCACCCCGCCGGAGGAAGATCGCGCGGCTGTCCCGTCCCCGCCAAACGCGCAGAACCTTTTTCAGTTTCATCGACAGCGCGGCATAGTTGACTGGCTTGAGCACATAGTCCAGCGCATCCACCTCATAGCCCTTAATAGCATATTGCGCCAGATTTGTGATAAACATCAGCAAAACGTCGGTATCCCGTTCCCGAATCTGGCGGGCAGCGGAAATACCGTCCAAACCAGGCATATCCACGTCCAGAAGAAGCAGATCAAATGTACAATCGTAAGCTTCCACCAAAGACGCGCCATCGGGAAAGCGCAAGATTTCCACTTGGAATTGATTCTCTGTGGCGAATTGCTCAATATATGCTTCCAACTGTTTCGCAAAGCGCGGGTCATCCTCTGCAATAGCAATTTTCAAAATTACATCCCCTTCCGCTCTTTATTAGAATACATCCTGGATATTACTTGGAATGTACAGGACTTTGTCAGCAAGCCCGATTATCAGCCGCGTTTTTTGCACCACTGTCTACAAAGAAAAAATCGCTCCAGCCAAAGCGTTTCACAGCCGGTTCAAATCCTCCCGCAGCACCTCAATCTGCTGCGCCCGCTCCTCCTCTGACTTCGCCACCTTCAGCAATTCGATGGTGAAGTCCCGCTGGGCCGCGGCGTGTTCCACCCAGGCATTAAACTCCTCCCGGCTCATGTTCCCCTTCATAAACCGGGCGTAGTATTTTTTGTAGGCCCGCTTGTAAATTTTCCAGGTCTCTTCCTCCTGGATCTTTTTCTCAAAGACCGCCCGAGCCCCTACCTCCCGGCAGGTCTTCTCCGTCTCGCCAGGGGCAATGCGCTCACAATATACCGTCTTATCCCCCTGCTCATGGAGAAACCACCGCCCGCACAACCGGCACTGCCGCGGCGCGTTCCCGTATTCAATCGCCTTGCCAAGCTCCAAATAGAGAAAATCCGCCAGACAGGACGCCGTCCAACGCTCCACCATCACACTTCCGCCCCCATCGACAAGCCGGAGCGCGAAGCGAACCGAGCTTTCCACAAACATTTCCTCCAACCAGTGAAAAGATCCCTGCGGTACCGGTTGCTCCTGTGCATACGGATGGAGCGGGCCGCCAAACACCTGGAGCAGTTCCTCCAGTCTCCGCATCAGCAGCAAGCCGTCACCCACGTGATCCACCAGATCATTCCCGCAGAAAAAATCTGTCACAGCGGCGCCGTACCGGAACGGGCCCATATCGTTGATCCAGTATCCGGCACTTCCGAAATCAACGGTCAGTGGGAAAGCAAGCTTGGGAAAACCCATATTGATGTCCTCCTTGATGGTAGAATATTTTTTTATCTTTTCTATTGACAACTCTTTTGCGGTGTGTTATTATATGGACATCCGCAAGTAGACTATACCACATTCTCAGGAATAGTCAATACCAAATTTGAACTTTGCCAACCGAACACCCACCGCCGAAGATCATACTCCCTGGGTAAAGTACCGCCAAGACTCTCAATCAAGATGAGCGCACCAGCAGGGTGAAAACGCTGCAGTGAAATTCTGGGGCAGGAACCGGTACGGCGCGTGGCCAGCTAAAGCAGATAGCATCCATTCCCCCTTCTATCTGCGCCTAAAATTCATTGAAAGGATAAGCATGTGAAAATTTCTGAGTACAAAAGTTATGACGATTTGCCGCTGTTCCTCAATGCAGCAACAGTGGCAAAAGTGCTGGGCATTGCCCCATCCAGCACCTACGAATTGATGCACGAAGCAGACTTCCCCGTACTGAAAATCGGCAACCGGCTGGTAGTCCCCAAGGAAAAATTCATCCAATGGGTAGAGCAGCATACGCAGGGAGGTGTCAGTCAATGAGAAAACACCACGTCCCCTTCGGCTGGCCCCGGCGAGATCCACGCCATTCTCGCTTCCCACTCCCCAATGCGGTGTGGGAGTACCAGCTCAAACCAATTGCGTTCGTGATCCTGTCCTACCTGTGCTGCCACTCCTCCCATGGCGGTACAAGAGTCCTCACTCCCGAAGTGATTGCGAAGGGTATCCACAAGACAGAAGATACTGTACGGAAGTATCTCTCTGACTTGGAGGATGTTGGATTGGTCTCGGGACAATACTCCATCGCCGCTGATTTTTTGTCTGCTGAGAGCGGGAAGTTTTTCACCCTCCCCAATGAAATCTTCCTGCTGAACCTTCCGCCCGCTGCCTTCATGGTATACGCCTACCTGCTGTTGATTGAGGATCGCCGGACGCACACCTGCCATCCCAGCTACAACACCATCGCCGCCACCACGGGGATGTCCAAAAACACTGTGATAAAAGCCATCAATGTCCTCTTGGAAAAACACCTCGTCACACTGGAGCACAGCCAATACCTCGATCAAAGCGGCATGAAATGGAACGGCAACAACCTCTACACCATCCTGCCAACACAGAGCGCGGCAGACGCATTCCACCAGCGGCAGCTCTGCCACTTGGAGCTCGAGGCCCAGCAAAGGAAGCTCCGCAGACGGCAGGAGCACCGAGCCTGTCAAGCCACTCCCTCAACTTCTGCCAGCGGAACCTTCGTCTCATGAACCGTCAAGACGGCTTCCATCCCCCCCACAGCCCCGTCCAAAATGGGCCGCCCCGTGTTCCGCGTTTTTGGGCCCCTTGTAGCCCTCCCGAGAGCTGGGTGGAGATGCTACACCTCCCCGCCCCTAAAACGCGGTGTTGACCCCCGTGTGGCCCGCTTGTGAGGGAATGTGGAAAAGCCCCCGAGATCAGATCCGCACAGGGCCTCAAACCAACCCCAATCCACCCCGTCACTTTTTCGCCCAATTTTGAGGGCAATGCAGCCGTTCGATTTTTGTGCTGGATAAATCTCCCTCACCGCTCCCCGCAGTGCGGACAGCCCCGCCACCGTGCCGTGGGAGCACCGGGTGAGGGCAGTGCAGAAACGCCCCGTTGGGGCGGATGCCTACCCTTTAGGGTAGGGCAAGCATCGCGTCCGGCTATACGCCGCCCGCACTCGCCGGGGCCTTGCCCCGGCACCCCCCTACCCCCTAAAGGGGGACCCCACCGCAACCCAGCGAAGCGGTTGCGGTGGGGAGAGGAGGAACAAGGGAGCGCAGTGGGGAATGCCCGCAGGGCGTTTCCCACGGAGCGGACTTTGTTCCGACGAGGGAGAAAGGAGTTCAATGCAGAAGAAGAAGACCGAAATCATTACCGCCCGGATGACCCCGGCAGATAAAAAAGTCATCCACCAGCGGGCCAAGGCCGCTGGGATGACTGTCACGGATTACCTAACCACCTGCGCCTTGGGGAAAGAAATCGTGCGGGTGGAAGGGCTGGACGATTTGCTCTCTGAGCTGAAAGCCCAGGGCCGCAACCTCAACCAGCTCACCACCCTGGCCAACATGGGACGGATCTCCGTCCTGCGCGGGGACGACTTGGTCAGCGAATATACCAAGCTGTGTGACGCAGTGAGCGCGGTGATCCGGGAGGTGCGTTGATGGCGACCTTCACCGCGATCCAGTGCAAAAAGCAGTCCGCCAGCTCCATGCGCGGCGTGATCGACTACGTGGAACAGGAGAAGAAAACCCGCTGGGGTGATGCGTGGTTGGTCACTGGCAGCAACTGCGTCCCACAGTCCGCGTTCATTGAGATGCAGATGACCAAGGAACGCTTCCGCAAAACAGGAGGGACGCAGTTCTACCACTTCGTCCAGTCCTTCTCTGCGGAGGACAACATCACGCCCCAGGAAGTCAATGCCATCGGCCTGGAGTTTGCGCAGAAGCAGTTCCCGGACTTCGAGGTGGTAATCGCCACCCACGTTGACACAGGCCACCTGCACAACCACATGGTGGTAAACAGCGTCAGTCACAAGGACGGCCACAAGCTCCACCAAAGCTATGACGATCTGCTGACACACCGAAAAGTGAACGATCAAATCTGTCTGGCCCACGGTCTGCAGGTGCTGGAGGAGTGCGATCCCAGGAAGAAAAAGAAGCGCATGAAGCCCAGTGAGTACCAGGCTGGCCTGCGCGGTGACAGCTGGAAACTGGATCTCATCCAGGCCATCAACGAGGCGCTGGAGTACGCAACTGACCGGGAGAACTTCATCGAAAACATGGAGCTGGAAGGTTACGAGGTCAGTTGGTCTCCAAACCGAAAGCACATCACCTTTACCTGTCCCAACGGGCGCAAGTGCCGGGACAGCAGCCTCCACGATGAAACCTTCCTCAAGGAAAATCTTGAGATGCTGTTCCTCTACCGGCAGGCCACCGGCTTCCGCCCCCAGACGGTGGAGCCGGATGAGGGATGGCTGGGAGAGCTGGCCGCCGGGTGGTTCCAGGTGGCAGCCGACCTGGAGCGTGACGATGAGTGGCAGCTTCCCGCGCCGCCCACCTGGACAGACAGCAAACAGCGCCGCCGCGAGGCCATCAAGAAAATGGCCCTGGGCCAAAAGTTTAGCGGCGACCAGCGCTGGGAACAGACCATGTGATTCCCGTAAAATCTGCGCCACAGAAAACAATATAGGAATCCCTCGCTGTGCAATCTGCTTCATTTGCGGCCCTGTTTTTCTCCACGCCGTAGCCTTGATTGTGCTTGACTTCCAAGCAACCCTTCCGCATGGTTGTGTTTGCCAAAGGCACAACACAACTGAAAGGAGAATCATCATGACCAGAAAACGGGAAGCAGTATTTATGGGAATCGGCATCCTCGCGGGCCTCGCACTCAGCGGCCCCGCCGCCCAGGCGGCGGATCATCTCACCGCCCGTCCCAGCAACCAACCCATCTATGTGGACGACCAACGGATCAGCATGACCGCCTACAACATCGGTGGGAACAATTATGTCAAATTGCGAGACATCGGAAAGGCCGTGGATTTTGGAGTGACCTACAATGCCGCCACCAACTCCGTCCACATTGACAGCACCCAGCCCTACCGGGAGGAACTCCCCGCCGCATCCCCCGGGCCCACGGAAGAAAGTGTGCAGGCTGCCTTAGCACAGTTGAAGCAAACCTACCCCACGGGCACAGTTTACGGTGCGTTCTATCGCCCCAATGATCCGCTCAACCGGCCATTCAGCAACTGCGACCACTGTGCGGGCTGGGCGATGCTCTGCTCCGATGCCGCGTTCGGCACTCTGCCCTGGAAGCGGATCACTGACCCAAGCTGGGAGCAGATCCGTCCCGGTGACCTGATCCACTACGACAATAGTACCAGCGGCCACGTAGTTGTGGTGGTGAAGAAAACCGATGAGTACATCAAAGTCACCGAGAGCGGGCTGAACAACAAAGCCCGCTGGGGAGGGCAGTACTTCAAATGGTGGCTGGAGGAACAGCCTGGGTATGCTATGTACACACGCTATCCGGAATAGCACCGCCACGGCAAATCGCCGGGGGCCGCTCCGCAGAGAGCGGCCCCCGAGACATTTCCCCCGTGTCCGCCCCTGTGAAGCGGTATGTGCCCATCCTACGGATCAAACGGCATCCGTGCCCCTCCCATAAAAGAAGCGCGGTATTGGCCCCTTTGTGCGCCGTTATGCGGGGGTGTGGATTGCACCACTGTCTACAAAGAGAACGCCGCCAGCGCAAATCAAAAAAGATATGTCCAAACTGATAATCTTTCCCGTTTGCCGTAGCTATTTCCGCCAGCTGTGGTATGGTGTGTCGCTGCAGGAGGCGATGAAAATGCGAAAAACTTTGGAAGATCTCTATTATGGCAACATCACACCCAACGCGCAGGACATGGCACCCCATTCGGAGTTGAGACGGGCGACAGACCGAGTAACCCGCTTCGAGAATCAGCTCACGGAGCAGCTTGACGAGGCCGGACAAACGATCCTGACAAAACTCATCGAATCACAGCAGGAAATCGACAGCATCACCGCCATGGAAAATTTCATCCTGGGCTTCCGTCTGGGGGTTCGGATGATGGCCGAATGCATGGATGAAAACGATGGCGATATTAGAACTGGAGGTTGATAAACAATGACAAAACGCCGCGCCAACGGCGAAGGAAACCTGCGGAAGCGCTCGGACGGACGCTGGGAGGGCCGCTACACCGCAGGCTATGACCCCGATACCGGCAAGCGTATCATCAAAAACGTGCTGGGCCGCACCCAGGCTGAGGCCAAAGAAAAGCTCAAAGCGGCGGTGGAGCAGGCCCAGCAGGTGGACATCACCCGCACCCACGAGTACACTGTGGCCACCTGGCTCCGCGCCTGGTACGACCTCTACGCCCAGCCCAATATCCGGCAGGCGACCGCAGACCGCTACAGGCTGATGATCGAGACCTACACCATCCCACGCATCGGCAAGATCAAGCTGAAGAAACTGACCTCCCGGGATCTCCAGAAGATGTACAAGAACCTGATGGAGCACGGCAGGGTGAACACAAAAAGCGGCCACGGCAATCCCGGCCTCAGCAGCACCACGGTGAGAAGCGTCCACCTGATGCTCCACAGCGCCTTTGAACGGGCGGTGAAGGAACGGCTCATCGCCAGAAACCCCACCGATGACTGTATCGCCCCGAAAGTGCAGAAGGTGGAGATGAAAACCCTCCGGCCTGAACACCTCAAAGCCTACCTGGATGCCGCCAACGCTCGGGGAGTCCTCCCTATGTTCCACCTGGAACTGGTAAGCGGCCTGCGGAAGGGCGAGCTGGTGGCCCTCCTCTGGGATGACCTGGATATCCAGAACAGGACGATCTCGGTCAGCAAGCAGTACATCAAAAATCCCAGCGGCAAGCTGACCCTCTCCCGGCCCAAGACCGAGACCTCGGTGCGGAGGGTGTCCATCCCCCAGGAAGCGGTCGACCTGCTGATCCAGGAGCACGAAAAGCACCCGGAAAACCCGTATATGTTCCCTTCCAGCACCACGGGCGAGATGTACTACCCTGACTCCGTGGTAAAGCTCCATGAGAAGATCCTCAAGGACGCAGGGTTGGAACACATCCGCTTCCACGATCTGAGACACACCTTCGCAACCCTGGCGCTGCAGAACGGCGTAGACATCAAGACGGTGTCCAGTATGCTGGGACACTACGACGCGGGCTTCACCCTGCGCACCTACACCCACGCCACCCGACAGATGCAGGACCAGGCGGCGGAAACCATGGGAAATTTCATGAGCCAGATAATATAATGGGCACTCAAAGTCAAGAGGAACACCGAGCAGGAAAGTCCCAAAACGACTCTCCCCCAATGGTTTCCCGCATTTTTCAAGACTAAAAACCTGTCGTAGTATTTTCTCTCAAGATATGTTAGGATAATGTCGAAAGGAGTTGAAACTGCAATGAAGGAAATGTATGTATATTACGGATCATTAGGTTTAAAAGATCTGCGAAAAGCAAGAGGAATGACCGTAGAACAATTAGCAAACCTAATTCCTTGTTCCGAGAGAACAGTCAACCGTTTTGAGGCCAGTAATTGGACAAGCAATAAGCAACCAGCAGAAAGACTTGCAGAAATATTTTCCATCCCTTTTGCGCAACTTTTTATATCGGTGGAACAACATTTCTTGGAAGCGCTCGAAGCCATAGCTCCCAATATTTCATTGGGCGCCCCAATAAGGGGAACGACATACTACCTTCTGTATATTCGCCGTATTTCATGGTGGGATGCAAACATATGGGGGAAAACCATGTGGATTGGATTTTATGATAAGTTCCACGAACTTCGTAAACTTCATATGTTGAGTGAAAATGGTGCCATGAGCCTCCATGCTACTGGAATTCCAGTTATATCTTCCGAGAAAGAATGGGAAAGTTTCTTCTACCGTGCAGCCATTGGTTTCACATATAAAGTGATTGTTTCAGAAAATTGTCTGCACACCTGCGCTCCGTACACCCTATACCATTACGCTGTCCATCGCAGGGTCTTACACTCAGATAAATTGCCGCCGGATGTTATTCTACTTGGTGACTACAAAAATGTTCCTGATGTTTTTTCGGTTCGTTGCTAATAAAAACGCATATAAATTACACCGGGCAGGAAGGCCAAACTTCCTGCCCGATACTCTCTAAACCTTTCCCGACATTTCCCCGTGTGGGTCAAGTTGTGGGTCAACCCACCTGACCCACTTTTTGACCCACATTATTTTGAGGGAAAACAGAACAAAAACTCCCGAAATCCGGCGATTTCAGGAGTTTCTTGGAGCTGCTATCCAGATTTGAACTGGAGACCTCATCCTTACCAAAGGAGCAAAACGAACATTTTCGGCCAAAAGCAGGACAAAAACAAAAAATTTCGGCGTACAATCCGACTTTTGCGGTGTCAAAAAAATTGCAGACGGGGGACCTCGGCCCCCTGTTTTTTCATGCCCTCCAGCGGCCCCAGCTGGCCCCGCCCTAAAAGCCTATGGCCCGCAGGCCATCAGAGCGACGGCAATTCCCACGGGGGCCAGCCTCCCCCATACCGCCAGCCTATCGGCGGGGAATTGCCATGGAGCGGAACCAACCTTTGACCCCGCCTTGCTCCCAGCCGCCGACAACCGCCCAGCCGCCAGCCGTGGCGGGCCACCCAGCCGCCGTCACCCCAGCAACGCCACTTTCAATACAAAATCTTGTCTTTTAGCGACATACATAACACACCTCTCTGCCGCTGATTTCTGCGACAACCGATATATATACCACAACTCGGACACACCACACAGCCCTCTACTACCTCCGAACCACAAAACTGACAAAACCGTTTCTCAGCATGGGGGGTATACATCATTGCTATACACATTCTGAGTTTCCATGCGAAGTTCCTCCTTTATATAATAGGTTTGTGCAGTGAATATATTGAGATATGGTGCTTTAGAATAAACGTATCATAAGTCAGAGTTACACAGTCATGGAATACGGGGTCTATACTGTGCTGGCCCATTATCCAGTACATCAACAACTGCAATGTATGCTGTATTATAATCTTCCGACAAAATCGTGACCACCATAGAAACTAAGTTACTTATGCAATATTGCTTCCCAGCCTTATCTACAGCCATACTTCCTCACTCCTCATAAATTTAATCCTACTCAATGAAGCATCATTCTTAAGCACTAACGACCTCCTACTATACCATCCAAGTGCTTAACTATATAGTCTACCCCCATTAAGTGTAGATACTCAAAATGCTCACGTATATAGCTAAAGAGACCATATGCCTGAAATACCTGTGCCGCACTAACATTATCGAGTTTATGCTTCTCCATATATGCCATGAAGCAGCTGTTTTGCAGGAAGATAATATCATCGACCACTAAACTCACCTCGCATGCCAACATTATGATAAATTGTTAACAACTTAAACTGCAATTCATACGGAAGAACACAAAACTCCATATACATTTCTCCTGAATAGTGATAAACACTGCCATACATATACCAAGAATGAACGGCCCCAGCACTTCACGTGCTGGGGCCTGTCGGCATATTACTGGTTCCAACTTGAGTTGTACTCAGCCTGCATCTCATCAAGCATACGCTGTAGGTCTTCCTCTGAGACCTTATCGAAGCCGGAATTCTTGTCCTGCTCTGCTTGCCACTCGTCTGGATAAAACAGCTTCTGAACAGTGTTGGCAAACGCAACCTCACTCAAAGAGCCATCAGCCCACTTAGTACACTCTAACAGCGTAGTGTCAATCTCATACTCCTTGCCGTCAAGTGTAACTACGTTCCAAGCGTGATTTCTTTCTTCACTCAAAATAGTCCTGCAATAAATGCCCTCAGTAGCTAAAAGATGACGATAAGCATAAGACAAACCATCACATACACCCTTACCAAGAATCAAAGGGCCATAAGAGCTGTGGTACTCCATTGTTATGCTATCCTCACTGTCATAAGGGCCTACATTAGAACCATACCTTGTATTCTCGCACATCCAACGGAAGTAAGCAATCGCCTTCTCCTTCTCGGTCATACCAGACTTGATTGCACCTGATGTCCAAAGCTCATCATGAATACTGCTAATTTTAGCAACAACGGCGGGGTCTTCCCTATAGAGGTCATAGTAACTATAGTCCGTCACCCACCCATCACCAGCATCAACGTTGGGAGCTACCCCCATGCCGGTGGACTGCGCTAAGCGAACTAAAGACACCGTACACTCCGACCTCGTAGCCTGCTTGTGAGGGTTGATATTGCTGGCGGCATCTACCGGAAGGAGGTCGTACTTCGCCATAGCTTCTACCCCAGATACCGCCCATGTGGATACAGAGGACATATCACTGTAGACCACAGGAGCCGCCTTCGGAGACATGGACAGCTTGCTGATACAGTTGCTCACCATAACCGACATCTGCTCGACCGTGATGTTGTTGGTGGGAGCAAACGCCTTAGAACTGATGCCGTTCACAATGCCAATAGACCTCGCCCACTCCACGTAGGGGCCGTACCAACTCGTGATGTCCACATCCTCGAACTGAGTGGTCTTGAACT
>ERZ779632.538-NODE-538-length-21067-cov-9.727013_pt1 | contig 21067 bp, 17 predicted proteins | sample MGYA00514194_ERZ779632 | MGnify/ENA primary metagenome ERZ779632 (study PRJEB29562, sample SAMEA4376704) | mouse gut metagenome | isolation source: Cecum | study: EMG produced TPA metagenomics assembly of the A DSS colitis mouse model was used to assess the...
CGGAAATTTCTGAAGCCTTATAAAACAAGGGGTTCGAGTTTCCGAGAGCACACTGCTTATATAGAAGGGTGCAATGTAACTTTTCCGCAGACACAGACAATAATAGATGGCGTGGTGATCAATGGCCGATTGGAAAAGATCATGCAGAGGAATTTAACAGAACGTTAGAGCTCTAGGAGGAAAGATGGAATCAAAATACAATATGACACAAAAGGAAAATATTTTTCTGGCAAAACGCAATATTGTTGATTATATATGGAAGAGCGCGAATCTTGAGGGAATCGGTGTAACGTATCCAGATACGCAGGCAATTTACAATGGAATGGCAGTATCTGGATATACAATCGAGGATATTAATGCAATCAATGACTTAAAACATGCCTGGCAATTTTTACTTGATAACATAAATGAAGCGCTTAATTTGGCATTAGTCAAGAAAGTACATATGATATTAGGAAAGTATACAATCATCAATGCGGGAACTTTTCGGCGGGATGAGGTGAGAATAGGCGGTACGGACTGGATACCTGAATTGCCCGATGAAAAAAGGGCGGAAAGTGAAATATGGAATATCTTAGAAAGCAAAACCGCTCCCATCAGTAAAGCGTTAGATCTGACATTATATCTGATGAGAGCGCAGTTATTTTATGATGGAAATAAAAGAATTGCGATGCTGATAGGAAATAAGCTGATGATTGAGAACGGGCAGGGCATTATCTCTGTAGCGCAAAAAGACATAAAAGATTTTTACAAGTTGTTAGTATCATACTATGAGACAGGAGATCAAGCTGATTTAAAACAATTCTTATATGATAACTGCATTGATGGAATGATGTTTCAATAACAATTATACTGGCGGTCGAAAAGACTGACCACTCAGTATAATGTGATGCACACAGCCGCATAAGGAAATATGCCACTTCGTGGCTGCGGCTGGCGCAATACTCACGGTAGATTTCATCTGTCGTGAGTATATTTCAGTTGCGCATTCCCCGCTGACGTAGTATGATAGAGATATGTTAAAAACCAGAACGAAAGTTTATACAAAAGGAGGGTGCACCATTGAAATTTGAATTGGTAGAGGAAGATAATATCAACGTAACCAAACAAACTTATTACTATGAATATGAGGAATATGAAGAAGAGGACAAGGGGCCTGAAACCATGATTGAGGACATTCTGGCGCATAAGGCGTTTCCTGGGCTGGACGAGCTGGTCATTGGCAACTGGGGAGTGTGGAACGGCAGCTGCCAGCCGATTATTGACGGGATTGTTGAAAATAAGGAGAAGTTTTCTCATATTCAGAAAGTATTCATTGGGAATATGGGTTATGAGGAGTGCGAGGTATCATGGATTGAGCAGGGAGATTACAGCAAACTGTGGGCTGCAATGCCGCAGCTCAAGGAGCTGACGATCAAGGGAAGCAATGAGTTAGTGTTGGGAGAGATCTGTCATGAGGAACTTGAGGCGTTGACAATCATCTGCGGCGGGCTTCCTGTAAGTGTCATTCAGTCGATACAAAATGCAAAGCTTCCGAAGCTGAAAAAGCTGCTGCTTTTTATCGGTGTAGAGGAGTATGGTTTTGATGGAGACGAGAATACAATCAAAGAACTTTTGACACAGGCACAGTTCCCTGAGCTGACCTATCTTGGCATTACGAACAGCGAGATACAGGATGAACTGACAGAGGTGGTGCTGGGCAGCAAATTTATGGAGCAGATTACGACGCTGGACTTGTCAAATGGTACGCTGACAGACAAGGGCGGTGCGCTGCTTTTGGAAAAGCTTCCGCAGTATCCGAATATCACGAAACTGGATGTGCATCACAATTTCCTTTCAACAAAAATGGCAAAAAAATTAGAACAGCTGCCAATTGAAGTCGATGTGTCGGAGATTGAACAGGCATCGTCATACAATGGCAATGTTTATACCTATGCAATGCTGACAGAATGAGACAGGCAGTGATATTGGGCAGTGTTGATACGAAGAGGACGATTTATCTGAAAAGGGCGGCAGAACGGGAAGGCGTACCCGTAACGTTTGTGGACTGGCAGGATTTTCATGAACATCATACGCTGCCCGCCGCGGAAGCGCTTTTCATAAAAATCGACCCGCCGCTCTGGACCAGTAGTTCGCTGGGGATGCTCAAGGAGCTGACAGATGATTATATAGACCAGCTTGGACAGTTGGGCGGGCTGGCACAGCATCGGGCGGTTACGTTTCTAAATACGCCCGCTGTGATCGAGGGCTTGCTGGATAAACGGGCGTGCAAGAGGAAATTGCAGCAGGCGGGACTGTCTGTGACGGAGACTGTGCAGATGCCGGATTGTATGAAAGACGGAAACGCTGCGGTGGAGCAGTTGTTGGCGGAAATGCGTAGACAGCGGGTGCATCAGGTGTTTATCAAGCCGGTAAAGGGTTCGGGCGCAGCGGGCGTGTCCGCGCTGCGCTGGAATGCGCGGACAGGGCAGATGGCGCTCTATACCTGTGCGCTGCTGGATGCGGATGCAAGCTTGGTTAATACTAAGCGTCTGCGCCGCTTTTCGAAGACGGCAGATATTTTGCCGCTGTTGAGCCGGATTTTGGCGCTGGATTGTATCGTGGAGCGGTGGTATGCCAAGGCGGTGCATCAGGGCTGTTCTTATGACTTGCGCGCAGTGGTGCAGGACGGCAGATTAGATTTTTTGCTGGCGCGGCTCTCGAAGGATGGTCCGATCACGAACCTTCATCTGAACAATCATCCTTTGGAGGCTGCGGCGCTGGGGCTGTCAGAACAGACATTGCAGGAGATCGCTTCGCTGTGCCGGGATTGTATGGCGCTTTATCCGGGTCTTAGGAGTGCGGGCATTGATATATTGCTGGAAAAAGGGCATTTGCAGCCAAGAATCATAGAAATGAATGCGCAGGGAGATTTGATTTATCAGGATATTTATCATGAAAATGTGATTTATAGCCAGCAGGTGCGTATGATAAAAAAATGGTTAAACAAGAATAATGGAGAAGAGAAGAATGAGTGAAGAAACCGTCAGATCAACAGAACAGGAAGTGCCTTTTCGGATGCTTATGTCCTCCCGGGCGGCTCAAAAATCATCCGTGGATATGACGCAGGTAGTCGGGACTTCGGATATTTTGTTTGTGTGTCTGGACACGCTGCGCTACGATGTGGCAGTGCAGGAGGAAGCAAACGGCGGCACGCCGGTGCTGAATCAGTATGGCTCGTGGCAGAAGCGTCAGGCGCCGGGTAACTTTACCTATCCGTCTCATCATGCGATGTTTGCGGGCTTTCTGCCCTGTCAGTATGATGCAAAAAGTGTGGCGGACAGGGAGCTTTTATTTTTTCCGAAGGCAATCGGTCTTGGGAACAAAACGCCGGAGGGCGCATATGCCTTCTCGGGAAGCACGATTATGGAAGGACTTGAAAAGGATGGTTATGATACATGGTGCGTGGGCGGCGTGGCATTTTTTGACAAGCGTTCGGATTTGGGAAAAGTCTTTCCTTCGTATTTTCAAAAAAGCTACTGGAATCCGTCTTTTAGCTGTCCGGTAAAAGACAGCACGAAAAATCAGGTGGATTTTATTTTGAAGAAGCTGTCCAATGCGGACGCACAGAAGCATATTTTTCTGTATCTGAATGTGGATGCAATCCATTATCCGAACTATTTTTATCTCGACGGCGCTGTTGGGGACAGTGTTCAGAGTCATGCGGCGGCGCTTCGCTATGTCGATGGAGAGCTGGGAAGATTGTTTACAGCGTGGAAAAAGCTGCGGGGCAGTACGTTTGTGATCTGCTGTTCCGATCATGGAACCTGTTACGGGGAAGATGGCTGTCAGTTTCATGGGGTAAATCATCCAGTTGTGAACACGGTTCCCTATAAACATTTCTTTATATAGACTTGATATAAATTAGGAAGGTCCATTTTTATGAATCCATATATTCAGTATATGTACAGCTATCCGCATAAGACAGCATACCGCCCCTTGACGGGCATTTCTTTCAGGGATTATGCGCCGGTACTCGCAGGCAGAGGGCATGGTCTGTATCTTCATATCCCGTTTTGCCAGTCCAAATGTGGTTATTGTAATCTGTTCTCTGTGACGGGACTGGGGCAGGAGGCGGTGGATCGGTATCTGGATGTGGTTGAGCGCCAGAGCCGCCAGTACCATGAGGTTTTGGCGGCTGTCGGAGCGGAGTTTTCTGAGCTGGTGATTGGCGGGGGAACCCCTTTGTATCTGACAGAACAGCAGCTTGAGCGGATGTTTTTTATTTTGTCACGCGATTTTCGATTCTGTGAAAATCGCAGTCTGGTGGTGGAGACAGCGCCGAATCAGACTACCAGAGAGAAGCTAGAGATTCTAAGACAGGCGGGGGTATCGAGAATCAGCATGGGAATCCAGAGCTTTTCGGACAAGGAGCTATCTGCGCTGGGGAGGCAGCACAATGCGAAGAAGGCGCGGGACGCACTGGCGCTGATAAAGACAGTTGCTTTTCCCTGCGTCAATGTAGATTTCATCTATGGGATTCCGGGGCAGACAGCGGAAAGCCTGCTGGCATCGTTAAAGGAAGTCTTGCAGTTTGAGCCGGAGGAAATTTTTTTGTATCCGCTGTATGTGAAGCACGGGGCGCGTATGGTGCGTGAAGGGGTGGTTTTGGAACCGGAGGCTGCCTTTGCGCAGTATCAGGCGGCGAGCAGTTTCCTGCGCGGCAGCGAGTATCGTCAGGATTCTATGCGTCGTTTTGTACGGCAGGAAGGCACACGCACTTTTTCGGAATGCGGTTTTGGCACTTCGATCGGACTCGGATGCGGCGGCAGAAGCTATCTGGGCAATCTTCATTTTTGCAGTCCGTATGCCATCACCAGAAAGGATTGTCTGGCACGGCTTAGGGACTATGAAAATACAACAGATTTTATGGAAATTACCCATGGAATGATATTGTCCGAGGAGGAATTAAAGAGGCGCTATGTTATCCGGCATTTATTGATTCGTCCCGGGCTGGAACGAAACCGTTATCAGGAAGTTTTTGGTGAAGATGTGCTGGAAGCATTCTCCATACTGCGTGTGTGGATAGCGCAGGGATATGCTGCCTTGGAGCCAAACGGATATTTAACGCTGACAGAGGCTGGACTGGGCGTTTCTGATTATCTTGGACCGCAGCTGATTTCACCGGCAGTCGCCAAGGCAATGCATGAATGGGAGGTTATACATGGACAGACATATGATTCTGTATCGGGGAAGCCTGAAAAGCTGTAATTACCACTGTTCCTATTGTCCTTTTTCCAAGCGTCCCATGTCGGCGCGGGAACTTGAGAACGACAGGATACAGTGGTTTTCTTTTGTCCAAAGTTTGCAGGAGAAGGCAGAAAAGATGCGGATCGGGGCATTGATGGTTGTGCCTTACGGGGAGGCGATGATTCATCCGTGGTACTGGGAAGGGCTGGCGCAGCTTAGCGCATGTGCGAAGATGGATGCAGTTGGGATACAGACAAATCTGAGTTTTGGTGTCAGGGAGTTCGCGGATTGCTTTGCGAGGACAGGCGGAGCGTTTGCAAAGTTACGGCTATGGGCTACATTTCATCCAGAAATGACATCCGTGTCAGATTTTGCCGCCAAGTGCAGGCAGCTTCAGGAGCAGGGGATTCAACTCTGTGCAGGCAGTGTCGGCGTGCCGCAGAACCTGAGTTTATTGCGGCAGCTCAAACAGCAGTTGGATGGAATTTACCTCTGGGTAAATAAAATGGACGGTCTGCGGCGGGCATACACGCAGGAGGAGCGGGAGGCATTTTTGGAGATTGACCCTTATTTTGAGCGGGAACTGATGCTGCTTCCTGCCAATGCAGCGCTGTGCCAAGGGCGGCTCTTTGTGGAGGCGGACGGAAAACTTCACACTTGTAATATCAGTGCTGTGTTGAGACAAACTAGCTGGCGGGATACCATAGACAGTTTTCCAAGTCCAGAATGCAGCAGAAAACAGTGTTCGTGTTATCTCGCATACGGAGGAAGGGCGGACTTTATGAATCAGATCTTGTTTGGCCCCTATCCGCTGTTTCGTATTCCGCGCCGTCCGAAAGCGGTATTTTTGGACATTGAGGGCACTTTGCTGCCGGACGCGGCGGGCGACAGGGTTTCTGATGGTGTTATGGAGGGATTGAACGCGCTTGCAAGAGAGGGTGTTTTGTTATTTTTTGCGACGACACTGCCTTATGAGAAAGCGATGGAGCGCTGCCGCAGAATCCGCCATTTGTTTGCAGGCGGCATTTTTGCAGGCGGAGCGCATCTCGTATTAGAAAGTGGGGGCGATTTGAGAGAATTTTTTTATGAAATAGATGATTCATGGGTGACAGCACTGTCAGTTTTGGAGAAAAAATTTGCATTTCGGCTGCTGGCTTACCGCAGTCAGGGGAAACTGTACAAAGTCACTTTACTGCGTCCAAGACACAACCCTTGGGACAGACAGCAGACAGAAACTGTCATGGACTGCCTGTCACTTGACATGGCAGCAATACGGTATTTTACAGAAAAGAACTGTCTTCAGATAGTATCCCGGGATGCGGACAAAAGAGGTGGTGTAGAGGAATTATGTAACTGGCTGGGGATTTCGCCTAAGGAAACTGCGGCGGCTGGGGATTCTGGTGAGGATGAGGGAATGCTGGTATTGACAAATAGCGTGACATTGGATGATGATATGCTTAACAGGGGAGCTGGAAGGTGAGTGTTGGTCACTTGACTCGGCGAAAATAAATTATGTAAAAAATAGCTGTCTGCTTTTCTCAGGAGCGGGACGGCTATTTTTTATTTGATATCCCCCTGTTTTGTACTCTTTGCACTGAAATAAATACAATTTTAATGTTGACAAATGATATACTATGTAGTACGATATACCAAGTAAAACGTAGTAAATCATTAAGAAAGGGTTCATAAGGAGGGAGCATATGAATATTGAAGACTGGAAATCACAGATAAAAAGAGGAACTTTGGAATTTAGCATCTTATTAATGATTTCCAAGAGATCTTATTATGGTTATGAGATAATCAGTGAACTAAATAAGTGGCAGATTCTGGCAGCAAAAGAAAGCACCATCTATCCACTGCTTAGGCGGCTTCTAAAAGAAGGATATTTGTCCTCTTATTGGCAGGAAACGACGGAAGGACTGCCGCCTAGAAAGTATTATTCTATTACGGATACAGGCAGAACCTATCTGGATGCGATGTCTGTAGAGTGGGAGAACTTATTGACAGCGATGGATGGGCTTCGAGACGGATAAAAGGAATTATTAGGATGAAATCAGGATGGAGATCGTAACAAACGGAGGGAAATATGGAAACTAATTTATTGAATTATCTGGAAAAAATTGACAAGTATTTAAAACCAATAGGCGCCGCAGAGCGGGCAGATATTATTAACGAAATAAAAAGCGAAATGCAGGAACTGGAAGCAAAGGATAAACTTTCATCGGAGCAGATTATAGAGAGGCTGGGAAATCCAAAAGAACTTGCAGGAGCATATTTAGGACAGTCTATTACTAAGAATGACAGCTTTAATTTAAGAAAATTGTGCACAATCATCATTTTTTATAGTCTGGCAGGGCTGGGAAGTGTTTTTGTTCTGCCGTTTACGAGTATTGTAGGCGTTACGTTTATGTTTTGCGGGGTAATCGTACCAATCTGCGGTGCGGTCAAATTGCTGGGCGCAATAGTTGGGATAGATACCCCCTATATCATGTTTCAGTTTGGAACTTATACAGCATCGCCAGTCATGGCGTTTCTGCTTTCTATTTTATTTGGCATTCTGTTTATTCTGGCTGGAAAATTCTTCTGGAAATTGACCATTCAGTACATCCAAATGATCAGCAGCAGAAAGAAAAAAATATAATGATAGTATTGGATTTAGGGGCATTCAGTCAGTATGAAATGCTCCTTTTTTGTAACAGTTCAGTCCAGAACTTTGCACTAGCTGCAAAGTTCGTGAAACAGCGTAGTAACTGAGATGCATCAAGCCAACCGCGAAGCGGTTTTTGCATGGCTTGATGCCTGTAACAGGAAGCCGAAGGCTGAATTGTTGCCCTTTTTTATATGATCATAATAGAATGCCTTGAAATAGTACCAAGTATTTGATAGAATAACATATAGACAATCACCGCCGATTGCTTTTCGGTAAAAATAAGTATTGCTTTTCTTTAATATGGGCGTTAAAATAGTTAGAGGTAAGATGAATGATTTTTCAGAAAAAAGATAAAATGCACGATACATAGAAATATATGGACACGATGACATGAAAGGACAGGCTGTAAGCTGAAAAATGAAACATCTTAGAAAATATTCCATAAAAAAACATTCCATAAAACAGGAAATTGCACTGATTTTTATTACGGTGATGGCGGGGACGATCATTCTCTGCTGGGTGATCAACAATAGTTTTCTGGAGAAATTTTATATCCAGAATAAGAAAAATGCCATAAAAGATGCGTATTTCAGAATGAATGAGGTTCTGGCAAACGGGGATATAACCTCGGAGGAATATGACCTTGAACTGCGCAAAACCTGTGATATGTACAATATTGGACTGCTGGTGATAGATGCCGCATCCAATACTGTGAAATCCAACACAAGGGACGCAGATAAGCTAATGCGCAGACTCTATGATAATTTCTTCAAACCGGGAAGTGATATGAATTATCTGGATGTGGGAAACAATTATTATATGGCAACGGTGATGGACAAGTCTACATATACAGAGTATCTGGAAATGTGGGGTGTTCTGAATAATGGTAATCTTTTTCTCATACGTTCCCCTATCGAGAGTATACGCGACAGTGTGAAGCTGTCCAACCGTTTTTTGGCGTATGTGGGATTTATAGCGACGGTCATCAGCGCAGCGCTGATCTGGTTTGTGACGACCAGAATCACAAGACCGATTATGGAGTTAAAAAACATTTCCGAGCAGATGACGAAGCTTAATTTTGAGACGAAGTATGAGAGCCGGGGACAAAATGAGATAGATCTGCTTGGCAGGCATATCAATGAACTTTCAAGTACCCTGGAAAGAACAATTTCGGAATTAAAAACTGCAAACAATGAACTACAGCGGGATATAGAGAAAAAAGAACAGATTGATGAGATGCGCAAAGAATTTTTGTCAAACGTTTCCCATGAATTAAAGACTCCCATAGCACTAATACAGGGATATGCAGAGGGGCTTATGGAAGGTATCAATGATGATGATATAGAAAGCAGAAATTTTTATTGTGAAGTGATTATAGATGAAGCAGGGAAAATGAATACGATGGTCAAAAAGCTGCTTGATCTAAACCAGTTGGAATTTGGCAATGATGTTGTCACGATGGAGCGTTTTGACATTACGGCGCTCATTCGCAATTTTATCGCATCAGCGGAAATTCTGATTAGTCAGAATGAAGTGAAGGTAAGACTCGATGAAGCAGAGCCGATCTATGTATGGGCAGATGAATTTAAGACAGAAGAAATCATACGCAATTTTTTCAGCAATGCGATGAATCATGTGTCCGGTGACAGAGTGATCGAGATAAAATATCAATTGATTGAACAGGAAAATGCCAATAAAGTACGGATCCGCGTATTCAATACCGGAGAGCCAATACCAGAGGAGTCTCTCACGCACATATGGGAGAAATTCTATAAGGTAGATAAGGCGCGGACACGGGAATACGGCGGCAGCGGCGTAGGATTATCCATCGTAAAAGCGATCATGGAATCCATGAACCAGCGTTACGGTGTTATCAATTATACCAATGGTGTAGAGTTCTGGTTTGAACTTGAAACCAAATAAATATGGAGGTGTTGATTTGAAAAAGGGAAAGGTTTTAGGGCTTTTTGCCATGTCTGCAATGCTGCTGACCGGCTGCATAGATGCCATGCCAGAGCTCACGGCGGAGCAGTCGGACATCATTACAGAATATGCGGCAGGGGTGCTGCTAAAATATTCATCCAATTACAATTATAAAATTGCGGATGAGGAGGAAGTGCTTGCAGCGATGGCAGCCCGGCAGGAAGCTGCCGAACCTGAGACAGCAGCAGAGACTGAGCCCGAAACGGACATTGTACAGGCGGAGGGGGAAGCAAATCAAAATACATCTCCAACAGAAGCAGAGACAGAGACGGAAGCAGAACAGATACAGTTTGTGGCAGACCTTGATTTTGCGGCAGAGCTGGGAATTGATGATCTGATTATCCGCTATCAGTCGTTTGAGATCTGTAGTGCGTATCCCGGGGACAACACAGGATTTAGCGTAGATGCCGCACAGGGCAAGAAACTTCTGGTCATGCATTTTGATATGGAAGGTCTGCCGGAGGAGGATGTTGACTGCAATCTGTTTGATTATGAAATCAAGATGCGCGTCAATATCAATGATACAGGGTCCACATCTGTATTGAGTACGCTGATTCCCAATGATCTTGGTACCTATATGGATATCGTACCGGCAGGAGAAATCGTGGATGTCGTGGCAGTGGCAGAGATTGACGACATGACAGCAGAAGAGATTCAGACATTGACACTGCACGCCGCTTCAAACAGCCAGTCTTGCACTGTAAAGTTAAAATAACGTTACGGTTCACTTCGTGCCAGTAAATGTATTTTTATTATTTTGTTAAAAAATTGCTAAAAATATTTGTAATTAATCCTATATCTATGTTATAATTGATTAATGATGAATACTCTGCACAGCAGTGAGGATAAAGAGGTTAAAAACATGTATATTTTTGACCATCTGTAGAATGGAGGTTTAATATGGAGACTAAGATTCTCTTGGAGAACGGAACTAATGAGTTAGAAGTATTAGAATTTGTGGTGGACGGAAATTCTTATGGTATTAATGTGGCTAAGATCAGAGAGATTATTCCCTATTCGCCTGTAACACCTGTGCCCAATGCGCATCCTAGTGTGGAAGGTATTTTTATGCCGCGTGATGCGATGATTACGGCAATTGATCTGCGGAACTGTTTACAGCGCGGGCAGTCACAGCCGGGCGGTCTGTTTATTATCACGAGTTTTAATAAACTTGATATTGCTTTTCATGTAGATTCCGTGATCGGTATCCACAGAGTTTCATGGGTTGATATCATTAAACCCGGTGCGACAGTGACAACAGTGGAGGATGGTATATCTACAGGTATCATTAAGATTGATGGAAAACTTATCATTATCCTTGATTTTGAGAAGATTATCACAGATATTAATCCAGAGACCGGATTAAAAGTGACAGAGATTGAAGCGCTGGGAGACAGAGAGAATACAGAGATTCCGATTCTGATCGCGGAAGATTCCTCTCTGCTTAGAAAACTGATTGTTGAATCGCTCAAGAAGGCGGGGTATGAAAATATTATTAAGGCTGAGAATGGCGAGGAAGCATGGGAATACATAGTAAAGTGCAGAGATGCTGGAACTCTGGATAAGGATGTACATCTGCTTATCACAGATATCGAGATGCCTCTTATGGATGGACACCGTCTGACGAAGCTTGTGAAATCAGATGATGCGACAAAACATATACCGGTAATTATTTTCTCTTCACTTGTAAATGATGAGATGAGAAGAAAGGGTGAAGATTTGGGTGCGGATGCACAGTTATCAAAACCTGAGATTGGAAATCTTGTGAAGGTAATCGATGGTCTGCTTGCAAGATAAGAAAGATAGAGCCGGGATAAATGCCCGGCTCTAACAAATTATACAAACTTTTGTGTAGGGAAAATGTAAGGAGAGGCATGGACGAGACTGAAATTATAGAAAAACAAAAAACACTCGCAGAGAAGATCACAGATGCAGACATGGTACTTGTGGGCATTGGTGAAGAATTTAATGAAAATTTCGAAGATATACATCAATTTCCGAATCTTATGTCTGCACTGGAAGAAGTAGATATTGATGAGACACTTGAGTGGACGATTCCGTTTCTGGAACATCGTTTTCTGATAGAACATCAAGAGGGCAGATTAGAGGAGGCCTACAGGAAACTCTATGAACTGGTCAAGGACAAGAATTATTTTGTCATTACAACCTGTATTGATGAGAATATTCGAAAAGCTCCATTTGACAGCGAACGGGTGGTGGAACCTTGTGGAAATTATCAAATGCTCCAATGCAGTGAAAAGTGCTGTAATACGCTATATTCGTCTAAGGACTTTTCAGATTTAGTGCATCAGGCAATCTTAGACAAGGTGGGCTTGGATTCTCTTGAAGTGCCAAAGTGTCCTGTCTGCGGCAAGCCATTAGTATACAGCAATATTCTGTGTGAGCAGAATTATGTTGAGGAAGGATATCAGAAACAATGGGAGAATTACACGAAATGGCTGCAAAGGACATTGAATCAAAAACTCTGTATTCTTGAATTGGGTGTAGAATTAAATTTGCCGAATATTATTAGATGGCCTTTTGAAAAGGTTGCTTTTTATAATCAAAAGGCTAGTTTTTTCAGAATCAATGATTCATTGTACCAGATGACAGAGGAATTGAGTGGTAAGGGAATCAGCATTGCGATGAATGCGGTCGATTTTCTCAGAACGTATACATTGTCAGATCGAACAGGGACGGAGGGATTATCATGAGTTCAGAGGAAAACTATTTGGATGATTTGCTCAATCATGTTTTAGAGCCAAAGCCAGCAGAACCCATGAATGAAGTACAGGTGGCAGAGACAAATGCCGAACAGGACATTCAGGATGATTTAAGGATATCGGATATCGAAGAACTAGAACCAGAAGCATCGGAACAAAATTCAGAAATTACCGAGTTGGAAATGCCGGAGTTAGAGGATATAGAATTAGAAGCACTTAATATAGAAGAAAACGGTGCTGATGCACTTCAAATATCAGATATCGAGCCAGAAATGCCCGAGCCAAATGAACTAGAAACACCAGAGCCAGAAGCCATACAACCAGAAATACCCGAACTAGAAGAATTAGAAGCCACACAACCAGAAATACCCGAACTAGAAGAATTAGAAGCTACACAACCCAATACGCCTGACTTAGAAGATCTGGAAGAGCCGCATACGGAGCTGTCTGAGCAAGACGATCCTTTGGATATAGAGATACCAGATATAGATACAGACAAAGAATTGAGTTTGGAGGATAATAAAATGCCAGAAGACGACGAACTGAAACTGGAAGATATCGAACTTTCAGAACTGGAGGCTGAGATGCCTTTGGCGGAGAGCGAGTTGAATATTGATGGGCTGGACGAGGCAATACAGTCAGAAACAGAGCTTGAGATGGCAGGTGAATTGAATATCGACGAGCTGGACTTTGGCGATGAGACAGCAAAAGAGGATCATTTTGACGTTGAAATCCCTGATCCGGAGATGCCTGATATTCCTGATTCAGAGGATTTTGATATGAGTATGGAGAATGCATCAGCCTTTCCAGAATTGTCAGACGCCGCTGAATTGTTAAAAGAAAATGCAAAGGCAAATGAGGGTGAAGCTTCAGCAACCATGGAGGATAATCTGGAAGATGTGCTGAATATGCTGGATGATGATGCTGAGCTTGCTGAAATCAATGATATGCTCAAAAAGTCAGACAACAATGAGCCTATACAAGATGATATGATGGATCTGCTGCATCAGATGGCAGATGATGAAGCTGCATCTGTCAATGCCGGCATTAAGCATGTAGACGATGAGGATGACGGCGTACCGCTTCCAGAGCTTCCTCAGTCCGTGCTCAATGCGGAGCAGACAGACCAGGCAGCACCGGCCGCTGTTACAGCAGAAGATGACAGCAAGAAAAAAGGTAAGAAAGTATCTGTAAGGAAGGCGAAAGGCGGCGATGGTGCTGCGGAGGGAGACGAGCCAAAGAAACCGGGCGTTTTTGGTAAATTTTTTAATCTGCTGACAGAAGATCTTGTTCCTGAACCGACCGAGGAGGAGCTTGCTGCGGAGAAGGAAGCAAAGGCGGCAAAGAAACAGGAGCAGAAGGCGAAAAAGGAAGAAGAAAAACTTGCCAATGACGAAACCAAAAAGGCGAAGGATGAGGAAAAAGAGGCAGCGAAAAAGGCAAAGCAGGAAGCCGCAGCGCAGAAAAAGAAAGAAAAGCAGGCTGAGAAAGAGAAGAAAGCTGCCGCAAAGAGAGCAAAGCTAGAAGCAGAAGGACCTAAAAAGCGCATCCCGCCTAAGAAGATTGCAGTGGGTGCTGTGTTTGGCGCTACAGTGGGCGGCGCAGTTATCATCGCAACAAATACACTTGCGACGCAGGGATTTCTACAGTCAGCCCGCAATGCGTATATCGCAGAGGATTACAAGACCGTATACCAGCTCATGTATGATATGGACCTCGATGAAAATTCATCAGAAGGACGAATCAAGGCGAAGAGTGAAATTCTGCTAAAAATGCAGCGGCGGTATGACTCTTACCAGACCAACATGAAAATGGGACGTGAGGTAGAAGCGCTCGATGCATTATTGCAGGGGATCACAACCTATGATCAGGTCAATGCAGATGCAGAAAAGTATGAGGTGATGGAGGAAGTGGATGCCATTAAGGCTGAAATCTTAGAGATTCTCCAGACGAACTACCATCTGGACGAGACGGGGGCAAGAGAACTGATTCGCAATGAAGATGCCTTGTCTTATACAATCGCACTCAATGATGTGATAAACGGGAATTAGCGTGAAATCATAGATTTCACCATCCTGATTGGAGTGCCCGCCAAAGCGGGCGAATGGGAGTTAGAGGTAATGTACAATGATTGCAATGATTGATTATGATGCCGGAAATATCAAAAGTGTGGAGAAGGCATTGACTGCTTTGGGTGAAACTGTGGTTATCACAAGGGATAAGGACACACTGCTTCATGCGGATAAAGTCATTCTGCCGGGCGTGGGTGCCTTTGGCGATGCGATGGCGAAGCTTCGAAAATATGAATTAGAGCCCGTCATTCACGAGATTGTAGACCAACAGATGCCCTTTATGGGAATTTGTCTGGGGTTGCAGCTTCTGTTTGAATCCAGTGAGGAAGCGCCTGAAGTGGCTGGGCTTGGAATCCTCAAAGGGCATATTATCAAAATACCAGAGAACACGGCATTGAAGGTGCCTCAGATTGGATGGAATTCTTTAAAGTTTCCGAATCGCGGCAAGCTCTTTCAGGGGATTGCAGAGGATTCGTATGTATATTTTGTGCATTCGTATTATTTACAGGCTGACGAGCCGGAGATTGTGACTGCAACGACAGAGTACGTGACACAGATTCATGCATCTGTCGAAAAAGGGAATGTGTATGCCTGCCAGTTCCATCCTGAGAAAAGTTCGGATGTCGGATTGCAGATTTTGAAGAACTTCGTGTCTTTATAGATACGCGTTGAGCATAATGGAGGAATGAGATGATTACAAAGAGGATTATTCCATGTCTGGATGTGAATAACGGGCGCGTGGTGAAGGGCGTGAACTTTGTCAATTTGATTGATGCAGGAGATCCTGTTGAGATTGCTGCCGCATATGATAAGGCGGGAGCAGATGAAGTGGTGTTTCTGGATATTACGGCATCATCAGATAACCGGGCTACCAAAGTAGATCTGGTGCGCCGGGTGGCTGAGAAGGTTTTTATTCCTTTTACAGTCGGCGGCGGCATTCGGACGGTGGAGGACTTCAAGGCAATACTTCGCGAAGGGGCGGATAAAGTGGCAGTCAACAGTGCAGCAATCATGAATCCCTCACTGATCTGTGAGGCAGCTGACAAGTTTGGCAGCCAGTGTGTGGTGGTTGCGATTGATGCAAAGAGGCGCGCAGATGGAAGCGGATGGAATATTTACAAAAACGGCGGTCGTGTCGATATGGGAATCGATGCCGTGGAGTGGGCGGTGAAAGCAAACCAGCTCGGCGCCGGCGAAATCCTGCTGACAAGTATGGACTGTGATGGAACCAAAAATGGTTATGACAATGAACTGACCAGAATCGTGTCGGAGCATGTTTCGATACCGGTCATCGCGTCAGGCGGTGCGGGAAGTCTGGAACATTTTCGCGATGCTTTCGTGGAGGGAAAGGCGGACGCAGCGTTGGCTGCATCCCTGTTTCATTTCAAGGAGTTAGAGATTTCGGAAGTCAAGGAATATCTACAGAAGCAGGGGATTTCTGTGAGATTGTAAGGATAAATGCAAGTATCATACATATGCGAAAGGAGATAAGATTATGGCGATGTTGACTGGAGAATGGCTGGATGCAATGCACGAGGAATTTCAGAAACCTTATTATAAGGAGCTGTATCAATTTGTGAAGGACGAGTACAGCACGACGGTGATTTTTCCGCCCGCAGACGATATTTTTAATGCGATGCATTTTACGCCGCTTGACAAAGTAAAAGTGCTCTTGCTGGGGCAGGATCCTTATCATAATGTCGATCAGGCACATGGGCTGAGCTTTTCTGTGCTTCCAAGCCAGACAAAGATTCCGCCTTCACTGCAAAATATCTATAAAGAGTTAAAAACAGATCTTGGCTGCTCGAAACCTAATAATGCATATCTGAAAAAGTGGGCAGATCAGGGGGTACTGCTGTTAAATACGGTGCTTACAGTGCGTGCACATCAGGCAAATTCTCATCAGGGTAAAGGGTGGGAGAAATTTACAGACGCCATTATTCAGGCAGTCAATGCACAGGACAGACCGATTGTATATATGCTGTGGGGCAAACCGGCACAGAAAAAAATACCGATGCTGACCAATCCAAAGCATTTGATCTTGAAGGCGGCACATCCAAGTCCGCTGTCGGCAAACAATGGATTTTTTGGATGCAAACATTTTAGTCAGGCAAATGAATTTCTGAAGGCAAACGGTGTAGAGCCGATCGACTGGCAGATTGAAAACATTTAATCCATAAATTTGGTTAAAATATCCAAAATATACGGAAATAAAGGAATGGAATGAATTTATTTCCGTATATTATAGGTATTCTTGCATAAAAAAGTCAAAATTGGAATATAGTGTTACAGCAAATTAAAAAGTCATGCATCGCAAGGCTATTGACAAATTTTTTCATTATAAGTATAATTAAATAGTCATGTCGCATAAACTAACTTTAGCAAGCTAAAGCGAAAGCTTATGCTGAAAGAAAAAATGATAGGTTTAGAGTGCAGTGGACAATGGCGTTCATAGGCACTTTTTTACTTTTTTTAAACAGGTTTTTACCTTATAATTAGGTTAAAACATAGATTACTGTAAGGAGGTAAAAGTATTATGGAAAACAGAAAACGGATTCTTGCCGTATTGCTGGCAGGAACAATGATTGCCGGTTCTCTGGCAGGCTGTGGTTCCAATGGCGGTTCTGATACACCGGCTACAGATACACCTGTAGCAGACAATAATAATGATACAGAGCAGGCAGGAACAGAGACAGCAGGAGATGAGGCAACAACAGGTGGAGAGGACGCAGAGGCTTCTGTACTGAGTATGGAGGAGCTTGGCGCCATGGAGCATGATGAGCGGTCATCTTATCTCTTCGAGCAGAATCTTGGTGAATTTTATGAGTATTACCAAGAGGCAAAGGCTGAGCTTGAAAATGTACCTCTCAGATATGCCAAGATGGCGGTCGCAGAGGCAAAACTGATTGAGTCAGGGGTGTTGGTGCCTGACCATACCAAAGGAGGAAATTATTCCATTTCCCGTGTCGCGCCGAACACGCAGTCAACGGTGATGTGGGGCAATGACAACCAGCGCTTCCACAACTATGTTGTCACGACAGAGCCGATTGCCAAAGAGGATATCGCAGAGATCCGAGCAAAATGGGCAGAGCTCAAAGGTTCAGGGACTTATGAGGAATGGGTTAAGACATATTTGACAGACAAAGGATATGAGCTCAAGGATACATACAATTATAACCTTTACAACACCGATCCTACGACATGGGATGTGCTGGCGACAAGCCAGTCCGCAGACAGCGAAGCCATTGTCAATACTTTTGACGGACTGATGGAGTATGATATGGAGAACGTGCTTCAGCCCGCTTTGGCTGAGAGCTATGAGATCTCTGACGATGGACTGACCTATACGTTCCATATCCGCGAGGGTGCTGTGTGGGTTGATTCTCAGGGAAGAAAAGTGGCAGATGTCACAGCGGATGACTGGGTTGCAGGAATGCAGCACATGATGGATGCGATGGGCGGACTGGAGTTCTTGGTTGACGGTGTGCTCGAGAATGCTACTGGATACATCAACAATGAGATTACAGATTTTAATGAGGTTGGTGTCAAGGCGATCGATGACCACACGCTGCAATATACACTCGAAGCGCCGACACCGTATTTCCTGACAATGCTCAGCTACAGTGTATTTGCGCCGATGAATCGTTCCTTCTATGAGTCACAGGGCGGCAAGTTCGGTATGGAATTTGATGCTTCCGCAGCGGATTATACGTATGGACAGACACCAAACAACATCGCATACTGCGGTCCTTATCTGGTGACAAACTTTACATCAAAGAACATTATCGTATTCTCAGCAAATGACACCTACTGGAATAAAGATAATATCAATATCAAGACGCTTACATGGCCATACGAGGATGGTTCAGATACATTGAAAATCTACAATGACCTGAAATCAGCTACCGTTGACGGAACAGGCTTGAACGCTGCGACACTGGAAGCGGCAAAGGCAGATGAATGGTTCCAGAAATACGGCTATACGACAGACACAGAGGGTACAACATACTGCAACTATTACAACCTGTACCGTACAGCATATGCGAATGCAAATGATTCCACAAAGGTTGTGTCACAGCAGACAGAGGAGGAGAAGAGCAGAGCAAATGCAGCGCTTGGCAACACGGATTTCCGTCTTGCAGTGACCTTTGCGACCGACAGGGCAGCAAGATATGCGCAGAGAGTCGGAGAGGATTTGAAGTACACAGGACTTAGAAATTCTTATACACCGGCAACCTTCGTCACGATTGAGGAAGATGTGACTGTTGATATCAACGGTACAGAGACATCGTTCCCGGCAGGTACTTATTATGGTGAAGTGATGCAGGCCCAGCTTGATGCGGACGGTATTCCTATCAAGGTTTATGACGAAAGTCTGGCAAGCGGCGACGGATTTGACGGCTGGTATAATCCAGATGCAGCAAAAGAGTATCTGGCAAAGGCAAAAGAGCAGCTTGCAGCACAGGGCGTTGTGATCGACAAGGAGAATCCTGTGAAGCTTGATCTGCCATATCCTCAGAACAACGAAATGTTCACAAATATGGCAAACGCATACAAGCAGTCTGTTGAGGCTTCTCTGGATGGGGAAGTAATCATTACATTAGTGCCCGGAAATGATACAGATGAATGGTATTATACAGGATATTTTACAGACTATGGTTATGAAGCGAACTACAACATTACAGACGTGTCAGGATGGGGACCGGACTACGGTGATCCTTCTACATATCTTGATACATTCTTACCTGATTATGCAGGTTATGTAACTAAGAGTCTTGGTATTTTCTAATACCACCAATACAGTTCTGTCACAGGGAATGGGCGACCATTCCCTCGTGACGGATAAAGAGTGGATGATTTTATGGCAAAATATTTATTAAAACGATTATTTCATGGAATTCTTTGTGTAATAGTGGTTGTCATGCTGATAATGATTATGATTTATTCTCTGCTCGACAGGAATCTAATCTTTGCGTCAGACACCGTATACAACCATCAGCAGAATAACCAGAAGATAACGTACAAATATCAAAAATGGGAAGATTACGGCTATCTTGATTATGTGCCGTACTCTGATTATCTATATGAGCTCACAGTAAGTGGGGAGATTGATGAAGAGACCAGACAGTCCGCGGTCAGTCTTGGCAGAACCGCAGATAAGGATTCTGATCTGGTAAAAGAATATATTGAGAAATTTGAGAAAAAGTATAAGGCACAGGGCTATACGATTGAACGGCTCAATGCTGTCATGATGGGCAAGAGAAAGATTGCCAACGGCGGACAGCAGCAGCTTTTTGCCTATAAGAATATTCCGCTGGTGAACCGTCTGTGGCGTTATTTTGCAGGAATATTCAAGGTTGACAATATTAATGAAATTGAAAATGATGTGGGAGATCGCGGTATTTCCTTTACTTTATATGATCCTGTATACGGCGGAAAGAAATTTTCACCAGCTATTATAGGAAACGGAACGAGACATAAGTACCTGTTGTACTGTGACAGTACTTTTCCATTTATCCATCAGAATATGCTGACGGTCAATCTCGGAACATCCTATTCTGTCAATATGGGTGTCGATGTGTTCACAACGATGACAAGGACACAGGGATCTTATGTCGCATCAATGATTACGTATCCGACAGGACTTGAGGAGGAGAGTGCGGATGATCTGCATTCTGCTACTTATCTGGCAGATTCGCTCCATTCGAGTCTGATCTATGAGTCGCGTTATATTGATGACTATACATCTGTTGATACGGTGAAGAGCGGGCTTTCCAAGATGGGGTATTCTTTCCTGATTGGTATTATTGCGACAGTGCTTGCCTATCTGGTCGGTGTGCCGCTTGGCATTGCCATGTCGAGAAAGAAGGACAAGCTGCTGGATAAAATTGGTACATTCTATATTGTATTTATTATCGCGGTGCCTTCGCTGGCGTATATCTTTTTGTTCAAAGCGATGGGCGGCAAAATAGGGCTTCCGACCACATTTGATATGGATACGGCAAACCGTCTGGTATATGTGCTGCCGATTATTTCGCTTGCGCTTCCGCAGGTTGCGAACCTGATGAAATGGCTTCGCCGCTACATGATTGACCAGATGAACTCTGACTATGTAAAATTTGCCAGAGCGGGTGGTTTGTCTGAGAAGGAAATTTTCTCAAAGCATATATTAAAGAATGCGTCGATTCCTATTATACATGGTATCCCGGCGAGTGTTCTGGGATGTCTCACCGGCGCGATCATCACAGAGCGCGTGTATGTTGTGCCCGGTGCAGGTAACTTGCTGACGGAGGCGATTAACAAGTACGACAATGGCGTGATTGTCGGTGTTTCCTTATTCTATGCGATTCTGAGTGTAGTAGCGATTATTTTGGGGGACGTGCTGATGTCTATGGTCGATCCCAGAATTT